>Ga0102929_1000234_pt1 | contig 31995 bp, 27 predicted proteins | sample SalPonR1_B_D2_MG_FD_78510 | JGI IMG/M metagenome (GOLD analysis project Ga0102929, IMG submission 78510) | Salt pond soil microbial communities from South San Francisco under conditions of wetland restoration - Salt Pond MetaG R1_B_D2_MG | ecosystem: Environmental > Aquatic > Marine > Intertidal... | reverse complement strand
TGGAGGCCGTCTGCCCGCTCCGGGACCGGGTCGCCGGCAGGGTGATCACCGACCGGGCGTCGTCCAGGGCGAAGGCCATGGCGACGAAATTGTACTGCCCGCCGACCCCGCTCACCACCCGGCCGTCGGCCAGTCCGTCCGAGACCACCGCGCCGAGCAGGGTCGCCATCATGGCGCTGTTGATAAACCGCGCACCGGGCCGGGCGGCCCGCTTCTCTTCCTCGCCATGGTAAAGCTCATTGATGAAGCGAATCGGCATCATGGCGATCTTGCGGCGAACCGCCGCGTCCAATCCGGCAAGTTTTTCATAGAAAAGCGGACTGCCGACGAAAAACCCGGCATGCAGCAGGATGCCGTCGACCTCACGCTTGAGCACGCCGGCTTCGATCAGGTCCAGGAAGCCCTCGGTGAACATTTCGCTGACACCGTAAAGCCCGGCCCGGAAAGGTTCGGTCCGCCAGGACGGCACAGTGGCATCGGTTCCCAGGGCCTTCAGCAGTCGCTTGAAGATATCGTTGTCACGCTGACGCAGCAGGAGACCGTGGATGACAGCGTCGCCAATGGAACCGATGCCGACCTGCAGCGTGCCGCCGTCGGGCACCAGGCTGGCGGCGCGCAGGCCGATGGCATGGTCGGCAGGCGACAGGGGCTCGTGGGGCGTTTTGAACAGCGGGAAGTCGAAGTCCTCGCTGTCGAGCAGAAGGTCGAACTCGCTGGCCGCCCTTTCCGCGCCCCCTTCAAGGTAGGGAAGCTCGCGGTTGACCTGCCCCACCGCCATAAAATCGATCCGCCCGCGCAGCCGCGCGTCGAACAGGTCGGCGCTGATGTCGGGATTGCTGCTCAGACTGAAGGTATCGGCCGAGCCGTCCGGCCGCGGGGCCACCAGCTGGGCCACAACATTAATGCCGTTGTCCAGCAGAAAATCCAGGACGTGGGTGTAGTTGATGGCATGATAGTTCTGCTGGGCGACCGGATTCCCCAGCCATCGGCCGGGCATCAGGAAGAACTCGTGAACTTCGATATTCGTGGGAAGTTCCCCGGAGCGCAACGCTGCCGCATACTTCAACTCCGGGTAACCGTCGAAAAAACGCCCGGCTATCGGCTCAAGGAAGCGCCGCTCCAGTTCGCTGCGGGGGACGGGCCTCTCGAGGGTCAAGGCCGTGAGGATCTTCAAGGAAAGGCTGCGGTCCGCGGCCACCCGCTCGAAGAGGGCGTTCACCACGTGATTGGCCTTGCCCAGACCGAGCGGCAGTGCAATCACGATGTCGGGGCCGGCTTGGTCGATGACGGCATCGATCACCTGGCCGAGATCTCTGCAGGTTCGGGCCTCCGTCATTTTCAATCCAGGTTGTCCCAACCGGGGTCGGGCGTAAACCGCTCGCCGTGCTTTGCCGCCAGTTCCGCGAGTTTGTCGACAATTTCCTGTCGACCGCGGCGGCGAGCGTAGTGCATGGGCCCGCCACGGAAAGGCGCAAAGCCGGTGCCGAAAATCATCGCCCCGTCGAGAGCCTTCTCATCGGCGACAACACCCTCGCGCAGACAGGTTACGGCGGTATTCAGCATCGGCAGCAGCAACCGGTCGGTCAGGTCGCCGCCGGGCCGGTTGGCCTCGTCCTGCTTTTTCGGTTGGCCATCCTGCCAGGTATAAAATCCCTCTCCCGACTTGCGGCCCAGTTTGCCTTCTGCGACCTGGTCGCGAAACCAGCCGGGCAGATCCGGCATATCATCATCCAGGTGATCCTGCAGCATATCCGCGACATCCAGGCAGATATCCAGACCGACCTGGTCGGCGAGTTCGATCGGCCCTATCGGCATGCCGAATTCCTCGGCAGCCCGGTCGATGGTTTCCGCCGCGACGCCTTCGTCGACCAGTTGGATCGCCTCCAGCAGATAGGGCATCAATACCCGATTGACAAGAAACCCGGGGGCACTGGACACAGCCGCCGGCAGACGATCAATCTGACCAACAAAACCTCTGGCCCGGGCCAGGGCGCCCGCATCGACCTTCGGCTGCGAAACCACTTCGACCAGCTGCATTTTTGCGACCGGGTTAAAAAAGTGCAGGCCCACCAGCCGCCCGGGGTCTTTCAGGGTTTCGGCCAGTTCCTCGAGAGGGATGCTGGAGGTGTTGGTGGCCAGCAACGCGCCGGACTTCAACTGCGGCTCGACCTCCTCGTAGACCTTGCGCTTGATGGCGATCTTCTCCGGAACCGCCTCGATCACCAGATCGGCCTGGCGGATTCCGCGGTTTTTGAAATCTGGCACCAGGCGATCGAGCACGTCGCGGGTGTCGCTTTCTGAGAGATGCCTGCGGCTGCAGAGCCCGGCGGCCTGCCTGATCGCGCGCGCGACCATCTCCGGGTCGGTATCGAACAGCGTAACCCGCAAGCCCTGCAAGGCGCTCCAACCGGCAATGTCGCCGCCCATGGCACCGGCGCCGATCACATGCAGATGCCGAACCGGCTCCGCATCGACCTTGGCCGATTTTTTCATGGCCTCGCGCAGAAAGAACACCCGAATCAGATTCTGTGCCGTCTCGCCGATCATGAGTTCGGCGAAGGAGGGAATTTCCTGCCGACGCATCTCTTCGGCGTCGTGGCCATGTTCCTCCCAGAGGCGAATCAGCGCTTCGGGAGCGGGATAATGGTCCGGACGGGCTTTCTCGGCGCTTTTCGAACGCATCTGGCGAGCCTCCAACCGACGGGCCGGACCGGTGGTCAGCAGCCGGTCTTTCAGGCCGGCTTCGTGTCGCTCGATGCCGCCGGCCACCACAGCACGCACCGCTCGCAGGACATGCCGCTCTTCGATCACCTTGTCGACCAGCCCGGCCGCCTTGGCCCGCCGGGCATCGAGGGTTTTACCGGTCAGCATCTTGGTCATCGCCTTGACCGGATCGATCAGGTGGGTCAGGCGGGCGGTGCCACCCAGGCCGGGATGCAGGCCGAGCAGAATCTCCGGCAGACCCAGCTTGGCGTCAGGCAGGGCCAGCCGGTAGTCGCAGCAGAGCGCCACCTCCAGGCCGCCGCCGAGACAGGGTCCGTGGATGACGGCGAGGGTCGGGCAGGCCAGCGCGGCCAGCCGGTCGGCCACCGCATGCGCGTCCTCGAGTTTCTCGATGACCTGCTCGCGATCCTTCATGTCCTGGAATTCGTTGATGTCCGCTCCGACGCAGAACCCGGACGCCTTGGCCGAACGCAGCACCAGGCCCTGCGGCAGGTGATCTTCGAGCTGGAAAAGGATTTCACCCAGCTCCGTCAAAGCGGTTTCGGACAGGACATTGACCTTGGCGTCGGGGACATCGAACAGCAGCCAGGCGACACCGTCCTCGTCGCGGGCCATGCGCCAGCAGGTCCAGGCATCGCCGGTGCCGGCAGCGGGGTCGGTAAAAGGGCCGAATTCCTGTTCGCGGGGCAGCAGTTGATTGAGAATGGAACCGGTCATGATGGGTCTCCTAAACGGTTTCGAGCAGCATGGCGCCGGCCTGGCCGCCGCCGATGCATTCGCTGGCAATGCCGCGTTTGGCACCGAGCCTCTGCATGGCATTGACCAGGTGCAGGACGATGCGGTTGCCGCTGGTTCCGACCGGGTGGCCGAGGCTGACGGCGCCCCCGTCCACGTTCAGGATCGCCTGGTCAATCTCTCCGGGAGGCGCGTCGAGCCCCAACGCTGCTTTGCAGAATTCTTCGTCATCGAGGGCCTTGAGGCAGGCCAGGACCTGCGCGGCGAAGGCCTCGTTGAGTTCCCAGAGGTCGATCTGCTGCAGGTTCAGTTCAAACCGGCGCAGCAGTCCGGCCATGGCCAGCACCGGCGTCAATCCCATGATCTTGGGATCGAGCGCTGACCACTCGCTGCCGAGAATCTGCGCACGCGGGGTCAGACCATATTTCTCCACCGCATCCGCCGAGGCCAGCATCACCCATGAAGCGCCATCGGTGACCTGCGAGCTGTTGCCGGCCGTGACCTGGCCGAAGGGCCGCTCGAAGACCGGCGCAAGCTTGGCCAGGGCTGCCACGGAACTGTCGGGCCGGACACCGTCATCGCGGGTAAAGAGTTCGCCTTCAACGCTGACGGCCGGCTCGACCTCGCCATCGAACCAGCCTTCCGCCTGGGCGCGGGCCACCCGTTTATGGCTGATGACCGCGTATTGGTCGGCTTCTTCCCGCGACACGGCGAACAGGTGGGCCAGCACTTCGGCCGTCTCACCCATGCTCAAACCGACGATCGGATCCGTCAGCCCCTGGCGCAGGGACAGTTCCGGTTTGAAATATCCGGGGCGCAGTTCCGTCAGCTGCTGGGCCCGCTGTTTCAGGGAACCGGCTGTCCGCATGCCGGCCAGCCATTCCACGGCTTCTTCCTTGAACTGCAGGGGTGCATGGCTCAAGGCTTCGGTCCCGCCGGCCAGAACCAGTTCCCGACTCCCCTCCCGAATCAGGCGGAAGCCGGTATCGATCGACTGCATCCCCGACCCGCAATTGATCTGTACCGTGAAGGCACGCATCGCTTCGCCCATCCCCAGTCGCAAAGCGGCAATGCGGGCCGGGTTCATCTCGTCGGACAGAACGTTGACGCAGCCGAGAATGACCTGGTCGAAGGCGTCCGGAGGCAGGTCCTGCCGCAGCAGCAGTGGCCGGCCGCACTGCACCGCCAGGTCGACCGGCGAAAAAGGTCCGGGTTTGCCGCGAACTTTCAGAAACGGCGTCCGCGCACCATCGACGACATAGACCGGCCGACCCTGGCCAGCAGCATTTTTCTTGCGGCTCGTGGTTTGCTGGTTCATGTTATTTCCCCTTGCTGTTCAGCTTCGGCATTGGCGGTAAAATTGGCCTCGCCCAGTTCCTCCGCAGGGAAGTCATCCACGGCCAGGACCCTGGCGACCGCAGCCTCGGCGGCTTCCAGCCGGGCTGCTTCCTCCTCGGTGAGCAACCCTCTCGCTTGGCCCTCCGCCCGATCCCGGCAGTTGGCGTCACGCAGGCGTTCACGCAAAGGCGCTGCCGCCGTGACCCGGGCGAAAGCCTGCTCGAGATTTGCGATATTGGCATTGGCGCCCTCCTCGAGGAACAGGCCGGCCGTCAGCCGGTCGCGAACTGCCGAAGGTTCCAGCAGGAGTTCAGCGCAACGCCTGAACAGGTCGTCGGAGGGTCCGTGCTGGCGGACGCCGAGCGGCAGGACAATCAGCTTGACCAGAATGGCCGCCGGACGGTTGGGCAGATTCGCCAGCACCGCCTGCAGCCGGGCCTCGATGGTGGCGAAGCCGCGCTGCATGCAGAAGGCGACCAGCGGCAGGTCCTGCTCCTGCCGGCCTTCATCGTGCCAGCGCTTGAGTACGGCCGAGAGCAGGTAGAGTTCGGAGAGGATGTCGCCGAGCCGGCCGGAAATCATTTCCCTGCGTTTGAGTTCGCCGCCCAGAAGGATCAGGGCGACATCGGCCAGCAGGGCGAATCCGGCCGCGTAGCGACCGAGCCGCCGGTAGTATTTCTTGACGGCGCCTTCCTCGGGGGCCGGGCCGATGCGGCCGCCCGACCAGCTGCCGACCCAGGCCCGCCAGCAGGTTTTCAGGCCATGCTTGAAATGGCCCCGGAAGCTTTCGTCGAATTCGTCGAAGGCCTGTTCCGGGTCGTCTTTTTCCAGGGCCAGCATTTCCTTGAGCAGCCAGGGATGGCAGCGGATCGCTCCCTGGCCGAAGATGATCATGCTGCGGGTCAGAATGTTCGCGCCCTCGACGGTGATCCCCACCGGCACCGAACGGTACAGGTCGCCCAGATAATTGAGTGGTCCGTCGATGACCGCCTTGCCGGCGTGCACATCCATGGCATGTTCGATCGATTCCCGCATCCGCGAGGTCGCATGCACTTTCATGATGGCCGAAATCACCGAAAGCTCAAGGTCCTGGTCAAGTCCGGCGCAGGTCAGGCGGCGGGCGGCATCGACCTGGTAGGCGTTGCCGGCCAGCACGGCCAGCGCTTCCTGGATGCCTTCGAATTTGCCGATCGGAATACGGAACTGTTCGCGGATGCGGGCATAGGCGCCGGTGGTCCGGGCGGTAAGGGCGGTGGCCGCGGCGGAAAGCGAAGGCAGTGAAATGCCGCGTCCGGTGGACAGGGCCGACATCAGCATGGGCCAGCCCTTGCCGACCTGCTCTTCGCCGCCGATGACCAGGTCCATGGGAATGAACACCTCCCGGCCCTGGGTCGGTCCGTTCTGGAACATCTGAAATGCGGGCAGATGCCGACGGCCGATCTCAACCCCCGGCAGGGAGGTGGGGACCAGCGCCAGGGTGATGCCCCGGGCTTCCTCTTCACCGAGCAGATGCTCGGGATCGTAGAGTTTGAAGGCCAGACCGAGAACCGTGGCCACCGGTGCGAGGGTGATGTAGCGCTTGCTCCAGTTAAGCCGGATGCCGAGCACCTCCTGCCCGTCATAAGTGTCCCGACAGACGATGCCGCGATCCTGCATGGCGGCGGCGTCCGAACCGGCTTCGGTGCTGGTCAGTGCGAAACAGGGCAGTTCGCGGCCGTCCGCCAGGCGGGGCAGCCAGTGATCGCGCTGCGCATCGGTGCCGAACATCATCAGCAGTTCGCCCGGCCCGAGGGAATTGGGCACCATGACCGTCACGGCGGCGACCAGGGAGCGCGAAGCGATCCGGCGGATGACCTCGGAGTTGGCGTAGGCCGAAAAATCCAGCCCGCCGTACTCTTTGGGGATAATCATGGTAAAGAATTTCTCCTGCTTGAGGAAATCCCAGACCTCTGCGGGCAGATCGCCGCGGGTCTGATTGATCTCCCACTCGTCGAGCATCCGGCAAAGCTGGTCGACCGGACCGTCGAGAAATTCCTGCTCTGCGTCGGTAAGCGCGGCCGGACCCATGTCCAGCAGCTTTTGCCAGTCCGGGCGGCCGGTGAACAGGTCGCCGTCCCACCAGACATCGCCGGCGGTGAGCGCCTGCCGTTCCGTCTCGGACAGGCCGGGCAGAGCGCGCTGGGCAAACTTGAATATCGGTCGGGCTATATATTTGCGGCGAAGATCACTGAACGCCATCGGTCTTTGCCTCCGATCCTGGTGAGTTTTTCGTCCGGGAACCCCGAGACTCCTCCCCCCTACGGGCTTTTCGGCGGAACCCTAAGGATTTCATTCTTCTATTTACAGTAGCAGGACTTGGAGACTTGGCAATCCGCGCCTGACCGAAAATTGCCGGAACAGGGGTGCGTCTTCAAGACTTCAGAACATGAATCCAGCCCGCATTTTCGAGTCGAAAACGGGCAACATGCGCGGGCGGACAATCGCCCCACACGAAGACAAGCGTTGGTGTCTGTGGGAGGTGGGCAGTTTTTGCAGGCTCAATCAAAAACAGCCCCGCATGCAAAGAGCACCGGGGCTGTTCTATGATTTGGCAGCAGGGCTTTTGGGGTCAGGCTTCACGGTCGCTTGCGGCGTTCAATTTCATGGCGTGCCCGCAGACCGGCTTTCAACCCTCCCAGAGGGTCCAGGCCAGGTCGTTGCGATTGCTGCTCCAGGTGAATTTCGCGCGGCAGACCTCGCACCGGTAGTCCTGCTCGCGGTAGCCACGGCCCTGCTGGCCCCGGAAGACTCTTGGCTCGTCCATTGCGGCCAGGTATTCATGGGCGTTGCCGCGATGGGTCTTTTTCGCCTGCTCTTTGCACATACCGCAAGAATTCATTACGAATCGCCTTCCTTTGCCTGTCAGGAAAAAGGCCCTGCCTTACTGAAGCGCCGATCAAGGCAGGGAATGACCGGAGTTTATTTACAGCGCATGGTTTTCCGGCCGTCCTCGAACAGGACCTCCACCTTGCGCTCACCGACCACGCGCTGCACCAGGCCGAGACCGAACTTGGGATGTCTGATCAAGGTTTTGAGCCGGTAGTCGCCATCCATGGAGTAGTTCTTTGCCTTGGCAGAGTCCATCTCCGGCTGCAGGCGACGCCACTCTTCCTGGTCGGTGACCTTCGGATCGACAGTCCGGCTCACGGTTTTCTTCTTTGCCGCCGACGGCGGCCGGTATTTGTGTTCCCGCTCGCAGGTATTGCATTTGACCTTGGCCGGCGCCTCTTCGACCATGGCGATGACGATGTGGTTGGTGTTGCTGCGGCACTTGGTGCAGCGTGCCTCGATCGGATCTCCCGCGGAAAGTTGCTTGTCAGGCATGGCTGATCTCCTGTCGTTGAGGTTGGGGCCTTCCTCGGACCTGTTCAAAGTGAAGGGCTCGGCTGTGCCTGCCTGCTCCAGTTCGGTCCGGCTTGCCGGTTGCCGCTGCGGGCCTTGGCTTTGGGGCGCCGCGTTTTGCTGCAGGCCTCTCGACGAGCGGGGCGTTTGCCCTGCTGAACCTGGGGTTCGGGCCCCTTGGCGGAATACGGGAAGTCGTCCAGCAGCCGTTGCTGAATGCGGGCACCCAGCAGACGCTCGATGGTATGCACCATCGCCTGGTCTTCGGCGGTAACCAGGGTGAAGGCCTCGCCGCTGCGGGCGGCACGGCCGGTCCGGCCGATGCGATGGATGTAGGCGTCGGCGGTATCGGGGATATCAAAATTGATCACATGCGAGACCTGGGAGACATCGATGCCGCGGGCAGCGATATCGGTCGCGACCAGAACCTGGAAGCGTCCGTCGCGGAAACCGTCCAGCGCCGCCTGGCGCTTGTTCTGGGAAAGATTGCCCTGCAGGGATGCGGCACGATAGCCGCCTTTGGCCAGCTTTTCCCCCAAGCGCTTGGCACGATGCTTGGTGCGGGTGAAGATCAGAACCGATTCGGTCTTGGTCTGGCCGAGCAGTCTCAGCAGCAGATCGGTTTTCAGTTGCTGGGCGACCGGATAGAGCGCATGACTGACGGTCGTGGCCGGAGCCACGGTATCCACCTGCACGGTTTTCGGATCGACCAGGATTTCTCCGGCGAGCCGCCGGATTTCCTGTGGCATGGTGGCGGAAAACAGCAGGTTTTGCCGTTTTTTAGGCAGGTTTTTGACGATCCGGCGGATATCCGGCAGGAAACCCATGTCGAACATGCGATCGGCTTCGTCGAGCACCAGCACCTCCAGCCGGCTGAGATCGATGGTCTTCTGCTGGATGTGGTCCAGCAGCCGCCCGGGACAGGCCACCACGATTTCGGCCCCTTTTCTGAGACGCGCAATCTGGGGGTTGATGCCGACCCCGCCGTAGACGGTCATGCTGCGCAGGCCGGTCTGTCGACCAAGCTCGCCGAGTGCGGTGTGGATCTGCTCGGCGAGTTCGCGGGTGGGCGCGACAATCAGGGCGCGGACATGACCGCGCGGGCCCCTGGCCAATCGGTCCAGGATCGGCAGGCCGAACGCAGCAGTCTTGCCGGTGCCGGTCTGGGCCAGGCCCATGACGTCTTGTCCCTGCATGATTCCGGGAATGGCCTGCGCCTGGATCGGCGTCGGGCAGGTAAAGCCGGCGGCAGCGATGCCGGCAGCGACTTTCGGATGAAGATTGAACTGCTTGAAATCCATAATGTCCTTTTCTGAAAAGCCGGTGCGTCCTGGCGGATGTCGGCAAGCAAAGGACATCCGGCCCGGGGCGCAGGCTTGTATCGTTGAGTGAGGGTCTCCCCCCGGCTTGAATGGCTGTTTGCGCCAGTCTGTCCTGATTGGCAAACCAGCTTGACCATAGAAGAATTCAGTTCTCCGCAGGTTCCTGCTCAGCTGCCTGATCGGAATCCGGTGATGCTTCCTCGCCTTGCCTTTCTTCGGCCCGGCGTTTTTTCTTTTCCTCTTTTTTGGCTTTTTTCGCCAATTCTTTCTGACGCTTTTCGTAGCCGTAATTCGGTTTGCGGCCCATGCGGTCTCCTTGGAGTCTGTTTGCTGCCCGCGATCGGTTTCGCCCCCGGTGCGGCGAAATCAAGAAAAATAGCCCTGCGGCAAGACCGCAGGGCTATTCTATCTCACTCGCGGCGAAGCGACGCTTAAATTCTCTGCACGCTTGAGGACTGCGGGCCTTTGGCGCCCTCGGTCACCTCAAAGCTGACGCGATCGCCTTCAGCGAGGGATTTGAAACCGTCGCCGAGGATCTGCGAAAAGTGCACGAATACATCCGGTCCGTTATCCTGTTCGATAAAACCGAAACCTTTGGCGTCATTAAACCACTTTACTGTACCTTCTGTCATCTTGTCTGTCTCCTGGAAGCTCAGGTGAGCTTCCCATGGGTTGTGCAAATCCGGCTTGTGTACAAAACAAAAAAACCACGCAGCCTAAGAGGTCTGTGTGGTTTTTCCTGACTGATTAACCTGTATAATCGTGTCGGCAAACTGCTGCACAAACGTTTAACTTTTCACACCCTAACACGAGACTTCACAGGAAAGCAAGCTTTATCTCGCTTTCCGATATTTACGGTCCGGCGGTCGGGGCTGCGGCTCAAAGCAGCAGAACCTCGACCCGCTCGCCGGCCGGCAAGGCTTCCGTCCCGACCGCCACCGGCAGCAGCGCATTTGCTCCGTAAAGACAGCGGGTCTGCCCGGACCCCTGCCGCGAGGCGGCGGTGACCCGGTAGCTGCCATTTTGCCAGGCGAGCCGGGACCAGAGAAAAGCCTGGCGGTTGCCGCCGCCCTTCACCGCAGTGGTAAGAATGGCGCTACGTTTTGCGGGCAGAACGTCATCGCGTCCGGCGAGCCTCTTCAGGGCCGGCTTGACGAACAGTTCAAAGGTCGCCGCGGTCGCCGCCGGGTTACCGGGAAGACCGAAGAAGGGAGAGCCCGACAGGGTGCCGAACAACAGCGGCTTGCCCGGCTTGATGGCCACCTTCCAGAACACTCTGCGGAAGGAACGTCCGGCGAGGGCGGCATGCACCAGGTCCTTATCACCCACCGAAACCCCGCCGGTGGAAATAATGATATCGGCGGACTGTGCCTTGGTGAGCAACTGCTCCAGAGATGCCGCATCGTCGGCGCCGATGCCTAGAAAATCGGCGGCAATTCCACATTCGGCCAGGCGCGCCTGCAGAAAATACAGATTGGCATTGACGATCTGCCCCGGGCCGGGTATCCGGCCCAGTTCCACCAGTTCATCACCGGTCGCGAGCACCGCAGCCCGTGGCGGCGGGATGACCCTGATCCGGTCGATACCGGCGCTCGCCAGCATCCGATCTCACCGGCGCCGAGCAGGGTTCCCGCTGCCGCCAGCGCCTCGTCGCTGCGAAATTCCTCCCCCAGGCGACGAACGTGCTGCCCGCGAGCAACCTTTGCTTGCGGGTGAACGCTTCCTTGCTCTTCTGCAACGTCTTCCAGCGGAATGACGGTGTCGGTTCCCGACGGCAGGCAGGCTCCGGTTGTGATGCGCACCGCCTGGCCCGCCTGGACGTTTCCGGTGAAGGGTGTCCCGGCATAGGAGGCGCCGATTATTTTCAGGCTGCGGTTGTTTCCCGCCGCATTCCCGCTCACGGCGAAGCCGTCCATGGCTGAATTGTCGCAGCGCGGCATGTCCCAGCGGGCGATAGCCGGATCGGCCAGCACACAGCCCGCCGCCTCGGGCAGGAACCTCTCTTCCGGTGCCAGGGGGGCAAGGGTTTCGATCACCTGCTGCAGGGCTTGATCATAGCTGATCATCGCTGACCTCCCGTCGGCCGGCCGGAGCTTGCTCCGGGACCAGCCAGAGACTGGTTTTGCGCAGACAGACCCGGAGCTCATCACCGATCGCGTAGCCGAGATCGCGCAGCGCGCAGTTCGGCAGTTCGGCCTCGATGGTGACCGGGTGCGCCTGCAGCCTGATGCTGAGGGTGTGCGTGCCGCCGAAGGCGAGGATGTCCTCGACGACGGCATCGAACAGGTTCTCCTGCAATTCCGGGCCGATCGGTTTGTGTGGCCGGATGACGACGACTTCCTCGGAACGAATGCCCGCCGCCAGCCGCTGTCCGGTTTTCAATGCGGGACGGCCGGGTGCGGTCAGGGCGATCTCGCCGCCCAGGCGCAGCGAGCCGCCATCCAGGACCTCCTCGACGGTGACATCGAAAATATTCTGGTTGCGCAGGAATCGGGCGACATCGAGCGTGGCCGGCCGGTAATAGATATCGTCCCGTTCACCGATCTGCCGGATCCGCCCGTCGATCATCACCGCGATCCGCTCGCCGAGCATGAAGGCTTCCTCCTGGTCGTGGGTGACATGCAGAATCGTCACGCCGAGCTGCTGGTTGATCTCCCGCAGCTTGACCTGCAGCTGACGCTTGATGGTGGCGTCCAGGGCCGAAAAGGGCTCGTCGAGAAACAACAGCCGCGGTTCCTGCAGCAGGGCGCGGGCCAGGGCGACCCGCTGCTTCTCGCCTCCGGAAAGGGTCGTCACCTGCCGGCGGTCGATAATATCCTGCAGCGCCAGCAGATCGGTCAGATCGTCCAGCCGCGATTGCACATGATGCCGGTCCATGCGGCGGCGTTCGGCACCGAACAGGATGTTGCCGCGGACATCAAGGTGCGGAAACAGCGCCAGATCCTGCGGCAGGTAGGAGATGTGCCGCTGTTCCGGGGCGATGCCGGTCACATCCCGGCCGTCCAGCCAGACCCGTCCGGCCCCTGTCGGCAGCAGTCCCATACAGGCCTCCAGGAACAGGGTCTTGCCGGAACCGGACGGACCGAGAATGGTCAGGTAGGCGCGTTCGGCAAGGTCCAGGTCGATGGGGCCAAGCTGAAAGGCGCCCTGCCCGGCGGTCAGCTGTTCGATGCGGATCATGGCCTTCGCTCCGCGGCCAGCCGGACGCCGAACAGGACCAGCAGGGATATGGTGATCAGGATCACGACCAGGGCGACGGCGCGGGGCAGATCGGCGGCTGCCATGGCCAGGTAGATGCTGCTCGGCAGGGTGGCGGTCTGCCCCCTGGCCGTGCCCGCGACCATGACCGTGGCGCCGAATTCGCCGACCGCCCGCGCCCAGGTCAGGATGATCGCGGCCAGAATGCCGCGTCTGGCCAGCGGCAGGGTGACATACCGGAAACTGCCGAAGGCCGTGCAGCCCAGCAGGCGGGCGACCTGCTCCTGGCGTGGATCAATCTGTTCAAAGGTGCTCTTGAGCAGCCGTACGCTGATGGCAACAACCACCGTGAACTGGGCAAGGACGACGCCGGCCAGGGTAAAGGGCAGGGTCAGGCCGGCCCCTGCCAGCAGACTGCCGAACGGTGTGTTCCAGGCCATCAGGATCAGGGTGCCGAGGGCGACCGGCGTCAGCACCATCGGCAGGTCCATGAAAGTGTCGACCAGGCGCTTGCCCGGAAAATCAAGGCGGGCCAGGGCATAAGCGGCGGGAATCGCCACGGTGACCGCAGCGGCGCTGCTGACGGTGGCGGCGCCCAGACTGAGCAGAATCGCGGCGCGAATCGAGGGTCGGGAAAGTTCGGCGAAAAACCCGGCCGGGGAAAAAAACGCCGACTGGCTGACGACCAGCAGCAGGAAATAGCCGACCAAAAGAGCCAGCGGCAGCAGCAGGACGGCGCGGAACAGAGCGTCACGCCGACTCATCGCCACCCCTCCGGAAGCGGGTAGCTGCCGCCGATGCGCGACTCCGGCGCCAGTTCGCGGGCGGCTTCCTCGGTCGTGAAGTAGCCCCACTTATGGAAGACCGCCCGGCCCTCGGCCGAGGCGAGGAAATCAAGAAAGCTTTGCGCGGCCTGCGGATTGGCGGCGTGCCGCAGGCGGGCGCCGGGGATATAGGCCAACCGCGGAATCCGGGCCGGGTCGAGCAGAACCGCCTGCAGGAGCCCAGGCTTCCAGGCCGCGAATTCGCGCCAGCCGAGCACGGCGTCGACCTGGTTGAGGGGAATCATGGCCGCCGTCTTGGCGCAGCTCTCCACCATGCCGAGCAGATTGGGCCGGACCCTGGCCGCCAAGTCGTTGACTTCCAGGATTTCGACCGCATACAGGCCGACACAGACGCCATCGGGGTCGGCCAGGCCGACGCGCAGGCCGGGTCGCGCCAGATCCTCCAGCCCCTTGATGCCGGCCGGGTTGCCCCTGGCGACGATGATTGCCGGGACCAGGTAGGCGAGACGCACGACGTCTCCCTCGATCAGGCCGAGGTCCCGGGCCTTGGCCATGTAATCGGGCGACCCCGGGATATACAGGTCGCCCTGCCCGGTCAGCCGCGCCTGGCTGAGCATGGCGCCGGAACCGCCCAGATGCAGGGCCACGGGAATGCCGGTTTTCGCTTCGAAAATCCCGACGGCTTCCTCCAGGACGGGCTGCGACGCGGAACCGGCAAAGATCATCAGGCCGTCATCGGCAGCCGCGGAAGCAGCAAAAACCGACCAGCAGCAGAACAGAGTCAGGATGAGACGCTTCAGCACGAGTCTTCTCCCCGGCGAAAGTGTTCGGCGAAACAGCGGTCGGCATCGACCGTCAGCCGCCGGCAAAGCGTTTGATAGCGCTGCATGAGATCGCGGGCCTGCGGCGTCAACCGCGACGCTCCGCCGTCGCGGCCGCCGACTCTGCGCTCGAGCAGCGGGAAAGGGGCCGCTTCCTCCATGGCCTTGAGTTGGGCCCAGGCTTTGCGATAGGAGAGGCCGAGTTCTTTGGCGGCAGCATTGATCGATCCGCAGCGCGCGACCGCCTCCAGCAGCCGGCAGCGGCCGCCGCCGAGAAACGGCCGGCCGTCGATTTCCAGCCAGATCTTGGTTCGTACCTGAAATTCGTTCATTTCAGAAACCGTTCCACGAGCATATCGCAAAGTGCGCCGGGCTGATCGAGGTCGAAAACCGGGACGTCGACCGACAGAGGGCCGTCGGCGGCCACGGCGATCAGGTGCGGATCTCGGGCTTCACCGCGGCATAGCAGCGCTCGGCCGAGTTCCCGCCGATGAACCTCGATCTTCGGCACCGGCCTGCGTTTGTAGCCTTCGGTCAGAACAATGTCCATATCCTGGCAATACCGGGCGACCAATTCCTCCAGGGTCGCCTCCTGACCGACAGCGTTCTGCCGGACCATGGCCAGCTTGGCCGGCGAGGAAAGCAGCATGACATCGGCCCCGGCCCGGCTTAGCCGCCAGGAATCCTTGCCTTCGTGATCGATCTCGAAATGGTGGGCATCGTGCTTGACGGCGCCGACCCGGTAGCCACGCCGCTTCATCTCGGCAATCAGCTTTTCGAGCAGGGTGGTCTTGCCGGTGCCGCTCCTGGCGACCAGAGTCACCACCGGCGGCCTCATACCGACTGCTCCCGGATCTGCCGCAGCTGCCCGGGGGTGTTCACATTCAGCAGGCTGCGTTGCCAGCCGGTGGGCAACTCCGGCCAAGCAAGGCGCCGGCAACGGATGCGCCGAAATAATTGATGGACAGCGAATTGCCGGGCTTTCAGCATTCCCTCCATGGTCGGCAGGCAGTTTTTGTGGTAGAGGGCAAACAAGGGTTCGTCGCCACGCGGAGTCCGCGGCACCACGGCATCGGCTCCCTCGCGCCGGTCCAGCAGCAACTTCAGAATACCGGCATCGGGAAACGGCAGATCGCAGGGCAGGACGAAAATCCAGGGTGTCTCCGCCGTTTTCAGGGCGGTGAACAGTCCACCCAGCGCACTCCCCGGATACAGGTCCGCAACGGCGGGAATCTCCGGGCTCGCCAGATCCGGACGGTCGCCGGCAATAACCACTGTTTGAAAATGCCGCTGCAGAAACTGCAGCGGCCGGGCGTAGAGCGGCTGCCCTGCCACCTCGGCACAGGCCTTGTCCTGTCCCATCCGCCGGCTTTTGCCGCCGGCGAGCAGCGCGCCGGTGACCTCCGGAATTCTTTCGTTGTGCGATTTTTGCATAGCGGATTCAGTATAAATTTCCCGTTCGAAATTGCAACCGAAGTTTTTTGGACGACTTTTGACGCAGGTCAAATCAACGAATAAAACGCTGTGTTACCGTTCTCGACATGGCGCCGCTCCTTTTTCGAGATAAACTTGTTGCCACCGGGAAAATCGAGTTTGAAACTTGACCTTTTTCCAAATCTCAAAGCCGACGGAGGACCTGCATGAACAAATCCGCTTCCCTTCCCCTCTGGCTGCTGATGGCCGCCCTGTTGCTGCTGCCCGTCTCCAGCCCGGCGCAAGGCGACCCGGAGCGCGGCAAAGCTCTCTACGTCGGCATGGTCGATTTTGCGGCAGGCGGCGCACCCTGCCTGGCCTGCCACGGCATCGCCGGTTACGACCTGGGCCACGCCGGCAACGCCAGTTATGGCCCCGACCTGACGCAATTCTTTGCCAATTACACGGAAATGGGGGTGGCGGCAGTGCTCGAAGACCCGGCATTTCCGAGCATGGCAGCCATCTATGCTGAAAGGCCGTTGACGGAGGCGGAACGAACCGATCTGCTGGCGTTCTTCAAGAATGTGCCCAGCGACGGCGCAGCCGACAACGGTGCGGCTTTGGCCCGGCATGTTCTGATCGGGACCCTGCTTATCCCGGGCCTGATCGGCATTCTGGGCTGGCGCCGCCTGCAGGGTGTACGTCGACCGCTGGTTGCCAGAGCCAGCAGCAGGAAGGGAGAAAAAGCATGAGCTGGATCAAGGATATCGTCGACCCCAAGTCCCGCAAGTGGGAAGAATTCTACCGCAACCGCAACCAGTGCGACAAGGTGGTGCGCAGTACCCACGGCGTCAACTGCACGGGCGGCTGTTCCTGGAACGTGCACGTCAAGGACGGCATCGTCGGCTGGGAGCTGCAGGCGACCGATTACCCCGAGCTCGAGCCCGGCCTGCCCCCCTACGAACCACGCGGCTGCCAGCGTGGCATCGCCTTTTCCTGGTACCTGTACAGCCCCCTGCGCATCAAGTACCCCTACCTGCGCGGCGTGCTGACAGACCTCTGGCGACAGGCCAGGACGGAGCACGAGGATCCGCTGGCCGCCTGGGCCTCGATCGTCGAAAATCCCGAGCGCCGCAAGAGCTATCAGCAGGCCCGCGGCAAGGGCGGCTTCCGCCGCTCCAGCTGGGACGAGGTCGAAGAGATCATCGCCGCTTCGACCATCTACACCATCAAACAGTACGGCGCCGACCGCCTGGTCGGCTTCTCGCCGATCCCGGCCATGTCGATGCTCAGCTTTGCCGGCGGTTCCCGCTTTATGCAGTTGCTTGGCGGCGTCAATCTCAGCTTCTACGACTGGTACTGCGACCTGCCCAACGCGTCTCCCGAGATCTGGGGCGAGCAGACCGACGTCGCGGAAAGCGCCGACTGGTACAACAGCAAGTACATCGCGGTGATGGGTTCGAACGTCAACATGACCCGCACGCCCGACGCCCATTTCCTGGTGGAGGCCCGCCACAACGGCTCCAAGGTCACGGTCCTCTCCCCCGACTTCAGCATGACCTCGAAACACGCCGACTGGTGGATCCCGGCCCATGCCGGCCAGGACGGCGCCTTCTGGATGGCGGTCAACCACGTCATCCTCAGCGAGTTCCACCACCGGCAGCAAACCCCCTACTTTCTCGACTACCTGAAACGCTACAGCGACACCCCTTTCCTGGTCCGGCTCGATGACCAGGGGGACAATCACCGCGCCGGCCGGATGCTTTCGGCTGCGACGGTGGACGGTTACCGGGATGAAGAAAACGCCTCCTTCAAATACCTGGTCTGGGATGCAGCCGCCGATGCGCCGCGCATGCCGCTCGGCACCCTTGGCTTCCGCTGGCAGCAGCAAAAGGGCGAATGGAACCTGCAGCTCAAGGATGGCAAAGACGGCAGCGAGATCGCCCCGGCGCTGACCCTGATCGATGGCGCCGAAGAGGTCCTGCCGGTAGCCTTCGACGATTTCGGCACCGGCCGGCCCGTGTCGCGCGGCGTGCCGGTGCGCTACCTGGAAACGGCCGAGGGCCGGGTCCCGGTGACCACGGTGTTCGATCTGCTGATGGCCCAGTTCGGTGTCGATCGCGGTCTGCCGGGCGACTATCCCGAAAGCTACGACGACGACGCCGTCTACACGCCGGCCTGGCAGGAGAAATTCACCGGCATCGATCGCGCCAACGTGCTGCAGTTCGCCCGCGAATGGGCCGGCACCGCCGCAAAGACCGGCGGCAAATGCTCGATCATCATCGGCGCCGGCGTCAACCACTGGTACCACGCCAACCTGATCTACCGGGCCGGCATTTCGGCCTTGATGCTGTGCGGCTGCGTCGGCAAAAACGGCGGCGGCCTCAATCACTACGTCGGCCAGGAGAAGCTGGCGCCGATGGCGCCCTGGGCGACGATCATGGGTGCCCTCGACTGGAACAAGCCGCCGCGTTTCCAGAACGCCCCTTCCTACCATTACGTGCACAGCGATCAGTGGCGCTACGAACGCACCGCGGACGAAAAGCTGATCCAGCCGGTCGCGGAGCAGAACAAGATCACCGCCGGGCATACCATGGACCACCAGGTTCGGGCTGTACGCTGCGGCTGGCTGCCCTTCTACCCGCAGTTCGACCGCAGCCCGGCGGAGGTTGTGCGCCAGGCCGAAGCCGCCGGTGCCGGCAGCAGCCAGGAAATCGTCGACTGGACGGTCAAACAGCTGACTGACAAACAGATGAAATTCGCCGTCGAGGATCCCGACGCCCCGGAGAACTGGCCGCGGCTGTGGATCATCTGGCGCGGCAACGCCCTGATGTCGAGCGCCAAGGGCCACGAGTACTTCCTCAAGCACTACCTCGGCACCCACACCAACACGGTCGCCCCGGAGACCGCCGAAGAGTCGGTCAAGGACGTGGTCTGGCGCAAGCAAGCGGCCGAGGGCAAGCTCGACCTGGTGGTCGACATCAACTTCCGCATGGACACCTCGGCGCTCTACTCGGATATCGTCCTGCCGACCGCCACCTGGTACGAGAAGGACGACCTCAACACCACCGACATGCACTCCTTCATCCATCCCCTGCAGGCGGCCGTGCCCCCTTGCTGGGAGTCGAAGAGCGACTGGGACATCTTCAAGGGCCTGGCGAAAAAGGTCAGCGAGCTGGCGGCGAGCCATTTGCCGGACCCGGTGCGCGACGTCGTCGCCGTGCTGCTGCAGCACGACACGCCCGCGGAAATGGCCCAGCCGGAGATCAAGGACTGGAGCAAAGGCGAATGCGAAGCGATTCCCGGCCAGACCATGCCCGGCCTGGCCGTGGTCGAACGGGACTACAAGAACCTCTACAACCGCTTCATCTCCCTCGGTCCCGGCGCCCGGGAAGGCATCGGCGCCCACGGCCTGTCCTGGCCGGTGGATGACGTTTACGATGCAATGGCCCAGAGCCATAAATCGGTGACCTGGGAAGGCAAAACCTATCCGGCCCTGGCCGAGGCCAAGGATGCCGCCGACGCGATCCTGCAGCTGGCGCCGGAGACCAACGGCGAAATGGCGCATCGGGCCTATGCCGCCGAGGAACAGAAGGTCGGCCTGCCGCTGACCGACCTGGCAGCCGGCAGCCGCGACGTGCGCACCACCTTCGCCGATCTCGACCGCCAGCCGCGCCGGCTGCTCAACAGCCCGGTCTGGTCGGGCCTGACCGGCAACGGCCGGGCTTACTCGGCCTACTGTCTGAACGTCGAACGGCTGGTGCCCTGGCGGACCCTGACCGGCCGCCAGCATTTCTACCTCGACCACCAGGGCTATATCGCCGCCGGCGAGCACCTGCCGACCTACAAGCCGAAACCCGACCCGAACACCCTGCAGGACCTGGTGGTCACTAAAACCGGCGGCAAGAGCATCATGCTCAACTACCTGACTCCGCACGGCAAGTGGGGCATCCACAGCACCTATGGCGACAACCACCGCATGCTGACCCTGTCGCGCGGCTGCCACCCCTTCTGGCTCAACGAGCACGATGCCGAGGAAATCGGCGTGGTCGACAACGACTGGGTCGAGGTCTACAACGATCACGGCGTGGTGGTCACCCGGGCGGTGGTCAGCGCCCGCCTGCCGCGGGGCATCGCCTTCCTCTACCATTCTCCGGAGCGGACCATTGGCGTCCCCAAATCACCGTTGCGCGGCAACCGGCGGGCCGGCGGCCACAACAGCCTCAACCGCATCCGCCTCAAGCCGAGCCTGATGCTCGGCGGCTACGGTCAGTTCACCTACGCCTGGAACTACTGGGGCCCGACCGGCGCCAACCGCGACACCTTCATCCTGGTGCGCAAACTCCAGGGGGAGCCGAACTGGTAACCCGACCCGGAACGAGGAGCCTCGATCATGAACGTACGCGCACAAATCGCATCGGTTTTCCACCTGGACAAGTGCATCGGCTGCCACACCTGCAGTATTGCCTGCAAGAATCTCTGGACCGACCGCCAGGGGGCCGAGTACATGTGGTGGAACAACGTGGAGACCAAGCCCGGCACCGGCTACCCGACCCAGTGGGAGGATCAGGACAAATACCGCGGCGGCTGGGAACAGACCGGCAGCCAGGTGAAGCTGAAGCTCGGCGGCAAGGGCGGGCTGCTCGGCAAGATTTTTCACAACCCCGCCCTGCCGACCATGGACGATTACTATGAGCCATTCACCTACCGCTACGATCACCTGACCAGCGCCCCGGCCGGCGACGATCAGCCGACCGCCCGGCCGGTCTCCATGGTCAGCGGCAAGCCGATGAAGATTGAAGCCGGCCCGAACTGGGACGATGACCTGTCCGGATCAAACATCTATGCCGCCAATGATCCCGGCGTACTCCAGCTAGACGCCGAAGAGCAGCGGCAGATGTTCGCCATCGAGAAGCTGGTCATGTTCTACCTGCCGCGCATCTGCAACCACTGCCTGAACGCCGGCTGCGTCGCCGGCTGCCCCTCCGGGGCCATCTACAAACGGGGCGAGGACGGCATCGTCCTGATCAGTCAGGACAAGTGCCGGGGCTGGCGGATGTGCGTTTCGGCCTGCCCCTACAAGAAAACCTACTACGGCTGGTCGAGCGGCAAATCGGAGAAATGCATCCTCTGCTATCCCCGCCAGGAAGCCGGCGAGAGCCCGGCCTGTTTCCAGGCCTGCGTCGGCCGCATCCGCTACCTGGGGGTGCTGCTCTATGACGCCGACCGCATCGAGGAGGTCGCCGGCCGGGCCGACCAGGACCTGGTCGCGGCCCAGCGTGAGCTGATTCTCGACCCCAACGATCCCGAGGTGCAGGCGCAGGCCCGCCGCTCCGGCATCGCCGAGCAGGTCCTGCAGGCGGCGCAGCGTTCACCGGTGTTTCGGTTTGTCAAGGAGTGGGCGATCGCCCTGCCGCTGCATCCCGAATTCAGAACCCTGCCCATGCTGTTCTACGTGCCGCCGCTGCTGCCGGTGCTGTCCAAGGCCCACGAGGGCAACCAGCAGCTGGCCGAGGACTTCTTCACGACCCTCGAACAGGCCCGGCTGCCGATGCAATACCTTGCCGGCCTGTTTGCCGGCGGCAACACCGAGGAGGTCCGGGCTGTCTACCGCAAGCTGATCGCCGTACGGCTGCAGCGTCGCGAGGTCAGCGTCGGCGACGTGCCGGCCGGCGAAGTGGCGAAAGCGTGTGAAACCGCCGGCATCAGCGTCGCCGATATCGAGGCGATCTACCGGATGACCGCCCTGACCAAGCTGCGGGAACGCAAAGTGATCCCGCCGATGATGCGGGAACAGGCCATCGAGGCGACGGGAGAGACCGAACAGCATCGTCGGCATATGGGCTTCGGCAACCGCCGCCCGCCGAAGCGACGGTGGTAGCCATGCACGCACTGTCCCTTCATCAGGACATCTGCCGGCAGTTTGCCGCCTTGCTGAGCTATCCGGACGAGCGCATCGCCGCCCGGGCGGCCGCCTGTGCGACGCATCTGGATCAATTCAGCCCCGCAGGCCGCAAACAGCTGGAGCCCTTCCTGCAGTATGTCGGATCCAGCGCGCCCACCGCCGTCGAAGAGGCCTTCACCAACAGCTTCGACCTGCAGGCGGCCTGTCACCCCTATGTCGGCTATCAACTGTGCGGGGAGAGCCAACAGCGCACTTTCTTCATGATCAAGCTGCAGGAGATCTACCGTGACCACGGCTTCGCCGCCGCCAGCGACCTTCCCGACCATTTCTGCGAAGTCCTGCGCTTCATCGGCGCCATCGATGCGCAGGGCGCGCGCCTGGAGATCATCCGGGACGGCCTGCTGCCCGCCCTGGAGAAAATGACCCGGGGGATCGAAACCGGGGATTCTGCCTATCTCCACCTCCTCAAGGCCCTGCAGACTTTTCTGAACGACAGCCTGGCCGGCGACGACGCGCGACCGATCCCGGACCGGCAAAAGGAGTCTTTATCATGAGCGATCTGATCCTGTTCGGCGTTTTTCCCTATGTTGCGGTAAATTTAATGGTGGGGGTCGGCCTGTATCGCTATTGTGTCGATCGCTATTCCTGGTCCTCGCATTCCTCGCAATTTCTGGAGAGCCGCTCGCTCTACTGGGGCTCGGTCCCCTGGCACTACGCCATCCTGATTATTCTCCTGGCCCATTTCCTGGCGTTTCTGTTTCCGGCCGGCTGGGGGGCCCTGCTCGGCCGGCCGTTCCGGCTCTACCTGCTTGAAGTCACCGGCCTGGCTCTGGGAGTCAGCACCGTGATCGCAGTGGCGCTGCTGATGGTCCGACGCGCCGTCAACCACCGGGTCTCGGCGGCGACCACCGTCATGGACTGGCTGGTCCTGGCGGCTTTGCTGCTGCAGGTTGCCACCGGGGTCTACATCGCCTTCAGCCTGCGCTGGGGCTCGGTCTGGTACCTGCATACGGCCACGCCCTGGCTCTGGTCACTGGTCAAATTCGATCCGCAGGTCGAGTACCTGGCGGCCATGCCGGCAGTGGTCAAGCTGCATGCCTTCAATGCCTTCCTGATCCTCGCCCTGCTGCCTTTTTCCCGCTTGGTGCACGTCATCAGTGTGCCGCTGACCTACCTCGCGCGGCCGTGGCAGGTCGTGACCTGGTACCGGGAGCGGAAGGCCGGTTAATCCCGGCAGGTTTTGCGACGACCCGAGCGTAGACAAAACGGAGGGATGGACCATGCAAGACGTCGCCACCGCCCAATCCCATAAAATCCTTTTCCTGAACACGCTGGCATTTACGGTCTGCTTCGCCGCCTGGATGTTCAACGGCGTGCTGGTGACCTTCCTGGCCGACAATCAGGTGTTCGACTGGGGTCCGGTGGAAATCGGCTGGCTGATGGGCATCCCGGTGCTGACCGGTTCGCTCTTCCGGCTGCCGGCTGGCATGTTGACCGACAAGTTCGGCGGCAAACCGGTCTACGGCTCCCTGCTTTTCCTCTGCGCCATTCCCATGTTCCTGCTGTCCCGGGCGGACAGCTTTCTGACTTTCGCCCTGTGCAGCTTCGGCTTCGGCCTGGCCGGCGTCAGCTTCTCCATCGGCATCGCCTTCTCTTCGGTCTGGTATCCCCGCCGGAACCAGGGCACGGCGCTCGGCATCTTCGGCGCCGGCAACGCCGGCGCGGCGCTGACCACCCTGCTTGCGCCGACCCTGCTCAACCGCTTGACCGACCATGGCACCACCCTCGAGGGCTGGCGGCAGTTGCCGGTCTACTATGCGCTCATGCTCGCTGCCATGGGCGTGATCTTTTTCATTTTTGCCGAGAACAAGAAACCGGCCTCATCCACAAAAAGCTTTGGCCAGATGCTGGCGCCGCTCAGCGACATCAAAGTCTGGCGGTTCGGGCTCTACTATTTCCTGGTGTTCGGCTGTTTCGTCGCCTTTTCCCAGTGGCTGGTGCCCTACTTCGTTAATGTCTACTACCTGCCGCTGGTCACCGCCGGGCTGTTCGCTGCCGCCTTCAGTCTGCCCTCCGGGGTGATCCGCGCCCTGGGCGGCTGGCTGTCCGACAAGTTCGGCGGCCGCACGATCATGTATTGGGTGCTGGGAGCCTCGGTCCTGATCAGTTTCCTGGTCATCATCCCCAAGATGGAGATCTATTCCCCCGGGCGCGGTGTCATGGCCCAGCGAGGCGGGACGGTGACTGCGGTCACGGCGACGGAGGTCAGGGTCGGCGAGACAGCCTATGCGGTCAAGCCGCAGCCGAAGATCGACCGTTTTTCCGACGACCAGATGCTGATCTTTCCCAGCAAGCAGACCTGGCAGGAGCCGGTGGTCGAGGTCGGCCAGACCGTCAAAAAGAAGACGCTGCTGGCCAAGGGGGTGACCCGGATCTTCTTCCAGGCGAACGTCTGGATCTTCGCAATCCTGGTCATTCTGCTCGGCAGCATCTGGGGCATCGGCAAAGCGGCCGTCTACAAGCTGATCCCCGACTATTTCCCGGAGGAAGTCGGCGTGGTCGGCGGCATGGTCGGCGTGCTCGGCGGGTTGGGCGGCTTTATCTGCCCGATCATCTTCGGCTACCTGCTCGAGTGGACGGGTCTCTGGACCAGCTGCTGGATGTTCATGTTCGCCCTGTCCCTGGTCTGTCTGGTCTGGATGCACCTGACCGTACAGTCGATGATGCGCAAGAAGCATCCAGAGGACATGCAGAAAATCGAACAGGGCTGACTGTCAAACAACGCCCCGTAAACCGCAAGGAGTGAGCCATGCCGATCAACCTCGACCAGTGGGATGTGGAAGACCAGCAGTTCTGGGAATCGCAAGGGAAAAAGATCGCCAATCGCAATCTGTGGATATCCATTCCCAGCCTGCTCTGCGGTTTCGCCGTCTGGCTCTACTGGAGCATCATTACTGTGCAGATGCTCAACCTCGGCTATCCCTTCAGCCAGGCGCAGCTGTTCACCCTGTCGGCGATTGCGGGCCTCAGCGGCGCTACCCTGCGCATACCGAGTTCCTTCCTGATCCGCATCGCCGGCGGCCGCAACACCATCTTCTTCACAACCGCACTGCTGATCCTGCCGGCTCTTGGTACCGGCATCGCCCTGCAGAACCGGGGAACCCCCATCGAAATCTACTATCTGCTCGCCCTGCTCTCGGGGATCGGAGGCGGCAACTTCGCCTCGTCCATGTCCAACATCAGCTTCTTCTTCCCCAAGCGGGTGCAGGGCACCTCGCTGGGCCTCAACGCAGGCCTCGGCAATTTCGGCGTCACCACCATGCAGATTCTGATCCCGCTGGTGATGACCATGGGCGTCTTCGGCGGCGACCCGCAGACTTTGATCAATACCAGCGGCACCCTGATCGGCAAGATCCCGGCCGGCACCGAAACCTATATTCAAAACGCCGGTTATGTCTGGCTGCTGCTGCTGATCCCCCTGGCGATCGCCAGCTATTTCGGCATGAATAACATCACCACGGAGGCGGTTTCGCCGAACCTCGGCTCCCCCCTGGTCGCCTTCGGCAAAATCACCGGCCTGCTGTCGATCGCCTTCGTCACCGCGGCCATCGGCCTCTACCTGCTGCTGCCGAAGCCGGTGGGCCTCGGCCTGCTCAGCAAGTGGATCGTCCTGCCGCTGGTGATTGCCGCCACGGTGTTCGGCATGAAGTACCTGACCCGGGGCAACCTGCGTGCCAACCTCGATCGGCAGTATCGGATCTTCGGCAACAAGCACACCTGGGCCATGACCGTCATCTACACCATGACTTTCGGCTCCTTTATCGGCTACTCGGCCGCGTTCGCCCTGTCGATCAAGGTGATTTTCGGGTTCTCGCATATCATGGTCGACGGTACGCTGACCCACGACACCATCAACCCCAATGGCCCCAGCGCCCTGATGTTCGCCTGGATGGGACCTTTTATCGGCGCCCTGATCCGCCCGGTCGGCGGCAAGATCGCCGACAAGCTGGGCGGCGCCATCGTCACCCAGTGGGTGTCGCTCGTCATGATTGTGTCGGCGCTTGGCTGCGCGTACTTTATGCAGGCCGCCTATGCCTCGCCGACCCCGGAAAACTATTTCGTGCCCTTTCTGATCCTGTTTATCCTGTTGTTCGCTGCGACCGGCGTCGGCAACGGTTCGACCTTCCGCTCGATCGCAATCATCTTCGACAAGGAGCAGGCCGGGCCGGTGCTTGGCTGGACCTCGGCGGTCGCCGCCTACGGTGCCTTCATCATTCCCCAGGTGTTCGGTGAACAGATCAAGGCGACCACCCCGGAATATGCCCTGTACGGATTTGCAGTCTTCTATTTTGCCTGTCTGGTGTTAAACTGGTGGTTCTACACCCGGAAAAATGCTTACATCCAAAACCCCTGATCCAATGCGGCAAAGCCGGCAGTCAGGACAGCGCACCCCATGTGCACGGACGCAGATGCCACAGGCTGAAGATCGACACCTCATCCAGAACGCTCCTGCGGTTGCCGACGGCAAAGACGCCTGTACTCCTGTCAACCAGGACCGTTTCGGCCGGACCATCAACTACCTGCGCCTGTCGGTGACCGACCGCTGCAATCTGCGCTGCTGCTACTGCATGCCGGCCGCAGGGGTCGCTGCCTGCTCCCATGCGGACATCCTGCGCTACGAGCAGCTGTTGAAAATCTCCCGCGCGGCCGTCGGCCTGGGGATCGAAAAAGTCCGGGTCACCGGCGGCGAACCGCTGGTCCGTAAAGGCCTGATCCGTTTTCTCGAGCAGCTCAGTGCCATCCCCGGGCTGAACGAGGTTTCGCTGACCACCAACGGCATCCTGCTCGCTGCCGCAGCCCAAAAACTCAAACGAGCCGGCGTCGACCGGCTCAATATCAGCCTCGATTCCCTGCAGCCGGCCACCTTTGCAAAAATCACCCGCGGCGGCGAGCTGAGGCAGGTCTGGCAAGGCATTGACACCGCCGAACGGAGCGGACTGAAGCTGAAACTGAACATGGTCGTCATGCGCGGCGTCAATGATCATGAGGTCGAGGATTTTGCCGCGCTGAGCCTGGAAAAGCCCTGGTCGGTACGCTTCATCGAGTACATGCCGACCATTCGCGAGAAGGCTTGGCGCAGTCGTATCGTCCCCGGCGCCGCTATCCTGCACCGGCTGCAGCAGCGGTTTCCGCTCATGCCCCTGCCGACCAGCCGCATGTGCGGGCCGGCCAGACCCTTCCGGATCGCCGGGGCCCTGGGCACGATCGGTGTCATCACCCCGATCAGTGAACATTTCTGCAGCTCCTGCAACCGGATCCGGGTCACCGCCACCGGCATGGCCAAGAGCTGCCTGTTCGCCGGCAGTGCCATGGACCTCAAGCCTTTTCTCTCTGGTGATGAACACACCTTGCAGACCAGGCTTCTCGCCGTGATCGGTGCCAAGGAGGCCTGTCATGATCTGTCCGGCCAGACCTCCGGCCCTGAACCATTCGCCATGGCGACCATCGGAGGCTGAGGCAATGGGACGGGTCGTCGCGGCCTGCAGCAGCCGCAGCAAGGGGGAAGGGAAATGCAACCCGCCTTTCCCTGGGTATTTCCGCAATTTCAATGGAATCGCTATTCAACCATGAAGGTCGTGATCCTGACATTGAGCGATAAAGGCGCGCGGGGCGAACGGGAAGATTTGAGCGGACCGGCCCTTGCCGACTGGCTGGCCCGGCAGGGTGTCGCTGTCCGGGAGACGGCCCTGCTGCCGGATGACGGGGAGCGGATTGCCGCGGCCCTGACCGACTGGGTCGACCGGCAAGCCCCCGACCTGATTCTGACCACCGGCGGTACCGGGGTCTCACCGCGCGACGTTACCCCGGAGGCGACCCGCCGCGTCATCGACCGGGAACTGCCCGGCTTTGCCGAGGCGATGCGGATGGCCAGCTTCAAGGTGACGCCGCATGCCGTCATCTCCCGGGCCATCGCCGGCATCCGGCAGGGTACGCTGATTGTCAACCTGCCCGGCAGTCCGCAGGGCGCTGTCGAAAATCTGGCCGTGATCTGGCCGGCGATCCCCCATGCCATCGCCAAGCTGCAGGGCGACCCGGCTGACTGCGGCTCCTGATTCCTCCTGTTTCAAGGCCCTTCTTTCGCCCCTCAGCCGACGCAGAGCTCCTCTTCACCGGCACTTTCAATCCGTCTCACAAAATAGCCCAAAGACCTCCCGGAATTTGACAACCCGAAAATATCTTTCATACTTGCTCTTGTATCTCAAAGGGTTTTGCGTCGCCGACCATCCCGTTCAATTTTCTGCAAACGGAGCCCCCATGTCTAAAAAAACCGGAGAGCATGACTGCGCCTGCGGCAAGGGCCTGACCCGCCGCGGTTTTTTGTCCACCGCCGGTGCGACCACCGCCATGGTTGCCGTCGGCGGCCGGGTCAATGTCAACGTCGCCCAGGCGGCCGCCACGGAAATCACTTCCGAAGAGATGGCCAAAGTGACCCTGGAGATCAACGGCCGCCCGCAGCGACTGCTGGTCGAGCCGCGCTGGACACTGCTGTTCGTCCTGCGCGACCGTCTCGGCCTGACCGGCACCAAGGTCGGCTGCGAACGCGGCGAGTGCGGCGCCTGCACCGTACTGATCGACGACCGGCCGCAGTATGCCTGCATGACCCTGGCGGTCGAAGCCGCCGGCCGTAAGATCACCACCCTGGAGGGGCTGATGGAGGGTGAGCAGCTTGGTCCGACCCAGGAAGCCTTCCTCGAAGAGGACGCTTTCCAGTGCGGCTACTGCACGCCGGGTCAGATCATGGCAGCCGAAGGCTTGCTGCGGGCCAACCCGGCGCCGACGGCCGAGGAAATCGCCACCGGCATGAGCGGCAACCTTTGCCGCTGCGGCGCCTACACCCATATTTTCAATGCCGTCAAAACCGCGGCTGAGAAGAACCGGAGCTGAACGTCGCCGCGACTGTTGCGCAAATCAGCGGCGCAGCTTTCGTCGGTTTGATTTTTCAAAAAGCACTCTTTGCGACCCGCGCCGGAGGTATTCATGGCCGACGACCAGAAAGATCTCTATTACACCAAAGACCTGCCCGTTCCCGAGACCCCGCCCGCCGGCAAGGAACCGGCTCCCTGGGAAAAGACCAATGTCATCGGTAAGCGCAAGCCGCGGGTGGATGGCTACGAACGGGTCAGCGGCACGGCGGTGTACCCGAGCGACGTCACCCTGCCACGCATGCTGTACGGTGCCGTATTGCGCTGTCCCCACCCCCACGCCAAAGTCAGGAAAGTCGATATTTCGGCCGCCGAGAAATTGCCCGGCGTGCGCACCGTCCTGACGAACGACGACCCGGCCGCCAGGGTGAAGTGGCGATGGGCCAAGGGTCACGAGGTGCTGCTGTTCGATCCGCACTGCCGCTTCGAGGGCGAAGCCGTGGCGGCGGTGGCGGCCGATACGCCCCAGCAGGCCAGTGATGCGCTGCATGCCATCCAGGTGGATTACGAGATTCTGCCGTTCGTGGTCGATGAGCGGAAGGCCCTGGAGAGCGGTGCGGCCAAGGTGCACTCAGGCGGCAACCAGGTGAAAAAGGATAGCTACAGTCGCGGCGATGTCGCTGCCGGATTTGCCGAAGCCAGCGCCGTGCGGGAGCGCGAATTCCGCACCGAGGCCGAGCTGCATACGCCGCTGGAACTGCATGGCTGCGTCGCTAACTGGGACGGCGACAGCCTTTCCATCTGGGAATCGACCCAGGGTGTCTACGCGGTCCAGTCGAAGGTTGCGAAGACTCTCGGCCTGCCCCTGTCCAAGGTGCGCGTGATCGGCCATTATCTCGGCGGCGGTTTCGGCAGCAAGCTGGAACCCGGCAAGTACACGGTGATCGCCGCCCTGCTGGCCAAGCAGGTGGCCCGACCGGTCAAACTGTTTCTGAGCCGAGAAGAAACCTTCCTCTGCGTCGGCAACCGTCCGCCCGCCAACATGAAAATCAAGGTCGGCGCCAAACGGGACGGCACTCTGACCGCCCTTGAATTCGTTGCCTCCGGCACCGGCGGCGCCTACCCGGCCGGCGGCACGGCGATTCTCGACTGGCTGGTACGCGACCTTTACACCTGTGCCAACGTTCGCTGTGAAACCACCGATATCTTCATCAACGGTGGCCCGGCCCGGCCGTTCCGGGCACCGGGACACCCGCAGTGCTCCTGGGCTCTGGAACAGATTATGGACGAACTGGCCGAGGAGCTTGGCATGGACCCGGTCGAACTGCGCCTGAAGAATATCCCCAAGGTCAGCCAGGGCCGCGGCGGCATTCCCTACACCACCACCGGCCTGGAGGAATGCATCCGGCAGGGTGCGGAGGCTTTCAACTGGCAGCAGGCCAGGCAGGCTGCCCAACAGGCCAATCAATCCGGCAGCCATCTGAAGCGGGGCGTCGGCATGGGCAGCTGTGTCTGGTTCGTGGGCGGCGGCGGACCCCCTTCCACGGTGATCGTCAAGCTGTTCGCCGACGGCAGCGTCAACCTGAACATGGGCGCTTCGGACATCGGCACCGGCACCAAGACCGTGATGGCGATGATCGTCGCCGAAGAACTCGGCGTCAAGCCTGAGATGATCCAGATCGAGAATGCCGATACCGGCACCACCCAGTACGCCACACCGAGCGGCGGCAGCAAAACGGTTCCCACCGAAGCGCCGACGGTGCGCCTGGCGGCGGTCGAGGTCAAACGCCAGCTGCTGCAGATGGCGGCCGAAGAGCTGGGCGTGCCGGTTGAAAACCTGCGCTTCGAGGGAGCGACCATCGCTGCTCAAGGAGATGCGGACAAGAGCGTCAAGGTGACGGCTCTCGAGCAGCTCAATAAGCGCGGCGTGGCGGTCGGCGTCGGCCACCGCGGTCCCAACCCGGAGAAGAAGTCGGTCAACCCCTTCGCTGCGCAGTTCTGCGAGGTCGAGGTCAACACTAAAACCGGGGAGATCAAGGTTCTGCGCTTTGTCGGCACCAACGAAAGCGGACGGGTCATGGATCGACTGACCTTCGACAACCAGGTGTTCGGCGGCATCACCATGGGCATCGGCCTGGGCATGACCGAATTCCGGCAATTTGATACCGGTCAGACCGGCAAGCTGGTCAACAAGAACTGGCATGACTACAAGCTGCCCACGGCCCTCGATGTGCCCCTGCAGATGACCTCCCTGCCGATCGAGATGCCCGATCCGGAAGCCAACAATGCCGGCGCCAAGGGTCTTGGCGAGCCGGTCACCATTCCGACGGCCGGCGCCATCGCCAACGCCGTTTATCATGCCACCGGCGTACGCATCACAAGCAGTCCGCTCAATCCGCTGCAGGTCATGAGATCGCTCACCGAAAACCGCCGGGAGGAGGGCTGAAACCATGCTGCCAGGATTTAATTACACGCGTCCCGACACGCTCAAGAAGGCCGTCAAGGAACTGAAGTCCGGAGAGGATGTTCTCCTGCACGCCGGCGGCACCGATCTGCTCGGCTGCCTGCACGATGGTGTCTTTCCGGCGAGCAAGCTGGTCAGCGTCAGCGCTCTCGAAGCACTGCAAGGAAAGAAGAAGCTGGCCGACGGCGGGCTGAAAATCGGCGCCCTGACCACCATCCGTAGCGTGGCGACAGACGCCGATATTCGCAACCGCTATGCCGCCCTCGCCCAGGCGGCGGCCGAAGTGGCCAGTCCCCAACTGCGGGAGCAGGGGACTTTGGGCGGCAATCTCTGCCAGAAGCCGCGCTGCTGGTATTACCGGGGCCAATTTCCCTGCCTGCGCAAGGGCGGCAGGAAATGCTTCGCTTTCAAAGGCCAGAACCAGTTCCATTGCATTCTCGGCGGCAGTGCCTGCTATATTGTCCACCCCTCCGACACCGCACCGGCGCTGATCGCCCTGGGCGCCGACCTGCAGGTAACCGGCCCCAGGGGCGATCGCAGCCTGCCGGTGGCCGAACTGCACGTCCCCCCGAATGAAGACCCACGCCGGGAAACCTTCCTGGAAGCCGGTGAGATCATCACTGCGATCAAGCTGCCGAAACCGCCGGCCGGCCTGAAGTCCAGCTACCGCAAGGTCCGAGCCCGGCAGTCCTGGGACTTTGCCGTGGCCGGCGTAGCCCTCGCCCTGGTCATGGATGCCGGCAATATCAGGCATGGCCGGATCGTGCTCAGCGGTGCCGCGCCGATCCCCTGGCGCAGTGAGCAGGCCGAAAAGGTTCTGCAGGGCCGGCCCCTGAATGCCGACACCGCAGCCGAGGCGGCCACAGCGGGCATGGCCGATGCCCGGCCCCTGGAGCACAACGAATACAAGATTGCCCTGTTCAAAGGATTGATCGAAGAAGAGTTGATGAATCTGGCGGAGAATTGATTTCCCGGCCGAGGTGTTC
>Ga0102929_1000233_pt1 | contig 32001 bp, 33 predicted proteins | sample SalPonR1_B_D2_MG_FD_78510 | JGI IMG/M metagenome (GOLD analysis project Ga0102929, IMG submission 78510) | Salt pond soil microbial communities from South San Francisco under conditions of wetland restoration - Salt Pond MetaG R1_B_D2_MG | ecosystem: Environmental > Aquatic > Marine > Intertidal... | reverse complement strand
GCATTCCTCCTTCCCTCCATCTTGCGGTTCGCGTTTTTCTGCAAGATGGATGGTTTGCTGAGGGTGGTCAATTTTCGATTATCACAAGGCCAAAAATTGATCAGTTTTCGGTTATCATAATCAAACGGTATCCCAAGGGATTATGAAAAGGCGGCCGAATATTTTCAAAAGGCCGCAGACAAGGGTTATCCGCCGGCCGTTTACTGCCTGGGGGTGCTGTATGAAAATGGTGAAGGCGTCAATCAGAATCCCAAACGGGCGCTTGTACTGTATGAAAAAGCGGCTGATGCCGGTTTCGGCGATGCCATGTATCGAATCGGCATGATGTATGTCAACGACAGCCTCGGCAAAATTAAGGATAAAGCCAGAGCCATTGATTTTTTTGAAAAAGCGGTGGATAACGGCAGCATTGAAGCGGCTTTTGCCTTAGGCGTGGTTCACGAGGACGGCGTCGGGGGAGTGGAAACGGATTACGCAAAGGCGGCAAAATGGTATCAGCGGGCGGCGGGGGCGGGCCATGCGGCGGCCCAAACCCGAATGGGGGTGTTATATGATAACGGCCTGGGCGTTGAAAGGGACTTCGCGGCAGCCGCTGAATGGCATCAAAAGGCGGCATTGCAGGGGATTACGTATTCCCGGCTGCGGTATGCGGGGATGTGCTATAACGGTATTGGGGTGACGCGGAATTTTAATAAAGCGTTTAAATGATACGAAGCCGCCGCCCGGGAAGGCAATATCGAGGCGCAGTATAGTCTTGGTGTGATGTATTTTAACGGGCAAGGGGTCGACCAGAGCCTTGAGGAAGCCTATGCATGGATGTCCATCGCGGCCGCTCAAGGAAAGGACGTGGCAATAGAGCAGCGCAATATTATTAAATCCCGCATGACAGCAGCCCAGTTAGATTCCGGGGAAGCGTTGTTTACCAAGCTATATCAGGAAATTCTATTGTAGTGGCAGGCTTTGCCAATTGCAATCGGTCCATCGGTTCCGTCAAATATTGTTTCTGCATATTCCAATAACTCTTCATAGCTTGGTTTGACGGGCATGATGCGTTAGGCGGGCTTTTTCAGGAATACATCGACAACGCGGAGAAGCAGTTCTTTTTCTATAGGTTTCGGCAGCAGCATAACGGGTGACTGCTGCATGGCGTCCATAATGCGCTGACTGTCCGGAAAGCCCGTAATCAATATAACCGGCACCTCTTTATTGCGATGCCGAAGCCGGCTGAGAAATTCCGCCCCATTCATTACTGGCATCTCCAGATCCAGAAGGATCAAAAATACATTTTCCCGGTTCAATACGCTCAGCCCCTCAATGCCGTCCGCCGCCTCAAAGACATAATAGCCTTGTTTTTCAAGAATCTGCCGAGCCATATCACGGATCGAATCATCATCATCCACGATTAAAATCGTCGGCGGTTGAGAACGTAAATGATGGGTTTCAGCCCATTGCAGCAGATCTTCTTTTCGGAAACGCCAGTCTTTGCCTATTTTAAACGAAGGGATATTTCCTTTCCTGGCCAGCCGGCGGATGGTTTCCACATGCGCGCCCAAAAAGTCCGCTGCTTCCCCGGCGTTTAGGATATGTGAGTTATTCGCCATAATTGCATCCGAGAACACATTTTTTATTTAGTCTGTAGTAAAATGCTTTAAGAATATATGGTTGATTGGTTAAATTGTAAACTGTTATTTGATTTTCGATTCATGAGAACATGGCCTTGTCCATGGCTTTTTCGTATGCCGACTCTCGGGTGATGCGTTCTTCCTGGATCAGCTGTTTTAGGTGCTGATCCATGGATTGCATCCCAGCAGCGGTGCCGGCCTGGATCAGGGAGCTGATTTGGGATATTTTCCCTTCCCGGATCATGGTGGCCAATGCCTGAGAGCCGATTAACACCTCGTTGGCGGCGCAGCGGCCTTTGCCGTCTTTGGTTCTTAACAATTGCTGGGCGATGACCGCCCGTAGCGATTCCGACAGCATCGTCCGCGCCTGGGCCTGCTGATCCGTCGGAAAGGCGTTAATAATTCGGTCCACGGTTTTGGCTGCACTGTTGGTATGCAGAGTGCCGAACACCAAGATTCCTAGTTCTGCACAGGTTAGGGCAAGGGATATGGTTTCCAAATCCCGCATTTCGCCAACCAGAATGATATCCGGGTTCTCCCGGCTGGCAACGCGGAGGGCGTCGCTGAAGCTTTTGGCATGGGTTCCGATCTCCCGGTGGGTTATGATGCTTCGCTTATTGGGGTGCACAAACTCGAGGGGGTCCTCAATCGTGATGATGTGCCCGTCCCGGGTTTCATTGATATAATTTATCATCGCCGCCAGGGTGGTGGATTTGCCGCTGCCGGTGGGGCCGGTCACCAATACCAGTCCTCTTTTGTAACAGGCGATGGGTTTAAGGATTTCAGGCAGATTTAATTGCTCGAGGGTTAAAATCTCGGTGGGAATAATGCGGAAGACGGCGCCGATGCCCCGATGCTGGTAAAAAATATTGCATCGAAACCGGCCGACCCCCTCCAGTTCATAGGCCATGTCAAAATCCAGATAATTTTTAACAGAGGCCTGCTGTTCGTCATTTAGGATTTCAAAAAGAATTTTTTCATTTTTTTCCGCTGTGAGCGGGGGATGATCCAGCGCGCTCAGATCCCCCTTCAGCCGAATCAGCGGGGGAAATCCGACGACCATATGCAAGTCGCTTGCCCCGTTTGCCTGCATTTGCCTGAAGTATTGGTCGATCACTGCCATTATCTGCCTCAATTCTTAATCTGAGTTTTCAGTTTGTCCGGATTGGCTGCATTGGCAACTGCATCTTCGGCGGTGATTTGGCCGGACTGATATAAACCCAGCAAGGATTCATCCATCAGCTGCATTCCGAGTTTTTTCCCGGTCTGCATCATAGAAGGGATCTGAAATGTTTTGGAATCCCGGATGAGATTGCCCATCTGGGTGGAACCGATCAAAATCTCGAGGGCTAGTACCATTTGCTGCTGATTCGTATGGGGAATCAACCGCTGCGTGATCACGGCCCGCAGGGATTCGCTTAACATGGCCCGGATCTGGTTTTGTTCCTTTGGCGGATAGGAATCGATAACTCGGTCAACCGTCTTGGGCGCGCTGGATGTCGACAGGGTGCCGATGACCAGGTGTCCGGTCTCGGCCGCGGAGATGGCCATGGATATGGTTTCAAGGTCTCTCAGTTCTCCCACGACAATCACATCCGGGTCCTGACGCAGCGCGCCTCTTAGCGCATTGGCGTAAGCCCATGTATTTTTGCCGATCTGCCGCTGGTTAATCACGCCCTTTTTAAAAGGGTGGATAAACTCGATGGGATCCTCAATGGTTAAAATATGGTGTGGCCTTTGGGTGTTGATGTAGTCGACCATGGCCGCCAGCGTGGTGGTTTTGCCGTGCCCGGTACCGCCGGTGACAAGAATTAGGCCCTGGTGCTGATCCAGCACTTTTTCCACCACCGCCGGCATCTCAAGCGACTCAAGGGTTGGAATCCCCGGCGGAATCAGCCGGAAGGCCGCACTCATCCCCTTCTGATGCATCATGGCGTTGCCCCGGAAACGGCCGAGTTCCGGCACCTCATATGCAAAGTCAAGTTGAGTATCAGCCGCGAGGCAACTTTGCTGTTTTTCATCCAAAAGCTCGTAAATGAGTTGTTGGCAGGTGTCAGGCGTTTGCGGGGGGCTTTTTAGCTTTCTTAGCCGGCCGAGGCGTCTCACTATAAAGGGCTCTCCCGGTACGATATGAACATCAGACGCCTTCAAATCCGCCGCTGCTTTGAAAACCTTATCTAATTTGGCCATGCTTATGCCTTTATCTGATCCACTGGCACGATGATCTCAATTTCATCGCGTCTGAGGTTTAAAAAGCCCGCGGCAAACCGATACTCTTCATTTATCCCGTATACGGTAGCATCGGTGACTGAGACAAACGCTTTGGATTCATTCATATAATCGGTGAGGCGCACGCCGGGATAGATGCTTAGATGCCCGATAACCTTACACTGCCGGGTAAAAATATGGACTTCCATACGTTCTTCGCTACTCTCATTCATGCCCGCCTCCTCGTATGTTTCGCCTCAGACGATTTCATTAATGGCATTCACCAGTTGCCGGGTCCGAACCGGCTTGGAAATAATATAGGCGCTGCCCGTTTTTTTCAACCCGCTTTCGCCGCTATCATCCTGAGTGGCCAGGGCGGTGACAAAGATGACCGGAATTGCCGCAGTGCCCGCATCATTTTTTAGCTCATCCGCCACCTCTTCGCCGGTTAAATCCGGCATCAACAGATCAAGCAGAATAATATCGGGCTGTTCTTGTTTTGCCAGTTTAATACCATAGCGGCCATTGGTCGCTACAAAGACTTCAAACATACCGGTGTTAATCAGGTTTTCTCGGACAAAAAAACAGAAGTCCTCTTCATCATCAATGATCAATACTTTTTTGGTCTCTGCCATCGCCTAACTCCCCTGTGTCATTGTTTTTTCCCCAAGGCTGTAGCTTGACATAGAACGTGGTGCCTTCGCCAACCTGGCTTTCTACGTCAATGGTTCCGCTTAGCCGGTCCATGATCATATGGGCCAGACTAAGCCCCAAGCCGGTGCCCTTGCCTTTTTCTTTGGTGGTAAAAAAGGGCTCAAAAATTTTTGGAAAATTCGCTTCTGAGATCCCTTCGCCTGTATCTGCGATTTCGACAACAACCATGGTGTCGCCGACTTTGAAAAAATCCGCGCGGCGGTAACCGGTTTTGTAACCTACGGATTCCACCTGTTGTTTATATACCCTCAGGTCCATACGCCTGTCCGAGCTCTCTGCCATAGCATCCACGGCATTGTTGATGAGATTCAACAGGACCTGCTCCAGCATCTGCGCGTCCGCCGCTATAGTGATGGATTCATCCGCATAATCCCGGCGCACGCTCACGCCGACTTCGCGGATATGGTGGTCGGTAAGATCCAAAACATTTTTCAACAACTCGCAAATCTGGACCGCCCGAACCTGGCAGTCGTTTTTTCTGGAAAACGACAGCACTTCATTGATAATTCGGTTGGTTCGTTCCACTGCATTGGATATTTTTTCAAGCGATTGATGCACATTCTTTCCCGCATCCGGCAAATTAAAATCCAGATAATCTACCCCCATAGCGATGATCTCCAAGGGATTGCGGATTTCATGGGCTACGCCCGAGGCCATGCGGCCGAGAGCCGCCATTTTGTCCTTTTGAATCAGCTGATCCCGGGTTGTGCGCAGCAATTCAACGGTTTTATCCAGCTCGTGCTCCCGTTGAACCCGGTCCGTGATATCTTTGGCAATGATGCAGACGGCAAAGACGCTATTGTCTGCAGGGTTTCGAATGGGGCTTAACGTGTTTGAAAACCAACGCTTGTTTATTTTATCATAGGACTCAAATTGAACCATGTCGTTATGCCGATATACCGTATCCACCTTATCCAGAAATATCCGGCTCTCATCAGTTGGATACAGTTCCGCATACAGACGGCCAAGCAGCCTTTTTTCCTCCGCATACCCGTGGTAATCCACAAATTTGGAATTGGCGAACAGTAGCTGCCCTTCTAAATTAACGCTGTAAACTAGAACATCCGTGGCCTGGACAATTTGTTCATATTGCTCATTGGCCGCCCTAAGCCGCTCCTCTTTGTCGCTCATCCGGGCGGAGACGATGTATCCGTAGAACATGGCAATGGTGATCATAAAGGGGATCCGAAGCGCGTAGCTGATGGACTCAGGGCCTGTGATAAAGCCGTTCTGGTACAGCATCCAGGCATAAATGCCGGCGAATATAATAATATTAATCATCAGATAGTGGAACCGGGCGCTCATGGTCGTCAAGCAGAGGATTAAAAAGTAGACCAGGTATAAATCGGATCCCACATAACCGGAAAAATAGATGCCGGCCGGCAGCATGATGCTGTCAAAAAATATGATAAAATAAAACACCCGGTCATCGAAAAAAAACGCCTCCGGCACCGCCGCCACGACCAGGTTGGTAAACAGGTAAAAGGCGATAAACACATAGCCCATGATTCTAAGATCCTGGGCGGCAGGGGTGAATATAATGACATATGCGGTAATGATAATAACCAGCAGTCGAATGATAAAAACCATTCGCTTCCGGGAAAAGGGGACTTCCATCATCGCCTCCAAGTTTGCGCCCATCGGTTATTCCCCCCTATTTGATGGTCTCGGATTTATTTTGGCATCAATGCCGTTTTCAAGATCCCGATCGCTCCAGATAAAATCAGACGCAGCCATATCTTCGCAGCTGTTAATTTCCTCTTTAATCCGTTGGATTTCATCGATGTCATCGAGAAAGGCATCCACAATCTTTGGATCAAAATGCTTTTCCCGTTCCGATTGTATGATGTCTAATGCAACTTCCATGGGGTAGGGGGCTTTATAGGGCCGTTTGGAGGTGAGGGCATCAAATGTATCCACAAGACCGACGATACGGGCGCTTAATGGAATCTCCAGATGGGATATGCCGTTCGGATATCCTTTGCCGTTCCACTTTTCATGATGATTTAGGGCAATTTCATGCGCCAGTTTCAAAACATCGGCCTGAGACCCCGAAAGAATGTTCGCACCAATGGTGGTATGGGTTTTGATGATATCAAATTCTTTATCCGTGAGTTTGTCCGGCTTTAAAAGAATGTTATCCGGAATGCCGATTTTGCCGATATCGTGCATGGGAGAGGCATAGCGCATCAGCTGAACGTATTGATCCGTCTGCCCGAGTTTTTGCGTGATCAACTCGCTGTATCGGCTGATTCGCATAATATGGTTGCCGGTATCATCATCCTTATATTCCGCCGCCAGGCACAGCCGGTTGATGGTGTCCAGATAGGACTGGTTCAACTGTTGGTTCATGGATTTTAAATCCGTCAGCGCTGAATTCAACTCTGAATTGACCGTTCCGAGCCGCTCCACACTCGCCTCAAGCTCCTCATTCATCTGGTCGCGTTCAATTAACAAATAGCGCATTTTCAACACCCGCTTGAGGCGCAGCAGGAGTTCTCTGAGGCTGAAGGGCTTGGTGATAAAGTCACTGGCCCCCTCCTTTATTAGGGTCTCGTAGTTAAAATCTTCGGTGAAACCGGTCATGATCATTACATCCGCCGTATAGTCAGCCTTGACCCTTTTAAGCAGTTCCACCCCGTCCATTTCAGGCATGATAATATCGGATAGGACCACATCGATTGGTTCTTCTGCCAGAAATTTCAGCGCCTGGTTGCCATTTTCAGCTATTCGGCAGTCATACCCCGCTTTCAAAATGGTTTGTTCCACCAATTGCGCCACGGGCGCTTCATCATCCACCACCAGCACCTGAGCCGCTTTGGGCGCTTCACCCATAGATGAATTCATGATATAATTTCCTAATTTGGGATATTGGTTAAAATGGCCCCTGTCACCCGAAGGAGCATTTCTTTTTCAATCGGTTTGGGCAGCAGCAAAACCGGGGACTGCTGCATCGCCTCGGTTATCAATTCACTGTCCGGATATCCGGTAATTAATATGACAGGCACATTTTTATCAAACCGGCGGAGATGGGCTAAAAATTCAACCCCATTCATGGTTGGCATTTGCAGGTCCAAAAGTATCAGCTGCACATTTTCCCGGTTAAATGCGGCCAGACCTTCTATGCCGTCCGACACTTCCCGAACCTGATAGCCCTGCCGTTCAAAAATTTGCCGTGCCAAATCCCGAACCGGCCGATCATCATCCACCACCAAAATAACCGGGGGTTGATTTCTCAGGTGATGGTTTTCAGCCCAATGCAGCAGATCCGCCTTTCGAAACCGCCAATCTTTTCCGACTTTAAAGGAAGGAATCCGGCCTCTTCGGGCCAACCGGCGGACTGTTTCCACATGGGCGCCTAAAAATTCGGCCGCTTCGCTGGCATTAAATATTTTAGAACTCATCAAATCCTTTATTACGAATTACATTTCCTGAACGACCGGCCCCCGAAAAATACCCGGGGGCCGGCAGAACAGAGGAAAAAATGACGCCGCACCTGCACCCGGCGCTTTATATTGAACTCAATTATTTTTAATTGAGTTTAGTTGAGTTTAATTAATGAAAATGTATGTGTCAACAAAAAAATATAAAATAAATATAAAGGAGGATATACGCAGAATGCGGATCGGTTTTATAAGTGCGGTTGGAAGAAAATGATTAGAGGGAAGGAGGTAATGTAAGGAAAAGAGAAGAGGCTTCGTAATTACCCAAAAACTCGACCCTATCAAAATCAGGCATCGCTTGGGGCGAATAGGCGCCCGGCTTTTTTTAGGTGGATGCGCTATCGCTTATCCACCCTACAGATGCCGGATTTCCCTCCCGTAGGCCGGATAAGCGACAGCGCATCCGCCAATATGGGCTACCGAAACGGCACCCACCGTAGGCCGGATAAGCGGAGCGCATCCGGCAAAATAGACTATTTGCCGTCTAATATCTCAGCCATACGGAATTCTTCTTCAGCCTTGCGGGGCATGTCTAAAGTTTCATAAAGTTTGCCGGCAAGGGAATGCAGCCGGGCGTCCCCCGGTTGTTGATCGATGGCGCGCTGGATCACATGCAGCGCCTTTTCGTGTGCGCCGTTATTCTGATAGAATCGATAGACTCGCAGAAAATAGCTTGTTTTTATATCATCTTCGTTGGGCAGGTGATCCAGGGCGTCGGTGTAGAAAAGTTCGGCGTTTTCTGACTGTCCTTTAGAGAGCAGATAATCCGCAAACGCCAGATGCGGCAGCACCCGATCCGGTAAGGCCTGTTTCATCTGGCCATATTCTAATCCATACCAAGCCATTAATGTCAAACAGGGGTTCGCACTGCCCGGAGCCATTGCCATGGCGGATTGAAGGATATCCACCCCTTTAGCCGTCTCTTTTTCTTCAAACAGCCAGGCGGTGTAATTCAAATACGTTTTGATGTTTTTGGGGTCATAGCGGAGGGCGGTAGAGAGCAATTGCTCAGCAACGGTTTTCTGGCCCAGAAAAGTGAAGAAATACCCGGCATCCTGTAAATACCGGCTGTTTAACGGCGCCAGTTGAAGCAGATTTTTATAATGCCCCTTGGCTTCAGCCGGGTGATTCATGGCGACTGCCGTATTAGCCAGCACATGATAATATCTTGGGTTTAAGGAATCGGTTTTGTTGGCCCTGCGAGCGGCTTGATAGAGTTGTCGACAATTTTTTTCGGTAATATCTTCCGGGATATTTATGTGCGCATGGGCTGCAAAGTGATAATTGCCGAGCAGCGCTCCAAAATTGACGTAAAGCACGCCGGCAATCAGCGCCAATACGCCTAATAACGGAATATACCATTTAACAGATGAGTATTTTAAATAGGTTGCGGCAATACCATTTCGAAAACGGGTATTGGCTGCGGAAACCAACACGGCAAAAATTAAGAAAAGATATAATCCATTGGCACCAACCTGCATGTTAAATTCGACAAAGGAATGCAGCAGTATGGAAAAAACAGCCGCGGAGGAGCCGGCAAACAGATATATGGCATACGGCTCCCGGCGCCGGCGGTAAGATTGATAACCTTTGTACAAAATAGTAATTATTACGGAAAGCATCAGAGCGGGGATAATGATCCCACCGGTGGAGAGAAATTCGAGGTAATCATTATGCGCATGCTCAAGGAGGCGGTTGCCCGATATGGCCCCGTATTTGGGATAAATATGTTCAAATGTCCCCGCGCCTGCCCCAAATAACGGAAAATCGCGGATTATTTCAACACTGTCATCCCAGTAAATAAACCGACCGCTCCAAATTTCGCCAGCCTCATTTCGGATATTACCAAACCGCTCAAATATCATATCCCACGCGTTTGTGCCGGTCAGCCACAGAACAGCAAAAAAAATTGCCACAATAGCCCATCCCACCCGCTTTTGACGGGTTTTTAAAATAAGAAATACGGCAAACAGGCCCATTGACAGGGTCAGGGAAATGATCCCCCCGCGGGATAGTGTCACAAACAGGGAGGTAGCGATGAGAATCGCAGCCGTACCATACAAAAAATGGCGGCTTACCTGCTTCTGAAAAAAGATATCCGAAATCTGTTTCTTAAAATCATTGGCGGCCATAACCGGCCGGTAAACCAAAAACCCCGCCAGGACTAGAGGAAACAGCATTTCCATTAGCCCGGCGTAATGGTTGCGGTTTACATAGGGGCCGACAGCGCCGGAGCCATGAACCGAATCCCTGATAAATAGAATTTTTTCATAGGGCAGGGGATAATTCATGATTCGGGTAAAAAATTCAATAATCACAAAAAATCCCAATAACGCGCCAAAGCCTGTCACCACGGACAGATTTCGCTTCAGCAAAGCCGAATTGGAAAAAAATTGAATCGCTGCTGCATAAAATAATACATAGGTAGAGAAACGGAGAAAGGCCATCAGCGTGGTTCTTGGGTAAACGGAAATCGGCATCCAGTCGAGCGGTGAAAGAACCCCGGCCGTATTTTGATAAATAGAATAACTCTCGGGCGAAATCAATCGAACCAGGCTGGCCGGCAAGGGAACCACCTGGAAGAGGATGGCGCCGCTTATAAAAAGCAGCGGAATAATGGCCGGTACTTTGTATAAGCGGTTATTTCGGAGAGAGAAAAAGAGGAGCCCGGCGCTGGCACAAATCATTAGCTCCATGACCGTGTAAGACCAGGTCTCGACTGTGCCAAAGGCCAGGGGGGCAAAAATTAGTGCTGCAAGAAAAAGCCAATAGGCGGTTTTATACATCCCTGAACGCATCAGCCATACTTAAGTTGTTTTATTACCCTTGGTATACCCACTGTATGACCCATAATATTTGTAGTAATAATAGTTTTGTTTTTTTTCATCCACGGCATTCACAATCTGCCCCAAAAGATTGGTACCAATATTTTCTAATATTTTTTTTGCCTGTTTGAGGGATTCATATGTGGAAACCCCGGAGCGCGATACCAATATGGTTTGATTGATGGTTTTGCCGATTAGAATCGCATCTGTTACATCAATCATTGGCGGTGAATCAAAAATGATAAAGTCATAATCCGCCCTGATCTTTTGGATCAATTCTTCAAGACGGGGTGAACTCAATAGCTCCGAGGGATTGGAAGGTACCGGCCCGGAGGGCAAAATTTTTAGACAATCTGATTCTTCAGTTTCCAAAACCGCCAGGTCGGATTCATTGGCCAGATAAGTGCTCAACCCGGATTTATTCTCCAATTCGAAAGTTTTATGAATTTTTGGCCGCCGCATGTCCGCATCTACAAGCAGGACGTGCCGCTCAGACTCGGCCAGTGCAATGGCCAAATTGACCGCGGTCACTGTTTTGCCCGCCTTTTCCGACATGCTGGCAATTAAAACGCTGTTTCCCTCCCCCCTTGATAAGGATAAAAACAAAGCGGTGCGAATGACCTTGTATCGCTCAGAAACTGCGGCATTGGGCAGCTGGTGAACAACTTTTTCGATTTCATAGGATTTGTCTTTAAATAACGGTACCATGCCCAATACCGGAATATCCGTCCGTGTTTCCGCATCATCAGGGGCCTTGATGGTGCTATCCAGATACTCCAGAAAAAAGGCCAGACCAATACCTGCCATCAAACTCACCAAAAGGCCAAGCAGTATTGCCCGTTTGGGGCCTTTGTTCATCGGTAAATTTGGTTTGTCGGCGTCTTCCACAACCCATACATCAATGGTCTGTTTGTTTTCGGTGGCATTATACTCTTTAATCCGACTGACCAGGCGATCATATAAAAGCCGATTTACCTCGACATCCCGTTTCAGTATCTCATACTGGATAAGTTTGTCGCTCATTTTGGCCGCATTTTGCTTGGTCTGTTCAAGTAGACTCTCTATGCTTTTTGATTTTTTTGCAGCCAGTTCGTATTTATTTTTTATAGACTGTATAACTCCCTTGATTTCTGTTTTTAATTTTTCTTTCAGGGAATCAAGGTCTTTTTTGGCGCGAATCATCCGGGGATGTTTATCCCCGATTTTTTTTGATAGCCCATCGATTTCCTGTTCCTGCTCAATGATTTTTGTTCGTAAATCCCTCACCACGTTGTTTTCTGAAACAACCGGGATATTCAACGCCTCCGCGGTTGAAATCCGATTAATCTCCTGGTATAGAGACTCGAGTTCTTTAACTTCTGCTTGAGCCTGCGTCAGCCGTTGGCTGAGCCTTGAAATTTTGGCTGGAAAAAGGGCTTCTTCATCCCCAACCGTATAAATGTCGTGTTTTTTCTTATATTCCTGCAGTTTTTTTTCACTGGCCTCGAGCTTTTCCCGCTGGGACTCGGCTTTGATCTTCATCCATTCAATGGTTTCCGATGTTGACTGCGTCCGCATTTCCAGTAGAACCTGTTTGTATGCCGACGCTACGCTATTGACGATTTCCTTTGCAAAAGCCGGATTCGAAGACACAAAACTGACTGAAACAATATTGCCTTCCTCGGTTGCACTTTGAACGGATATGCTGCTGCCGATCATAGCGGCAAGGGATTCAATCCGCCTCGCTTTCTTTTCCGCCTCGCTCAATTCTTTTTGGTCTGCCTTCTCGGAGGCTGGTTGCTGGTTGGTCACTCCCGCCAATTTAAGTCCGGTTTCAAATAGCTTCCGTAGCCAGTTTTTTGCCTTTTGGATAACAGACGGTTCTGAATTCTCCTTCGGGAAATACTGGCGATAGGTTTCATCCAAATTTAAATTTTTGACCACTTTCTTGCCCACTTTGCTGCTTTTTATCACCTGAGTTTGTGTGGCCAGAAATCCCGGATCATAACTGTGCCCCCTGTTCATCAGCAGCGGCGGCGCATTGTTTTTTTGGATGAGCAGCTTCGCTGATGCCCAATATACCGGCTCGCCGCTGGTTGCGTTGATCAAAACAAAGGGCAGGCAGACAATAAATACCAACAGGATAACGTACTTCCGCCGCAGAATGATCTGAATATAGTCTCTTAGATGAATGTTTTCTTCGTCCATAGGATTTGTTTTGCCTGAATTTTAGATGTTTTAGATTTTAGCGTTTAGTCTTCGTTCCAGGTGGATGTGCTATCGTTTATCCACCCTACCGTACCGCCCGTGCCAATCGTAGGGCGGATAAGCGCCAGCGCATCCGCCAATATGGGCCAGGCCATCAAAAGCCGGATAAGAGCGCATCCGCCAAATTATCAATCCCTTATCGTAGGCCGGATAAGCGGAGCGCATCCGGCAATATGGGCCAGACCATCAGAAGTAGCTCTCCGGCACCACGATCACATCATTGGGCTGGATCGGCTGATCCATTTTAACCCCTTCCAGCAGTTTTTCCTTACCCCTGATGGAGCGTATAATCTTAATCCGGCCGGCGGCCGCCTTATCATTCACTCCGCCGGCCATGGTCAGCGCCTTGATGACGGTCAGGCCTTCCTCGTAATTATATGAATCCGGTTTTTTTACCTGACCGGTCACATAAATTACCTGCTTTTTGGGAATAAAAATATTATCGCCGTCGATAATGTTTATATTTCGACCGCCACGGCCTTCCGCCATTAGCTGCTGGAGATTGATGGTAATTGTACGTTCCTTTTGATTGGGTGATTTTTTCCGATGAATAACCGCCCGATTGATTGCATTTTCAGTCAGCCCGCCGGCTTGGGAAATCAGTTCCAGAAGGGAGGTCTGGCCCTTGAGCTCATATAATCCCGGCGAATCAACTTCCCCAAGGATAGTCGCTTTGCGGCTTCTAAACTCTTCAATAAAAATGTTGACCTGGGGCTTAACAATGTATCCGTCCGATAGGCGCTTTTCGATTTTTTTCGAAAGGCGCGTAACGCTGATATTGGCGGCAGTCACCTGGCCGATGAGCGGGATAGCGATCATTCCGTCACCGCTGATGCGAACCGTGGTCTTTAAATCCGGATGTTCGTAGACGCTGATCGTTATTACGTCTCCTTCGCCGAGTATATAATCCTGGGCCGCTGCTGTGCTGAAAACCAGCATACAGATTAAGCATGCAAAATAAAGAGGTTTCATTATCGTCCAAAGTTTAGGCAATATTTTGGTTTATGCATCCAATTATATATTGGGTCGCCACGGGGCCGACCCTTCTACATAGTTTCGTAGGGCGGATAAGTTTCGTAGGGCGGATAAGCGCCAGCGCATCCGCCAGTAGGGCTGATACAGTTCCGTAGGGCGGATAAGCGCCAGCGCATCCGCCAGTATGGATTTTACTGATACAGGCTTGCCCTCAGAAAAACCGTGTGATCCTCGTAATCAAACTGGGAATAGTTTGAATCCCGGTTGGTATACGTATAGGCCAGATCAAACGTCAGCCATTTCATGAAGTCAAACTTAACAGCCGGGGAGATGGCAAATTCCGTATCCTGCCGTTCGCTGCGGGTGGAAAGACTGCCTTCATCTTTATATTCATCATAGAAATAGGTGCCGTCCAAACTTAAATGCAGTTTCGTGGTCAGGTCATAATTTAACGAAAGTCCGATAAAATGGGTTAAAATATACTTTGTAAAATTTTCCTTGAGATCATCCTTATCAACCAACTCTCCAAGCACTTCATCATAGCGGCGGTAGGCATTTAAAACCACGTTTGTGTTCGGCGTCAGGTTGTGGTCCACCTGAATCTCCGCCATCCAGCTTTCGGCATCTGATAATTCGCCATCATCATAAGACTTCTCCCCGTATCCGCCCTTTATCTGACCGCTGGTCTTTTTGGTGATATTCCATCGAAGACCGGCAAACAAACGGTTTTCCTGGCTATCCAAATCGTTTGTATCATAATTGATATCAGCGAATTCGTAATTGGCAAAAATCGACATTTTCGGTGTAAGATTAAAATATCCATAGGCGGACCAGGAATTATCCATACGGTTTGCGCGGCTGTTGTCTGCGCCGTCATAATCCAGATAAAAATTGGAGTAATCCAGCCTCAGCCGGATTTTCGCCGTGGGATCAAAGGTGACGAGCGTATTAAACATATTGCTTTTATATTGGTCATCAATGGTAAACGCCCGGGAAGATATGGAATCATGGGAACGCTTGAACTGGTCAATTGCGCGGATAGAAAATTTATTCCGAGTATTATAGCGAAAATACGCATCCGCCCGGTGGGTAACCATGTTCTCGTCGCTTTTATCATAGTATATTTCATATTGCGGGCTGTATAAAAAATAAAATTGGTATTTTCTTTCAGTCTTCGGATAAAAGGGACTGATCACCAACCCCCCCGGCGCGGCGCTGGATGTAACAATTTCAATTATCCGTTCACAGCTGCCCGGCACGGCCGCCCAGATGCCCGGTGTAAGGTAGGTCGCCCAGGTCTCTTCCTGATCTTCCACGGTTTTATAAAGGTTGGATTTATACATCTGGGTGACGGAGAAAAACCCATGCACTCGGCCGCATTTCTCAAACACTTCGCCCTCGACGCATTCATCCGGCAGAATAAAGCAGGGGGCTTCGATATCATTATATTCGCAGCATTGTCTGCCATCCCCGTATTTAACCTGGATATTGTTAAAATAGCCGTCCACTTGATTCGTTTTTTCAGGATCAGCCGGATAGGCAGTGATATCGATTTCGCGCATCTCACCGGGCGCCATTTCACCGATCTCCCATTTGAGGGTGGTAACGCCGGCAGCGGGGGTATCGGTTAAAATTTTTGGCGACACTGATTCACCATCAAGTGTCGATTTTTCATACCGCAAAAACCGGCCCAGCTTATCTTTAAGCGTTACATCATAGGCATCTGCGCTTCCCCGGTTAATCACATAAATGGACCATTTTAACTGTTTTTCCGCCGATACCACCCGGCAGCATTCCGGGCTGACGCTTAAGCTCAAATCAGGTTGATTTTCGATGTCCGAAGGCTTCACTGATGCGACGGCATCTCGGGTTCGGCTTAAAACCATGGTTTGCGCGGGTGCATTAAATTGAACGCCGCAGACGTCCTGATAAACGGGTTTAATGGTGATCGTTTCCGAAGAAAAAGCTGACGCCTGTTGTTTATCAATCCGTATATCAAATTCTAAATTCAGGAACTTGCCCGGACTAATGCTTTCAGCTATGAAAACCCCGGTTCCCGGATTATATGAGAATCCTTCAGTTGTATTTTTGATTTCAAGGGGACACGCTTCAAAACTGGTATCAATATTTAAATCAGAAGCTTTTCCATCGCCCGTATTTTTAATCTTAACCTGCAAGGGCCGCCATTCTGTGCCCGACACGATCATTTGCGAATCAGAAACATTAAACGTCAGATTGGGGGATGTTATCTGAACCGCCGCATGATAGGTTTTAACCGCCTCACAGGCGTACAGTTCATCAGAGTACACGTTAACAAACACATCTTTACACCCCGAAACTTTCAGATCGAACGTATAGGTGCAGGCGATATTTTTTTCCTGCGGCTGAATTTCAGGAATAATCCCCGAGATTTTACGGCTGTGCTCCTGATAGTCGCCGTCAACATTTTTAAAACTCAGGCTGCCTTGGTAGGAAAATCCATTCCCCCATTCGGTTTCACTTTTTATATCAAAAAGCGGGGCGGAGTATTTATTTTGAATACTAACCTGAAAGGTAATCACATCCCCCACCGCCACTTCAGGAGATGCCGTGGGTTCTATGGATTGGCCGTTTACAGCTATTGCGTGCAGAAACGATTCAATACTGTTCTGAACTTCATAAACGCGGACAACTTTATTCTGCTTCTCCGCTGAAGTTGATGCAAATGGCGCCATAAAAAGCACCATAAAAACGACAATTGCTTGCCAGAGCCTGTTTTTGCGCAATAAGAAATTAACCATAATCATGCCTTTGCTGGCAGGCACGGTGGCCCGCCCTACGCAGAGTCGGCCACCGTGCCGACCCTCTCATTGCAAATATCCCGTAAAATCAACTGCCCAGGGCCGACTTTTAACAAAAATTATTTTTAGGGTGATTTGGGGCTGATGACATCTCTGCCCTTAAAGGCGTCGCTGTTATGGATGCGCGCCACACCCACGGCAATGCGGGCGGGCTGTGGCAAAGAATGGCGGGTATAGACATGGCCGAATTTTGCGGGCTCACCATGCACTTTCTCATACACTTCAACGGTTATAGCGGGCGGAATATTAAAACGCCGTTCGGCTTTAATAAATATGGGCCGCTCAGCACCGGCCTTAGCAAGCGCCTCGACCAATTCAGCCTTTGTATATTCCTTCGATTCCAGCATATACCGGCATGTGGAAAAAATGCGATTAATATCCAACTCATTTTGTATCAGCAGTTCCAACACTTTTTCAGGGGAAACACCGGCATCGTCTAAACTTTTCAATACCTGCCGGGGTGCCATATGGCTCTCCATGGCATTTACTATCACCGTATCCGGCGGCAAACTGGATTGATACAGTGAAGCAGTAATTTGCCCGTCTCTGTAACCGGCTTTCTGGGCTTCTTCAATAATCACCTGAACCGGCAGCCTTTTCTTAATCAACATTTGAACCGCTGATTGCAGTGAATACTCATCAAAAGCAGCGGCAATAAATGCATCGTCATAATCTGTGCCACTTTTTTCAGCCGAAGTAGCATTAAACGCAACAACCGAAATTAATATACATAATAAAATGGATAACCACCTTTTTGGCATTTCTGTTCCCCTTATTGTATAGGTATAACTGGAATTGAATTAATATAACACACTAAAAAATAATGATTCAATAGCCCATTTTTATTTCTTTTTAGGTTATTAGTCGGTTGCGGCAGACGGGTAAAACTCTGCCTGTTTCTGAAACAAATCCGCATAATACCCGTTTTTCTGAATCAAGGCCGCGTGCGGCCCTTCCTCCACGATTCGGCCCTTGTGCAGCACCAGAATCCGATCCGCCATTTGAACCGTTGAAAACCGATGGCTGATTAGAACGGCGCTCTTGTTTTCCAACAAATTTCGAAAACGGCTAAAAATCTGATACTCGGTCCGCGGGTCCAGGCTGCTGGTGGGCTCGTCCAGAACAATTAACCGGGAATCCCGCAGAAACGCGCGCGCCAAAGCGACCATCTGCCACTGGCCGATGCTTAACTCCACGCCATCCTTAAACAGCTTGCCGAGAATCGTCTGATATTGATGGGGCAGGGCTGTGATAATACGGTCGGCGCCCGCGTCCACGGCGGCATTTTTAACCGCTGCGCCGTCGTTATCCGCCAGATCGATATCCCCGAACCGGATGTTGTCCGCCGCGGACAGGTTGTATTTGGCGAAATCCTGAAAAATGACGCTGATTTCCCGGCGCAGCGCCGCTGTGGAAAACCGGTCCAGCGAGATGTTTTCCAGTAAAATGCGGCCTTCCGTCGGATCATAGAGCCGGCACAAGAGCTTGGCCAGGGTGGTTTTGCCGGAGCCGTTTTCACCCACCAGGGCCACGACTTCGCCTGGCCGGACGGCAAACGACACGTCTTTCAGCACCATGGGCGTGGTATTGGGATATTTGAACCAGACATTTTCAAAACGCAGGCCATGATCGGGCGTGTGCGGTATCGGCAGGGGGGCTTCCGGCTCCTGCACCCCGGGGGTAAAATCCAGAAATTCATACAGATAGGAAAGAAACAGGTTGTTTTCATACAACCCGGCCACCCCCTGGAGCACGCTTCGCAAATGCCCCAGGCCGCGCTGAAACGCCTGGTAAAACATCACCATGTCACCCAGCGTGATCGCTCCCAGAACCGCCCGGTAGGCAATCACGGCAAAAGTGCCGAACACGGCCAAAGAGCCGAATGCCTGGGCGATAAAATCTGAAATCACCCGTTTTCTGGTGATGGCAAGCTTTTCGGTCCTTAAATTCTGACGCACTGCGCTGAAACGGTCCGAAATTTCCTCCCCGATGCCAAACAGCCGGACTTCTTTGGCATGGGCGTTTCCGGTCAGTATCCAGTTGTAGTACATTGCTTTTCGTTCATCCGGGGTTTTGGCCCGCTGCCAGTGATACATGACCCTTGAATATTTCATGCGCACAAAAATGCCCGGTGCGGCCGCTGCCAGCAGCACCAGGGCCACCGCCCAGTGAAAGGTAAGCAGCAGCCCGGCCATAGCGATAAGAGAGATGCTGTTCTGGCCCAGGCGCATCAGGGTGTTGACGATTTGGGTGGGCCGGTTCGGGCCTTCCCGCTGGGCCCGGTGCAGGGTATCGAAATAGGCCGGATTTTCGTAATAATCGAGATCCACCTCGATGGATTTGGCATGGAGGCGCTCATACATCCGGTCGCTCACCGTCAGGCTCATGGCCTCCTGGATCAAACCGGAAACCGCACCCAAAGAGGCCTGGAGCAAGGCGACGCCGCCGGCCAGGACAATGAAAAACAGGACCGGCCCGAACGCCGCAGCCGGCTCCGGCGCCTTTACCGCCTCGGTCACCGCATCCACGATCCGCTTCATCAGGTAAAGCGCTGCCAGGGGCAAAACGCCCTGCAGGGCCATGACCGCAGCAGATCCGATCACCCATTTGGCCCCCGCCTGCCAGACGAACCGAACCGCCCGGTCCAGACGGATGATATGTTTCAATTTATTTCGCACGAAAAAAGATTCAAAAGCGCTTTTCGGTGGATGCGCTGCCGCTTATCCACCCTACCAGGCGCGCACGCCTTATCGTAGGGCGGATAAGCGCCAGCGCATCCGCCAAATGATCTAATCATATTGACAAAACTCAATATTTTTTCAATATTAGGATTATGAAACCCAACCCGCTATATAAATATCACCCAAAAATTCAAAAATCCAAAATCGATGAACAACTTGGCGCCCTCAAGCGATTCAACAAATGGGAACAGGAAAACCCCGATAAAATGGAAGACAGCCGCTGTCTGGCAGCGGTTTTTGAATTATATGAAATGATCCCCGAAGATGCCAGGCAACGGCCGGTGAACGTGGAAGGTATCTTAAAAATGCGCAAAATGCTGGCATGCCTGAAATAAAACTCCTCGAAAAAGCGCTTTTGGACCTTGCCACCCTGCTTGACCAAAATAAAATCCAATACATGGTCATTGGCGGCATGGCAAATGCAAAATGGGGCCGGCCCCGGGCTACACTGGACATTGATGTCACCGTTTGGGTTCAGGAACACGAAATCAAGGGCCTCATTTCGATGTTCGAAAATCAAAACTATAAATTTCGTGTCACAAATCCTACTGAATTTATAGAAGAAACCCGCGTACTGCCCTTAAAAACGCCGGAAGAGCAAAGCATTGATATAATTTTTGGTGCGCTGGTCTTTGAGCAGAATGCCGTTGAAAGAGCGATAAAAGTAAAAATAGGCGATGGTTTCGTTAATTTTTGTACTGCCGAGGATTTGATCCTGCTTAAGATTATATCGGACCGCCCACAGGATCTGGAGGATGTGAAAGGCATTCTCGAATTCCGAAAGCACGCGCTTGACTATGCATACCTTGATCCTCGGATCATGGAACTGGCCACCCTTTTAGAAAAACCCGAAATAATGGAAACCTGGAATCATTGGAAAAAGGATTGATCTGATCGGTGGATGCGCTACCGCTTATCCACCCTACCAGGCGCGCACGCCTTATCGTAGGGCGGATAAGCGTCAGCGCATCCGCCAAATAATCTCAATATTTTCAAAATATTGGTATTATGAAACCCACCCCGCTCCTGGTATGTGCACTTTGTCAAAAATCTCCCCGGTGCGTGGGCAGACAAATTTCAGGGAACAGGGAAATTCCGTATAAGGGGATATTGATCAGCCGGGATTCCTCTTTCATATTGAGCCGTGTGGTCCTTGCCAAACACGGCGGATTGTATTTGTTGTCGAACGACTGCAGGCTCTTGCTTTTGGGGTTTAACCCGGCTTTTACCTCCAGCGGCAATATCCGGCTTTCATGCTCACACACAAAATCAACCACTGCTGTACCGCCGCTTTGCCAGTAATACAGACTCATACCTTTTTCGGCCGCCAATTGTGTTGCCACGAAATTTTCCACCAGCGCCCCTTGATATAATTCGAATACCTTTTCTCCCTGAATCATGGCGGCAGGGTCTATTCCGGCCAATGCGGCCAATAGGCCCACGTCCAGGGCATATATTTTGAAGATATTGTGTTCACGGTAAGCAGACAGCGGATGGCGCGCGGCACTTACCCGAAAGGCGCGCAGAATCAAGCCGGATTTTTCCAGCCATTCCAGTGCATTTTCAAAATCCCGGATACGGGCGCTTTTTTTCAGCAGGGAAAAAACAAACTTTTTGTTTTCTTTTGCCAGTTGCCGGGGAATAGCTTCCCAGATCATTCCAAGTTTCGGTATATCCGGGGCGGAGGCGTATTTGGCAAAATCAAGGGCATAAGCTGTCAGAATTTCTGACTGTATCTTGCGTACACCGGTTAAATCATTTGTTTCCGCATAATGAGAAACCACCTCCGGCATTCCGCCGATAAAATAATAGGTCCGCAGCTTTGTGATCAGTTCCTGATGAAACGGCTTTGGCAGCGGCAGGGGCTTTTTTAGTTCGGCCAGGTATTGCCGTAAATCTTCGACCCCGGAAGCGGAGAGAAATTCCATAAAGGTCAATGGGTAAAGATCCAGAAAATTGACCTTGCCCACTGGAAACGCCCCCGGCCCGGAAAGCGAAATGCCCAGCAGGGAGCCGGCGCCTGCAATATGATACGTTGGCGCGTTTTCATAAAAATACTTAAGCGACTTTAACGCGCCGTCCGAAGCCTGGATTTCGTCCAATACAATCAAATCCCGATCCGGGCGAATGCGCCGCCCCGTATATAAGGCCAGATTTTCTAAAATTTCTGCCGGCCGCACCCGGCCTTCAAAAAAGTCCTTTATATTGGGGGCTTCTTCAAAATTCAAATACACCAGGGATTCGTATTCCGCTTCACCAAAAGCTCGCAACAACCAGGTTTTGCCGGTCTGACGGGCCCCCCGAACCAAAAGCGGCTTTCTGTTTGAAGCAGATTTCCATTCCAATAATTTTGAATAAGCATCCCTTTTCATTCTTTTATGTTATTATTTTGTGAAGATTTGTCAATTAAATATTGAAAAAACGTGAAGCGATGCCGTTTTTTATCGGGTAAGATTGGGACTGGGTCTGCCTAATACCCTGAACCCGGCGCGATAGCATGTAAGGTCGGCACATTGGTCGACCATGATGGGGCAAATGAGGGGATTTCGTAGGGTCGGCCACCGTGCCGACCATAGAATTGATCACCACGCCGCCCGGCATGCGAATAACCCCATGGCTATGGGTTTTATCGCCGGAAAAAATTCGCCGTGGCGGATGTGCTGGCGTTTATTCATCGGCGGATGCGCTACCGCTTATCCACCCTACAATGCTTATCGTAGCCTTATCGTAGGGCGGATAAGCGCCAGCGCATCCGCCGCTAAGCCGAGGAAAAATCCCGGATCACCAGATCCCAGGGCTTCCGGCATTCAAATCTTTCCTGCTCCAGCCATGCGCGGGCCACGATGCGCTTTTTCCAGATATATTGGATGCAGGGCCCTTCGGCGGATTGGATCATTACCCGACGAATCCGGGGCTGCCAGAACCGCCCGGCAATCCCCGATTCCCTGAGCCGGCCATACGGCTTTTGAATCCATCTTACCGCCTTCCGCCGCAGCCCCCAGTAAAAATGCAGCGTCCGCCCCCGCCAAAGCCCGATTCTGCCTCCATACACCCAAGAGGTTCGGCCATGACGGGTTTTAAAACTCACCCGGCCTACCAGATTCTGGTCCGTCACTATACCGGCATCCTCGTATGCAGACGCATCCCCGCGGGTAATCACACCGCCGGGAATCCGTCTTACAACGCGGTGTACGACCTCTTCCCGTTGATCGTCACGCTGCCTGGCAAACACCACAATATCTCCTGACCATAGCGCCGAGAGCGATGCTGATTCAATAGCCAGCCCATCGCCCTGGCGAAAAGTGCCTTTCATGCTGGAGCCGCGATAGAAGCTTTGTTTTACGACTTCATATTTATTTAATTTTCCCATAGTTTAAATTGGAAACAAACCTTGGCATCCTATAAAATACTGGCCTTGGGATTAATTTTAGATCCGATGTTGGCTGCTAACCACCCTCTGCACAGACATCGGTTGCTGATAGTCCGCTAGGGTAGCACGTATCAGTTAAATTACCACCGCCACAATGGGATACATAAGCGGGATAATCTCCTGTTTTGCATTGGTCTGCAGAATTCCCATAACTACATGATTCACCTAAAACAGCCGCTGCTCTGCCAACATCCATGCTTTTGGGTTTTTCATATTTAATTTTTCTTTGTGCCATGGTTTGATTTCCCCCTTTAGATGACCATCATACAGCCCTTTTTTCGCTACTCGGTTTGATTGTTTTTTGAAATGATGATAGAATCATTTTTTCATCAAGACAAAACTGTAATTGCCAGCATTGGTAGCGTTTTGCCATTTTAGCCATTAAACTAAACCATTGAATAATTATATCACTATTATTTACCTTACGCTGAATATCAATTTCAAAAATCGCATCCATCAAATACTCACATGCTCTAATTGAAGGCAATGGCTGCAATACGGTCTCCTGGGCGGCAAAAATTCGGATTATCGAAAGCAAAGAATAGATTTTAAGCTCACTTTCTTCCAAACACATGGTCAAACCATACCTTCCATATTCTTTCGATTTAAGCTCGGTTCCATCCATAACGCACCAAGCGCCACTAGGCTGCTGAAAAATAAAAACAATATCATCAGAAACTACTGGAAAATGCGAAGCGAGCATCGAACATAGAGTCGTTTTGCCGGAAGAAGAATGCCCCAGCAGCAATACCACCCCTTCTGGCAGCAACACCGCCGCTGCATGCAAAAATAGACCGCAAGTCGAGATACTTGAGCGCGGGCTATTACCCGAAAGCTCTATATCAACTAACCGATGCACCTAATTCCTCTCTCTATTTGTGCAGCCCCATAGCGCTGGACCTGCGCCTTGACTCCGGAAACACGCCCCTGCGCTCCGCTGCCATGCACATAGGGTCTGGTGAAAGTAACTCCCCGTTTTCCACATAGTTTTGGGCCACACAGTGCATTAAACATCGGCCTGAATGAATGCAGTCCCCGCAGATCCCCGGATATTTTTCGGTCAGCCCCTCGCGCAGTTCAATCAGCTTCGGATGGGTGCACCAGGCGTCTTTTAAATCATCTTCCCCCAGCCGGCCGAAACAGAGCTCCGGCACGGTGCGGCCGATGCCGCAAAGAGCCATTTCACCCGAGCCCAGAAAGCCCAAAATATTCAAGACCCGGCAAGTGCCCACATACATTCCCCGGATCAGCAGTTCATTAACAGAGAGCAGCGCCGGCGGCAGCATGCTCAGCACGGCAATTGAACTTTTTCCCTGAAGATTATTATTAATATAATGAACTAAATTCGATGTTTCATCAAAATTTAAAGTTTTCCCTCTTTCTTTCAATGTTTTGCCCCGGCCCACATTGGTGACCGGATTAAACTTAACCGACCCGGCCCCTAAATCCGTCGCCATTTTCACCAAATCATCAATTTCATGCACATTCCCCTGATGCGGGCACATGATAATCTGCGGCCGATATCCGGCAGCCACCAGATGCTTAACGCCTACCACAGCCTTATCAAACGCGCCTTCCACGCCCCGGAACCAGTCATGATATTCCGGCCGAACGCTGTCGATGCTGACCGAGACATGCCACAAGCTGCTCTTTTCCTTCAGATGTACCGCCAGATCCCGTGTCATCAGGGTGCCGTTGGTCTCCATGGTCAATGGAATCTTCTGTTCGGAAAAAAAATCGACAATTTCAACAAACTGCGGATGCAGCAGCGGCTCGCCGCCGGTGAGCTTGGCCTGGCAGAGCCCCAGCGGCCGTGCTTCTGCAACTGCATTTTTAAGCAAGCTCAAATCGATGTACTCCCCCGGAGACGGCTCGCCGTTCACATAGGTGGGATTAATCCAGCAGTGCCGGCAGCGCAGGTTGCACCCATTGGTCAGATACAAATAAAATGACCGCAGCGGCGGCACGCCTTCCGGCAGGTCAAGCGGCTCATTTTCAACTTTCGGTTCTTGATTTTCCGGCAGATCACAGCTCATGAAATGACTTCCCCGATAAACCCGGCAGACTTTAACTTTTCCACAAATTCCTCCACATCCTGCACCACCTGCTCCTCGGGCACGTCCTCGCAAACATCCAGCAGATATTCGACAATCTCCTTTTTATTCCGCGGGTATTCCAGCGCCTCCCAGATGGCCAGGCCGGTGGGGTTTATCGCCTGCACGGCATCGGTTTCCGGATTAAACAAAATTGCGCCCTCCGGCTCTTCAATCCGGCAGGACACATCGTGGTTGATCGTGTATTTGGTATCTTCCATTGCTTTATAACCTTCAAGTTTTGACAGCCGATTTAAATCCCTGATAACTCGCTGGCCAGCTAATTCGACTAGAACAGATACCACATCTTCTTTTAATGAATCAAAGGGCATTTCATAGTCTAACGCCATTTTCTGTAAAAGATCCCGCACCGTCCGTTTGCCGTCCAGCCGATTTAAAATATCGCGCGCCACCGCATTTATTTTAATCAGCCGCCGCGCCTCGGCCAGAAAAATCAGGGATTCTTCGTCAAAATCCTCTATGGCAACCGACGGCCTTAGAACATAGCGCGCGTCTAATATGTCCATTACAACCTAATCCTTACGGCCCGATCGGTGGATGCGCTATCGCTTATCCACCCTACATTTGCTATAGGCAGGCACGGTGGCCTGCCCTACAATATGGGAGCTCGGAGGGTCGGCCACCGTGCCGACCCGTCACATCCAAATTCGTAGGGCGGATAAGCGGCAGCGCATCCGCCAAATCGTCTATCGCTTATCCACCCTATATTTACTTTGTAAATCCACCAGAAGGTAAGCCCTTGCCGCCATTATTTGAATTGCAAATTTTTAAGCACATGTCGAAAATAGTCTTTAGACCAGACTTCCAGATCTTTGGGCCGGCGGATAAAAGGTGCGACATCAGCCTTGGCCAAATCAAAGTCAACGGCCTCAATACGACTGTCAATCATATCGAAGCATTGATCTTTATCCAAAGGCGCTTCCTGGGTATAAAACCCTTTCTGCCTCAGTCTCGCCTCAAGGTGCGGGAGTAAAAGCGGTATGTTTTTTCGTACAAGAAAGGCAAAGTCATACCAATCTCGACCTTTGATCCGGTTCTGCCATCCCCTTGACAAAACTGCCGCCATTTTTCCTGCAAAAAGAGAAGGGCCGGAATAGGCCTGGATTGAAAAGGGGACCGGCTCATCAATATAGGCAACATAAAATTCTGCATGAGGCGGCGGGTCAACATCAATTTCAAGCTTGACTTTGCATACCGCATCGCGGTGAATTCTGTCGGCAATTGTTTTGGGAGCTCCGGCTTCAATGGCATGCAACCTTTTGTTTGCTTTAACAAAAGCCGATTCAACAGGAGTCTTGAGGTTTTTCAGTTTTTCAGTAATTGTGACAGAAAAGCCGAAAGCTTCCAACTCTTCCTGCATGGCATTAAAATAATCGGAGAATCGAAATGTTTTGACAGGCTGAATTAAAGAAAAGTCCAGGTCTTCGGAAAACCTGTCAAGATTGAACAGCAGCCTTAAAGCCGTGCCCCCATAGAATGCCGCATGAGAAAAAAAATCTGTCCGTGACAGGCCCAACAAAGCAATGGCCTGAATTGTTTCCGCAAGCGCCCGGTCCACGGAGCCGTCATATTTGCGGCGATATTCTTCGAATAACTCGAGACTGGCTTCATCCATCATAATATCGTCTCAAAAATTTTATAAACGCATGCGATGTTGCGGTATTATATTTTCCGGCAAAAAAAATTAAGGCATTGTGATCCAACTGGCTGAATAATGCCTCATCTATCCGCAAATCCTCAAATAACAGGTTCTGTACTCGTTTTATGGAACGAATTCCGGATATTCGATATAACTCGTCGCAAAGGGCCTTTTCCGCAGAAGCCATAAAAAAACGGTTTTTATCCTCGCCAACAAGCTTTATCCCATGCGGATATGCGTCAACAGGAATATCCTGATAAAAAAAAGAGCCCACAGGCGTATCATATCTTTTTTTTCTGCCTTTCCCCCGGGTGGCCGATGTAAAATGCGCCACATATTCCGGAATCAACCCATGCCAGCGAAGCGCGTAAGTGAAAGATACGTAGGATGGCCCGTATATCCGATTGGCAGCTTTGCCCAAAACATAAACATTTTGGGCCGCTTCGGTCCTTATATAAAGCCCCTTTTTAAGGCGGTGCAGCACGCCTTGGCGGACAAGACGGGCAATTTTTGCCTTTGGATTTGCATAGCCACCAAAATAGCTTTTAAGCCAGAGCGTATCCGGCAGATCAACTGTAATATTTTGCATATTTTCTCCAGAAAGTGTATTTATTGTGCACTTTCCGGCGGAAATATGCAAGAGAAAAAAATAACCGCCAAGTACAGCCTGCTTATTTCAAGCGCGGGCGTCTACAGGCTGTAGGGCAGGCCACCGCGCCTGCCCTCGTAGCCCTCGTAGGCCGGATAAGCGTCAACGCATCCGGCAATTGGTCTGCCGGGTTTCAGATCCCAGCGTTGTTTCTACAATTTTTGCATGTGCGCGAGTTGAGAAAATTTTTTATCAAAAGTAAGCACAGCATTAATACTGTCTTGCAGATAGTCTCTCCGAATGAGGCGATCGGCAAATCCAGGGCCTGTTCCCGAATATTCCTGAAGTGCCGACAATGCCTGGCCCATATGCGCGATCATTTCAGAGGCAAGAAAATCACGAAGGCATTCTATGGTTTCGTTTACCGGGACCTGATAGTGATGGCGAAGGGCATGGTAGGTTTCCTGAATTACTATATCAGACACATGGATCATAACCTGTTGCTGGTAACAATCTTCAACAAAAGCAAGGGCTTTTTGCGCTTGATCTTCCGGAACGCCCACTAATAAGCGCAAAACAACACTTGTATCCAATCCAATAGAAGTCATGTTTTAGATCCAACTCCCAATCCAATGGATTCACGGATGTCTTCCATATCATGGCTCTTCCCCGAGGCATAGTTATTCAAACGGCCGAACCAGGTTTGCGGTCGCCGGGATTTCGATCTCAGTATCCAGACATATCCTTCATCCATTTCTTTTGGCTCTAATATAAGCTCATCCCCCGGCTGAAGGCCAAGTTCACGGCATACCTGCACAGGGAATGTCACCTGTCTTTTGCTGGTCAGCTTAATCGTGTGGGCCATAGTTACCTCCTTACTTTATTGATTTATAGTAAGGCAAAGGAGGCGTTTTGTCAAGTCTTTCTGCCAGTCTACACGCCGGGGTATGGAAACCCGGCCTACTGCAACGGTAGGGCGAATAAGCGCCAGCGCATCCGCCGATTGGCTGCATACATTACCCGTAGGCCGGATAAGCAACGGTAGGCCGGATAAGCGTCAGCGCATCCGGCAATTGGTCGCATCCTGCTTCATAATCGAAAATCCATCCCCCCGGTGTCTCTTAAAAACCGCCGGTAGCAGTCATGCGGATTGGCCAGGTTAAAGTCCCCGGTCATTTCATGGGCCAGGCCCGGGCAGGAACCGTTGCAGAAAGGCGCCCATTCGCAGTCCTCGCAGCCCGGCACTTCGGTCATAGGTATGTTCCGCCGGTCTTTCAATGCTTTTAACGTGGGATGCGACAGCCAGATATCTTTTAAGGAATCCGTGTTAATATGCCCAAGCACCAGCTTGGCCAGCATGTTACACGGGGTAATCACGCCGTCATGATGTACGGAAAGTTTGTTAAACACACATCCGCACGCGGTTAAGTACCCCATGCGCCAGCGCGAACTTTTCTCGCCCGTAGCCCTTGCATGCTCCATTTCCTGATACGCGTGCCATTTGGCCAGCGGCCCGGCGGAGGCCGTGACCCGGCCGTTATATTGTTTTTCCAGCCGGGCCAGCGTTTTCATAGCTTTAACCTGCTGATCCGGCATAAGGGTAATCGTGCGCTGGTTTTCACATCCCGATCCCATGGGCATGGCATCATTGGTGCCGAAGCTTTGCAGCCCGATATCTTCCAAAAGCAAACGGGCCGTATTTTCCAAATCATCGACATTGTGGCGATTTACAGTGACCCTTGAAGTTGTCGGGAATCCCGCCCCCTTTAGCATCCGAAGCCCCCGGACCGCCTTTTCAAAGCTTCCGGTGCCGCGGCTTTTGTCATGCACCTCGGCACATGAGCCGTCAATGGAGACCTGGATGCTGTTTAAGCGTTTGAACCGCTTGCCTTTGGCAAACTCCTGCAATATTTGTTCATTTATGAGCGTCCCGTTGCTTAAAATGCTGTAGCGCATCCGGGCGTCAATCAGCGCGTCGATCAGTTCCCACAAATCCGGACGCACAAAAATTTCGCCCCCGCTTAACGTGGCATCCCGCACGCCGAGATGCTTTAATTCCTCAAAAAAAGCAAACCATTCATCTGCCGGCAAATCCGGACGCGATTCCATTTCATCGTGATAAAAGCAATACGCACACCGGAGATTGCATTTGCCGGTAAATGATAAATCAATTGATTTCGGCGCGTCGGCGATATCGGCAAAATCATTTTCCGATCGAACCGGGGCGGCCTGGTGTTGACTGGCTGGATGATCTTGGGCAAACCCCTGGGCTGCAATGTCCTTTAAAAATTGAGCTATATCGCTATTTACCTGATCCCGGGGTACATCTTCAAAATCCGCGGTAAGCGCTTCGGCAATATCGGCCGCGCGCCGGTTACCGTCAAGGTGCCGCCAGATGAAAAACCCGGTGTTGTTGATGAATTTTTCTTTTCCCGTATCCGGATGATACAGCACCGCGCCTTCATCCCGGACACGCCGGGTGGAAACCGCCGGGTCGGCACAATAAACCAAATTTTTTTCATCAGTATCCATCATTCATCCGATTTAAGAGTTTGATTCATGTCAATTATAGCCGGTGGATGCGCTATCGCTTATCCACCCTACCACCCTACCACCCTACCATCCTACCATGCTCACCGGTTCATCGTAGGGCGGATAAGCGTCAGCGCATCCGCCAATTGCTCGCTTCACTGTTCCCCCAAAGCCCGATTGATCAAACTTTGTACCTCATCCCTGTCAAAAGGCTTGGTCAAATAATGATCAAATCCCGCTTTTCGGCAATCGGCCAACTCAAAAACCTTGGGATGCCCAGTCACCGCAACAATTAACGCGTTTGGAAACCGTTTTCGAATATTTTTGCAAAGCTCCACCCCGGTCATACCGGGCAGATGCAGGTCGAAAAACATCACCGGGAATGTCTCTTTTTCTAAAATCGAAAGTGCCTCTTCAGCCGTCTCCGCCGTAACAACAGTATGCCGTCCCCTGCCATAAGCCTGCTGAAAAAGTATTCGGATGCTCTCGTCATCATCGACAAACAGGATGTTTCCTCTCAACCGGCCCTCTTTTCTTCTATTAACGCTTCATGATTCAGATTATTCAGCTTGTCCACCACTGTCCGCCTTAACTGTTCAATCCGCCGGAGCATAAATGGCGACACTTCTTTTTTTACCATATCCTTAGACACCGCTAAAGAGCCATACCGATTCCCATTCTGCGCCAATGGTAAAATCACATGCAGCGTCCTATTCCAATCCATCAGATCCGAGTTTAATTCCCCTGTCGAATATTCAAATGGCGCTTTTTTTAAATAGGCGGCCTCGCCCGAGGAAGGCCCGGATAATCGCATTTCAACAAAATCCAGGCGTAAAAAATCCGCCGCCTCCACCAGCCTTTCCCACATTTCATCTACATCGCCGGCCCTGGAGATTTCAATCTGATGATTTAAAAATCCCCGTCGGTCCCAGCTCAACCCGGATTCATCCGTCAAATCGCGAAGCCACCCCAACAGTTTATCCGTCCCCACATACTCAAAATATCCCAGTTTGCGAATAAATATAACCGTACCGGCGCCAAGGAGAACCAGAAACAGCCCGGCCCGTTCGTCCCGTATATTGACCATCACCAGCGCCGCCACACAGAGAAACGCCGTAACGCCATATAAAATGGACACGGACTTTATGGTCGTAAACCCCATTTTTTTAAGCCGGTGATGGATATGGCGGTTATCCGGCTTAAACATTTTCTTGCCCCGGATAAACCGGCGCACCGGCGATAGAATCGTATCAAAAAGCGGCACACCCAGCGCCAGCAAAGGCATCATCATGGCCGGGGCCACCTGGCTTTTCACCGACCCCATAATGCTCATGGCCGCAATGGCATAGCCCAGAAAATAACTGCCGGAGTCCCCCATGAATATGGATGCCGGGTTGAAATTATACCGCAAAAACCCCAGCACGCTGCCGGCCAGCGCCGTAAACAAAACCGCAGTAAAGAAATCCGCCTTTAAAATCGACAAAACCACCATCACCACGGACGCAAAAACAACGATTCCCCCGGCCAGCCCGTCCAACCCGTCGATCAGGTTGACTGCGTTCATAAACAAAACAAACCAGAACACGGTTACCAGCAAATCAAACGGCCTAAAGGAAATCACAAAACCGCCGATTTGAAACTGTGTGATATCGATGCCGCCCATAAAGGCCAGGGCGCCGCCAAAGACCTGGAAGGATAGTTTCACCAAAGGCTTTGCGCCGATTAAATCATCGAGCAGACCGATGCCGAAACAGACAAACCCGCCGGCAAAAACAAAAAATATTTTCCTGTCGATTACCAGCAGATCGGAAATATCGGTAGGCAAGAACCCCGCGGCGATCAATGTCAGCAGAAAGCTGATAAAAATGGCCACGCCACCCGTGCGGGGTATCGGCTTCTTGTGCACCTTCCGGTGATCCGGCATATCCACCGCCCCGAACCGAACGCACACCTCCCGCACCCCGGCCGTCAAAACCAGTGATAAGCCAAGTGAACATATAAAAATAAAAAGCAGTGTTGTCATAGCAAATTAACCCGGATTAATATCGATGGAACCCTCTAAAAACAAATCGCAATATTCAT
>Ga0102929_1000232_pt1 | contig 32022 bp, 25 predicted proteins | sample SalPonR1_B_D2_MG_FD_78510 | JGI IMG/M metagenome (GOLD analysis project Ga0102929, IMG submission 78510) | Salt pond soil microbial communities from South San Francisco under conditions of wetland restoration - Salt Pond MetaG R1_B_D2_MG | ecosystem: Environmental > Aquatic > Marine > Intertidal... | reverse complement strand
TCCTTCGTCGGGAACCGGGTGTCGGAGGCGTGGCGACTGGACGGCGATCGGGTGTCGCTGTGGACCGAAGGTGAGGGATGGAGGGAGGCCGAGGTCGAGGACCCGCTGGCGGATCTGGATGCCCGGATGTCGGCATGGACGCCCGCCGAGATCCCCGGACTGCCGCGCTTCTGGGGTGGTGCCGTCGGGTTCTTCGGATACGATCTCGTCCGCCGCGTCGAGCACCTCCCCGACGAACCCGAGAACGACCTCGGCACGCCGGACGGCCTGTTCGTCTTCACCGATGTCGTGCTCGCGATCGACAACCTGAAGGGTCGGGCCATGGCGATCGCGGTGGCCCGGGTCGACGAGGGCGCGGACGAGGACGAACTCCGGACCGCCTACGACGAGGCCGCGGACCGCGCCCGGGCGCTGGTCGGCGAACTCAACGCCGCGCCGGCTCCCGGCTCCCTCGAGCTCCGACCCGAGCCCGACGCGGACCCTGCGTTCACGTCGAGCATGTCGCGCGAGCAGTTCGAGTCGGGCGTCGAGACGATCCGCGAGTACATCCGCGCGGGCGACGCCTTCCAGGTCGTGCTGAGCCAGCGGCTGTCGATGGAACTTGAAGGCGAACCCTTCGACCTCTACCGCGCACTGCGCTCGATCAATCCGTCCCCGTACCTCTACTTCCTCGAACTCGACGGCATGACGCTGGTCGGCAGCTCGCCCGAAGTGCTGGTGCGGCTGGAGGACGAGGTGGTGACGGTGCGCCCGATCGCGGGGACGCGGCCGCGGGGTGCGACACCCGAGGAGGATCGCGAACTCGCCGAGGACCTGCTCGCCGACGAGAAGGAGCTGGCCGAGCACCGGATGCTGGTCGATCTGGGACGCAACGACGTCGGGCGCGTCGCACGCTACGGGACCGTCACCGTGCCCGAGCAGATGGTCGTCGAGCGCTACTCGCACGTCATGCATGTGGTGAGCCAGGTCGAGGGGCACCTCGCGGACGATCGTTCCGCCCTGGACGTCCTCGCGGCCTGCTTCCCGGCGGGCACGGTGTCGGGTGCGCCGAAGATCCGCGCGATGGAGATCATCGACGAACTCGAGCCGGTGCGGCGCGGGCCCTACGCGGGGGCGGTGGGGCACATCTCGTGGGGTGGCCGCCGGATGGACACGGCGATCACGATCAGGACGGTGCTGGTGGCGGGGGGACGGGCCTACGTGCAGGCGGGTGCGGGGATCGTGGCGGATTCCGTGCCGGCGTCGGAGTACGAGGAGACGCTGAACAAGGCGCGGGCGCTGCTGCGGGCGGCGGCGATGGTGCCTCCCAGGGACTGACCGGCCGGGCCCGGGGCGTGGGGTCCTCACCCCCGGGCCGGGGGGCGCGCTCGGCGAGGCCGGGCACCCCCGCGGGGGGAATCCGCAGAGCGTATATTGTCCGCATGAGGTCTTTACTTCGTCCTTTTCGCCCCACCCCATGAGCCCCGACCTGCAGTCCCTCGCCATCGGCCTCGGCCTCGGCCTGCTGGTGGGCGTGCAGCGGACCTGGTCGGACCATGACGAGGCCGGCGTACGCACCTTCGCGCTCATCACGCTCCTGGGTGTGCTGTCCGCCATCCTGGCCCGATCGTTCGGTGGCTGGATCGTCGCGGTGGGGCTCGCGGGCGTCGCGGCCATGCTCGTGACCGTGAACCTCGGTCGTCATCGGCGGGCCGAGAACGTCGATCTCGGCGCCACGACCGAGGTGGCGGCCCTCCTGATGTACTCGGTCGGCGCGGCACTCGGGGCTGGACTCACGGTGCCGGCGGTCGTGGTGGGCGGAGTTGTGGCGGTCCTTCTGCAGTGGAAGGGTCCCCTGCACGAAGTGGCCGACCGGCTGGACCGGGCCGAGATGGGAGCGATCGCGCGGCTGGTGCTCATCGGCCTGGTCATCCTGCCCATTCTGCCGAACCGGGACTTCGGACCGTTCGAGGTCCTGAATCCGTTCGAGATCTGGCTCATGGTGGTGCTGATCGTGGGCATCAGCATGGTGGGATACGTGGCCTTCCGCCTGTTCGGCGGGCGGGGAGGGGCGGTGGTCGCCGGGCTCCTCGGCGGCGTGATCTCCAGCACGGCCACCACGGTGAGCTATTCGCGGCGGAGTCGCGACACACCCGCGCGCAGCGCCTCGGCGGCACTGGTGATCACCCTGGCGTCGGTGGTGGTCTTCGGGCGGGTCATGGTCGAGGTCGCGGTCGTGGCGCCGGGGATCCTCCTCGACGTGGCGCCACCACTGGTTGCGATGATGGCGTTCATGGGCGCGCTGGCGCTGCTGCTCATGCTGCGCACGTCCGACGAGGGCGGTCTCGAACTCGAGGAGCAGGACCCGCCGTCCGAACTCACCGCGGCCGTGATCTTCGGCGCCCTCTACGCCGCCGTGCTCGTGGGCGTCGCGCTGGCCCGGGAGTACCTGGGCACGGGCGGCCTCTACGTCGTCGCAGGGCTGTCGGGCCTGACCGACATCGACGCCATCACCCTGTCCACCGCGCAGCTCATGAAGGGCGATGGTCTGGATCCCGCGACCGGCTGGCGCGTGATCCTCGTCGGCGCACTCGCGAACCTGGTGTTCAAGGGCCTCGTGGTGTTCACGATCGGTCACCGGTCGCTCCGGGGCCGGATCGCGGCGGTGTTCGGGGCGACTCTCGCTGCCGGCGGGGCCATCCTGGTATTCTGGCCGGGCTGACCTTCTTCGGACATGAAGTTCTTCGGACCGACCCGCGGAAGTCGTCGACCCCTCCCCAGCCGACCGCGTGCGAATCGCACCCGGTGCCGGTACGTTTCAAACTTCGAGGTCACATCCGCTGTCGGGACCTCGCCCCCATATCCGAAACGAGCTCACGCCATGTCCTTCTCGAAGCATCTCATCGCCCAGGTCGACGCCGAACTTCACGCCTCTCGCCGGGTCATCGAGCGCATCCCGGAGTCGATGCTCGAGTGGGCGCCGCACGAGAAGTCGATGGACGCGAAGACCCTCGCGACCCATGTGGCCAACCTGATCTCGTGGGGCGCGATGATCGCGACGACCGAGGAGCTCGACTTCCAGTCCGATCAGATGAAGAACTGGAGCCCTCCGGAGCCCGATACGGTGGAGGAGATCGCCGAACTCCTGCAGACCAACGTGGACCAGCTGAAGGGGATTCTGGAAGGAATGTCCGACACCGAGCTCCAGAAGCCCTGGGTCATGCGGGCAGGCGATCAGGTGTACTCGTCCGAGTCGCGGATCGACCAGATCTCCAGGTGGGTCATCTCCCACCAGGTCCATCACCGCGGTCAGCTGACCGTCTACCTGCGGATGAACGACGTGCCGGTCCCGGGAATCTTCGGACCGAGCGCCGACGAGCAGGGGACGTAGGGGCGGGGTCAAACGGGCACGGGCGGCCCGGCTTCGGACGGACGCGTGCCCGGGTGGGTGGTCGGGGGCTTCACCCCGGGGTGATCGGGTGAGCGTACGAACGAGCTGAAGCTCCAGCCAGCCCCCGAGCGAACCCGTCGGCGAGCACCCAACCCCACGCACCGGTGAAGCGAGCGGCCCCGGGGGTGAAGCCCCCGACCGCCCCTTCCACCAGAAGCGCCTACCGAAGCGCGGTACCCAGCTCCTCGTACAACCGCACCAGCGCCGCCGTCCCGGTGTGGAACTCATCGAGCCCGAACCACTCGTCCGGCGCGTGCATGTTGCAGCCCGGCAGGGCGAACCCGACGAGCAGGGCGGGGCAGTCGAGGATCTCCTCGAACTCGACCACGATCGGGATCGAGCCGCCCTCGCCGACGCGCACCGGAGCGGTCCCGAAGGCCTCCTCCAGCGCGGTAGCCGCCGCGTCGAACAGCGGGCCTTCGGGGTTGGCCTTCCAGGGCCTTCCGCCGTGCAGCGCCTTCACCTCGAGCGTCACGCCGTCGGGCGCCACCGACTCGAGATGCACGGTGAGCTGCTCGATCACCCGAACCGGGTCCTGATCGGGCACCAGGCGGAAGGAGATCTTCGCCATCGCTTCTGCGGGCAACACCGTCTTGGCGCCCTCGCCCGTCCATCCCGACAGCAGTCCGTTGATTTCGCACGTCGGGCGGATCCAGAGCCGCTCGAGCACGGACCATCCGACTTCCCCACTGAGGGCCGGCACACCGACGCCCTCGCGGAAGCGCTCCTCGTCGAAGGAGAGTGAGCGGATCTCGTCCCGGATCTCCTCGCCCCACTCGATCACGTCGTCGTAGAAGCCGTCGATCGCGATGCGGCCGGTGACGTCATGCAGCGTGGCGATCATGCGCGACAGGATGGCCGCCGGATTCGGCACCGCTCCGCCGTACGCCCCCGAATGCAGGTCACCCTTCGCGGCGCGCACCCGGACCTCCGCGTAGGCGAGCCCGCGCAGCGAGAACAGCAGCGACGGCTGTCCCTTGTCGAACATCGCCGAGTCCGAGATCACGACGGCGTCGGCCGCGAGCCGGTCCCGGTGCGCCTTCACGAAGGGAAGGAGGTTGGGGCTTCCGACCTCCTCTTCACCCTCGGCGATGACCACGACGTTGAGCGGCAGCGTGCCGTTCGCGACAAGGTGTGCCTCAATCGCCTTCACGTGCATGTAGAGCTGACCCTTGTCGTCGGCCGAACCGCGTGCGTACACGCGTCCATCCCGGATGTCGGGTTCGAATGCGGGAGCGGTCCAGAGCTCGAGGGGCTCTGGCGGCTGGACGTCGTAGTGCCCGTAGATCAGCAGGGTGGGCGCGTCCGGACCCGCGTCGCGCCACTCCCCGAGCACGACGGGGTGTCCGTCGGTCGGAATGATCTCGGTGTCGAGCCCGGCATCGGTCATCCGGTCGGACAACCATGTGGCCGCATCCTTCAGGTCGTCTCGATGCTCCGACTTGGCGGACACGGACGGGATGCGGAGAAAGTCGAAGAGCTCGGCGAGACGGCGCTCGGCGTTCTCCTCGAGGTACTTCACGGGTGCGGCGGACGATGGTGACTCGGACACGGTGCTACCTCGTTCGGTGTCGGAGGATCATGGGGCGCCGCGGATCAGAGCCAGCCGCGCACGCCCCAGCGATAGACCCAGGCGATGAACCCGGCGAAGACGGCGGCGCTCGCCATGCCTCCGATGCTCAGCGAGGTCGGCTCGTAGAAGTGGAAGATCCCCACTCCGAGCATGCCGCCGATGAGAGCGCCGAAGGCGCCGAGGACGGCGATCACGGTGGCGTGTCCGGGCTGCTCCTCGGGCAGCTTCATCGCCGCCCGAACCAGGAGACCGATCATGCCGCCCATGACGATCCAGATGCCGATGCCAATCCAGTTTTCCATACTGTGCTCTCTATTCTTGGATCACGCTCGGAGGAGGTACTCTCCGCAGCCCTGAAATGTATCCCGGAGCCTGGGCTCCGACCACCTACTGCGCGTCCTTCATGCGACGCTTGAGCTCCTCGAGCACCGCGTCGTAATCCACGTCGGGGCGCTCGATCGGGGAATCCGGGTCGACCCTGAGGTCGCTCCTGAATTCCTCGTGGATCTCCTCTGCCGCCTCCGCCTTCACCCCTTCGTCGCCCAGACGTTCCTCGAATCGATCGAACTCGGCGAACAGACGGTCCGTGTCCGTGAGCGAGTCACGGGCGGTATTCCGTCCCACTTCGGCCTCGAGCGATGCGCGGCGCGATCTGGCTTCCTTCAGCTTGGCGGTCATCTCGGCGACGTCACGACGGGCGAGTGCGATCTCCGCGGTGATCGCCTCACGCCTCTGTTCGAGGACGCGGGCGCGCTCCTCGTGCCGCTCCGCATGCTCGACGGCGATCCGGGCGGTCTCTACGTCGTCGATCTCGTTGGCCATGCGCTCGCGCCGCCTGCAGGTGGCCGTCGCTTCCACTTCGCGGGCGAGGCGGGTCTCCGTCTTCGCGAGCTGATCCTCGAGGCCGGACAGATGCGCCTTGGCGTCGGTCACCTCGTCGATCATGCCCTTGAGCAGACGATCCACGTCGTCGCCGACCGTATCCCGGTCGAGCTCGTTCATGAAGTTGTCCACCGCCTGCCGGAAGGCGGAGCGCAGGTCGTCGAACACTGGAGCCTCGTGGAGGTGTGGAAGCGTTCCCCGGGAAAGGGTCCCCTAGCATAAGACGAAGACCCGACCGCCGTCAGGGCGATCGGGCCTCGTCGTTCCCGGGGCCGACGCGGGGGTCACGCCGGTGCCGGGCTCACATCGGTCGATCGGATCAGGCGATGTGAGGCTCGATCCGCTGCGCGAAGGAGTTGCGAGCCCGGTGCAGCCGGCTCTTCACGGTTCCGAGGTTCACTCCGGTGATGTCCGCGATCTCCTCGTAGCTCTTGCCCTCGAGCTCCCGCAGGCGGAAGACCAGCTGATGGTGCTTCGGGAGCGTCTGGACCGTCTCCTCGACGATGTCCTGGAGGAACCGCTTCCGGAACATGTCGTCCGGCTTCATCGAGGAATCCTCGAACTGAAGCGGTCGGTGATCGTCGTCCCAGCTGCTCGTGAGCTTCTGGAAGAGGACCAGGGGCGAGCGGGAGCGGTTCCGGAGCTCGTTCTTCGAAAGATTGCTCGCGATCGTGTAGACCCACGTCGAGAATTTCTTCGTGGTGTCGAAGCGATGGAGGTGCCGGGTGACACGGATCCACGCCTCCTGAACGAGGTCCTGAGCACGGTCCGAGTCACCCGTCTTGCGAGTGATGAAATGGACCAGACGGTCGCGGTACCGCCCGAACAGTTCCTGAAATGCTCCCGGGCGCCCATCGAGGTGGGCGGTGACGAGCATTTCGTCGGAAAGCTCGTCGAGCGGCGACGTCGCCGGATCGAGTGTGCCTGTGCTCCCGTTCGTTCCTGACATGTGGACTCCCGCGGAGGTGGCCCCGAGCATGCGGACTGCCTTCCGATTCGGATCGACCCTTCCGATTCGAAGCCGCCAGCTACTCGAGTATTCGAAAACAATTATTGACTGCCGAACATCAAACATACGAAAATGAGGCTCTGGCGCAAGGATGCCGTAATCGTTCATTCCATGCGAGTGATCGGTTGTGGACCGCCTTCGTGAGCGATTTCCGGCCCAAATAGGTTCAATATACAGTTCGCGAACGATCGAATCGGTTCGATGAGCGGATTGCGGCCTCTGCGGCGTTGTCCACCTGAGCGGACACGTGCGCGTCTGCGTACCCGAGATCGTCTCGCGAGTCGGCGCCGCCGGGGGGCGGGGGCCGCCGGCAGACCGACGGGATCGAGGTGTTCCGGTGCGTCGAAGTCCGCCTCCGAGGTGCTGTCGACGCATGGGTCGGCGCGACTGCAGGCACGCCGGCGTTCCGCTGGCGCATGGCCATGCAGGCCCGAATCGGCGACCTTGAACTCCACGCGCCGGACGCAACCTTCCGTGACGCGACAGGAACCCGCCCGTGACGTAACGGGAACTCCGCCTTCTTCCAGACTCTCTTCCACGTGGCCACCTCCACCGACACCGCCAAGCCCCGAATCCGGGCGCATCTCGCGCTCGCGATCCTCGAGGTGCTTCAGGCGCAGGATACGCCGGTCGAGGTTCTCGAGGACGAGAATCCCTCGCAGACGATGCCACGTCGTCTCGGGCTGTCCGGGGTGGTCGACCGGCAGGTCCAGCTCTACCGGGCGGAGGCCCGGCGCGGTGGGCGGATCACCGACGGGCAGTTCCACGATCTGGTGCAGCTGGTGACCCGCCGACCGGATGCGCCGGAGATCTTCTGGCAGGTCGGGCGACGGATGGCCGACGCGGGAGATCAGACACTGGTAAGTCGACTTCTCCCGGAGCCGCTCCGGTACGCCCGCCTGCGACGCCGCGTGCGACGCCGCATCAGGAAGGTGTTCGGGCGGGTCATCGGTGGATTCGCCCCGGGACCCTTCTCGATGGAGGGGCGCGATCTGCTCTTCACGCGACACGCGCCCGCCGGTGAGGCATGCTATCTGGCGTCGGGGCTCTGCCAGTCGCTCGTCGAAGAGGGGCTCGGCGCCGCGTACCATGTGGTCCACGACCGATGCGAAGCGCGTGGTGACGCCCTGTGCCGCTGGACGATCACCGGGGACGCGACCGTGAGGGAGTCGAGTCGAGCGGGCGACTGGATGCCGGAGCCCGAGGCGAGCTGACCGCCGCCGCCCCGACGGACTTTCAGCCGGGCGTCCGGCCCGATCGTCGCAGGGTGTCGCCGAGGGCGCGGTGGACCTTGTAGAGGCACAGATCCTGGACGACGGTGAACCCCGCCGCCCGAGCTTCCGCCGCTGCCTCGTCGTGGCGGATCCCCTCCTGCAGCCAGATGACCGGGCGGTCCGGCCGTGTCATGGCTTCCCGAATGATGTCGGGTGCTTCGTCGGACGGACGGAAGACGAGGACCATGTCGATTTCCTCGTCGACGTCCGCGAGCGAGCGCTTCACGTCACGGCCGAAGATCCGTTCGGCATGTGGGTTCACGGGGATGATGTCCGCGCCCCGCGTCGCGAGGTAGGACGGCACGCGCCGAGCGGCCTTGGCGGGGTTTCGCGAGATGCCCACGACGGCGATCCGGATGGTGCGTCGCACCACCTCGTGCATCTCCTCCACCCCGGGATTCCGGGGATCCGAGGAGGCGGAGAGCTCCGCCTCGAGCAGGCTTCGGTCGAAGAGTTCGTCGGTAAGCATGGGGAGGCAACGTATTGCCACTCGGCCCGTACGTCATCAGCATACGGGTCCTCTGGACGGTCTCACCCCGCAGAATCGGGCCCGCACATGCTAGAACTGTTGATTGCCGGAATCGTTGGAATCGTGCTCGGGTTCGTCGCCGGGAGAGCGCTCGGCTCCAGCGATACGCCGGAGGATCCCTACCGGGAGCCGTTGACCGGCCTGGCGACCGAGCTGGACGAGGGACGTATCCGGGGCGCCCGACCGGGTGACCCCGAGCCCGTCGTCGCAATCCGTCGCGCCGTCGAGCGGCACTGGTCGCCCGGCAACGAGACGCGTCAGGAGGCGCTCGACCAGGCGCTCGGTCGCATCGCCGCCTTCATCGAGGAATCGGTGCAGAAGCCGCTCGAGGCAGGGCGCGAGGGAGACGCCGCGCTAATGAACGAGGCGATCGGACGTGCGCTCGGGGGCATCGCCGATCTCGAGTTCTTCCTCCGGGATCCGATCACGCCCGACGAGACCCACAACCTCACGCCGCTACTTCAGGGCGTGACGCGGGAATTCATCGAGGACTGGGAGGTCGGGGTCCGGTTCACCGCCCAGCAGTTCCCCGTCCGGGCGCACATCCATCGCGACACCTTCATGGATGCCGTCTACCTGCTGCTCCACAACGCCGCGCAGTTCGGCGGCGATGCGGGGACGGTGGAGGTACGGGTCGAGGAGAAGGACGGCCGTGCCGTCGTCGAGATCCTCGACAGGGGCCCCGGCTTCAGCGAGGAAGCGCTCGAGCGTGCGCGCGACCTGTTCTACACCACGCGCGAGTCGGCGCTGGGACTCGGCATCCCCTTCGCGCGGAAGATCGTCGAGGGCTTCGGCGGAAACCTCGAGCTGGAGAACCGGCCCGAGGGTGGCGCGTGCGTCCGACTGCTTCTGCCGCCGGCCTGAGGGCCGTCGATGCTCCGTCGTCAGACCCAGCCGTAGATCTGATACAGCATCATGTAGACCACGATGCCGGTCACCGAGACGTACATCCAGATCGGGTACGTCCACCGCGCCAGCCGGCGGTGCTCGTCGAACCTCTCCTTCGCGGCGAGGAAGAGCAGTCGGAGCACCAGCGGTACGACGATGACCGCGAGCACCATGTGCGAGAAGAGGATCGTGAGGTAGGCCGTTCGGGCCATTCCCTCGCCCGCGAACTCGTGCGTTCCCGTGAGCAGGAAGCGCGTCACGTAGAAGACGAGGAAGAGCGCGGATGCGGTGACGGCGCCCAGCATCGCCTTCATGTGTCGATCGCGTCGGCCGCGCCGGATGAAGATGTAGCCGAGAATCAGGCACACGGTGGCGGTGCCGTTCAGGAGGGCGTTCACCCCCGCGAGGGTGTCGCCCAGAGCTGCGGTGTCCATCAGACGTCGGACCGGGAGTCGGGCGCCCGCGCCGCGCCGACCGGGATCTCACCCCTCGGACGAGAGATGGAGCCGTCGTTCGTCTCCTCCGCGGGCTCGGCTCCCCAGCCGATCCATCCCCATGTCGCCATCACCACCAGCGTACAGAGCAGGGCGGCCGCGCCCAGGGTGTGCAGCGACACCGGTACGACGGCGAGAATGCTGAGCACCGAGACGATGCCGAGCGTCATCTGCACGGTGACGAGGGCGATCGCGGCGAGCGCGAACCGTCGGATGGTGAGCGCGACCGGGCGGCGCAGGAGCTGGACCGCGAGGACCACCACCGCCAGGGTCGCCAGAACGCCCACGACGCGGTGCGCGAAGTGCAGCCCGACGAGATGGTTGGTGATGGTCGGGACCCACTCGCCACCACACCGCGGAAAGTCGGGGCAGGCCATGCCGGCGTCGGTGTGCCGGACCAGACCGCCCAGAACGCTCTGCCCGAAGACGAGCGCGGCGGATGCGGTGCCCCACACCTTCAGGTCGCGACGGACCTCCGGCGACAGCGGTGGGCGCGTCGTGCGTCGCGGCGATGTCGCGACGGCGAGCACCGTCGTCAGGCAGAGGAAGAGGAGCGCCATCGACAGATGCGAGGTCGAGATGGCGTCGGGCAGGCGCATGATGACGGTGAGTCCGCCGAAGACGGCCTGCACCAGCAGAAGGAGCACGCCGCCGACCGCCGCGGCTTTCACGCCTCGCGAGGCACCCTCGCGGAAGGCGAACCACGTCCCCAGGGCGAACATGAGGATGAGCCCACCCGCCCACAGGCGGTGGATGTGCTCCCAGAAGACACCCCCCTCCATGACCGGCATGTACGAGCCGAAACAGGTGGGCCAGTCGGGGCACGCCAGTGACGATTCCGTCGCGTGCACGATGCTGCCGAGCAGCAGGAGCGACAGCGTCCAGGCGACGCTGATCGCGAAGGCTCGGTGGTGCTGCGGGGCACCGGTGTGTTGCGAATTGATCATGGCTCTATCTTACACGGCGTGACCGACTCCGTTTCCACCTCCGAACCCGCCGAGCCGACGTCCCGAAACCCGGTACGTGCGCTCGGTTTTCTACGCCGCCTCGGGCCGCGGCTGCGCCCTCACGTGGGGGCGATCGCGGCCGGGACGGTGCTGATCCTGATCAGTTCGGCGATCGGTCTCGCCTTTCCACTGTTCGTGAGAAATCTGTTCGATGCCGCCTTCCTCGAGGGAAACCCCGAACGGCTGAATCAGATCGCGCTGCTGCTCCTCGGACTCTTCGCGATCCAGGCGGTGGTGAACTTCGGCCAGAGCTACCTGACGGCCGCCGTCTCGGAACGCGTCATCGCCACGCTCCGCATCGACCTCTTCGACGCGCTCGTGGCCCAGTCCCCCGGATTCTACTCGAATCGGCGCGTGGGGGAACTGAGCTCGCGCATGGCGAGCGACGCGGGCCTCGTCCAGCAGGTTCTCCGCTTCGGAGTCCCGGAGCTGGTCCGACAGGCGGTCTTCCTCGTGGGCGCGCTGGCGATCGTGACGTACACCAGTCCCCGACTGACGCTCGTCACCCTCATTGCGATCCCCTTCGCGATCGGGGTGGCCTGGTTCTTCGGCATCCGCGTGCGCCGGATCTCGACCCGCATCCAGGACACCCTCGCCTCCGCCGTGGCACGCGCGGAGCAGGTGTTCACGCAGATCCGGATCGTTCAGAGCTTCGGCCGCGCTCCGTACGAGCGGGACCGGTTCGAGGTCGAGGTCGAAGAGACGTACCAGGGCGGGCTGAAGCGGGCCGTCGCCCGGGCGGGCCTCACGGGCGCGGTCACCTTCTCCGCCTTCGCCGCGATCGTCGTCGTGTTCTGGGAGGGCGGCCGGCTTGTGCTGGCCGGTCAGCTGACGGCGGGAACGCTCATCGCCTTCCTGCTCTACGCGGTCTCGATCGCGGGTGCGATCTCGTCCGTCGCAGGGTTCTGGACGAACGTGCAGGAGGCCGCGGGTGCCGCGCGCCGCATCTTCGAGCACCTCGACCGTGCGCCCGAGATCCGGGATCCGGAGTCCCCCAGGGAACTGCCACAGCCCGTCAGGGGCCACGTCCGCTTCGACGGCGTCACCTTCCGGTACGGCGACAAGCTTCCTCTGGTGCTGAAGGGCATCGACCTCGAGATCCGTCCCGGAGAGAATGTGGCGCTGGTGGGGAGTTCGGGGGCGGGGAAGACGACGATCGCATCGCTGATCCCGCGCTTTTTCGACGTCGAGGACGGGCGGGTGACGATCGAGGGGGTGGATATCCGGGACCTGCGTCTCCAGGACCTGCGCGGGGCGATCGGGATAGTGCCGCAGGAGCCGATGCTGTTCGCGGGCACGATCCGCGAGAACCTCCTGTACGGCCGTCTCGACGCCAGCGAGGAGGAGATGATCGAGGCCGCGCGCGAGGCGCACGCCCACGAGTTCATCGCCGGCTTTCCGGACGGGTACGATCAGGCGGTAGGCGAGCGCGGCGTCACCCTCAGCGGCGGACAGCGCCAGCGGATGGCGATCGCACGGGTGATGCTCAAGCGGCCGGCGATCCTGATTCTGGACGAGGCCTCGTCGAGCCTGGACGCGGAGAGCGAGCGACTCGTGCAGGACGCGCTCTCCCGACTCATGGAGGACCGCACGACGCTGGTGATCGCCCACCGACTGAGCACCGTGATCGAGGCCGACCGGATCGTCGTGCTCGACGGCGGCCGGGTGGTCGACGTCGGGACACACGCCGACCTTCTCGACCGGAGCGAGGTCTACTCCAGGCTGTACCGCGGTCAGTTCGAGGCGGCGCTCGCCAGCGTGGAGGCGTCCGGGGGCTGACCGTCCCCCTCTCCGACGCCCTGGGGGTCGACCTCCATCTCGGCCACGCCCGTGGAGGGTCCGTAGGTCTCCTCCAGCGAGATCGGCCCCTCCTCGAGCCATTCGAACGCCCCTTCCAGCATCTTCCGGGCGATGTCGTAGGTGTTCACGTCGTCGTTCCGATAGAGCCCGCGGAACGCATCGTCGATCCGGCGTCGCGCCTGCCGGCAGAAGGCATCCGCCAGTTCGGTCGGTGTCCGGTCCGAGGGGTCCTCGTCGACCCGTCGTCGTGCGTGCACGCAGGCGCAGCTCATCACGAACAGCTCCGCTCCGATGTCGACGATCCGTCCGAGGATGGCCTGACGCTTCTCCAGCATGGGTCCGAACCGGACCATCTGGTAGAAGTTGTTGCGGGCGAGCTTACGCGAGGTTCGGTCGATCCATCGTATGTGCCCGGCCAGGTCACCGAACTCGCCGTACCGCGGCCAGCGCCCCCATCCGAGCCACCGGGACGGGTACCAGCCGGCGTAGTAGACCGCGGCCTTGAACGCGGCACCGACCTTGGCACCGGTCGACGCACGCGGGTCGGCCAGCGGCCCCGCGACCTCGAGGTGGTCGTCCACCGCCTCGCGGGCGATGAACAGCCGCATGATCTCGGAGGAGCCCTCGAAGATCAGGTTGATGCGCAGGTCACGGACCATGCGCTCGATCGGCCAGGGGTCCTCACCCCGTGCCTTCAGCGAGTCGTGGGTCTCGTAGCCACGACCGCCGCGGATCTGCAGGGCGTCGTTGCCGAGGTCCCACGCCGTCTCCGTGTTCCACATCTTCGCAATGGCGGCCTCGAGGCGAATGTCGCTCCGCTTCCCGTCGGCCATGTCCGAGGTGATCTCGACCACCGACTCCATGGCGAAGGTGTTCGCGGCCATACGGCCGAGCTTCTGGGCGATGGCGTCGTGCTTCCCGATGGGCTGGCCCCACTGCACCCGCTGGTTGGCCCATTCGCGGCACATCTCGAGCGAGAGCTTGGCGGCGGATGAGCAGAAGGCCGGGAGGGCGAGGCGGCCCACGTTGAGGGTCATCAGCGCGAGCTTGAGTCCCTTCCCCTCGTCCCAGACGAGGTTTTCGCGGGGCACCTTCACGTCACGGAAGACGAGAACGCCGTTCGACAGGCCCTTCAGTCCCATGAAGGAGCAGGTGTGCTGGACCTCCACCCCTTCCCACTCCGTCTCGACGACGAAGGTCGAGATCGGGCGCCGGCCCCGCACACCCTCTCGAGCCGGAGTCCGGGCCATCACCATGATGATGTCGGCCCGCGGGCCGTTGGTGCACCATAGCTTCTCGCCATTGAGGATCCAGTGGGATCCGTCCTCCGAGAGCTCCGCGGTGGTCGACATGTTGGCGGGGTCCGAGCCGACGTTGGGCTCGGTGAGCGCGAACGCCGAGAGAGCGCCCGTCGCGAGCCGGGGCAGATACCGCTGTTTCTGCTCGTCCGAGCCGAACATCATGAGCGGGCCCGGGACGCCGATCGACTGATGCGCCGACAGGAAGGCGCCCGTCGAGCCGCACTGGGACGCGACGATCTCCAGGGCACGGTTGTAGGTGCGCTGCGAGAGCTGGAGGCCCCCGTACTCGAGGGGGATCTTCATGCCGAAGGCGCCGATCTCCGCGAGCCCCTCCAGTACCTCGTCGGGCACCCATCCTTCGCGATCGATGGCATCGCCGTCGATGTGGTCGTGGGCGAATGCTCGCAGACGCTCGAGGAAGGCCTCCCCGCGGGCGACCTGCTCGGGATCGCGCTCGGGACGGTGCGCGAGCACGTCGAGGGCGAGTCCGCCGTTGAAGAGTCGCTTCGAGAAGCTCCTCTGATTCCAGTCTTCCTCGCGGGCCGCTTCGGCGACCTCGCGAGACTCGAGTTCGGAGGCGTGCGGCTTCCCATTCATGGGAGGCTCCGTGGTTGAAGGACCTGTTTCAATCTGCGGTCCCGAGGTGCCGCGCGCGAGCTTCAGCGCATGCCGTACTCGTCGATCTTCCGGTAGAGCGTGGTGCGGCCGACCTCGAGCCGCCGGGCCGCCTCCGAGATGTTGCCGTGGGTCAGTTCGAGCGCCCGGACGATGGCCTTCCGTTCGATCTCGGCGAGTGGGAGGATCTCCTCCGCGGTACGGGGTCGGAAGCGCTCGAGGGTGTGGGGCTCGGCGACGGACGGGCCGACCTGGTCCTCGTCTCGCTCGATGTCGTCGGGCGCGGGAGCCGCGCCCCCTTCCTTCGGCGTGCGGCCTGCATCCCCCTGCTGGACCCGCTCGGGAAGGTCTTCCAGGCGGATCTCGCCGCGCGCGGTGACGAGCGCGCGCTGGATGGCATTCTGGAGTTCACGGACGTTGCCGGGCCACGGATACGCGAGCAGCGCCGCCATCGCGGACGACGCCACACCCGGTCGATCGTTGGGAGGGGAGTGCCGCTCGATGAAGTGCTGGATGAGGAGCGGCAGGTCCTCGCGTCGGCGCCGGAGCGGGGGGACGTGGATCTCGAAGACGGCGAGCCGGAAGAAGAGGTCCTCACGGAACTCGCCGGACTGGACCATCCCGTCGAGGTCCCGGTGCGTGGCGGAGACCAGGCGGAAGTCGGATTCGATGTCCCGATCTCCTCCGAGCCGTCGGAAGCGTCGCTCCTGGATGGCCCGGAGCACCTTGGCCTGTGCCTCCAGCGAGAGGTCCCCGATCTCGTCCAGGAAGAGCGTGCCGCCGTCGGCCTCCTCGAACCGCCCGATCCGTCGAGCGTCGGCCCCCGTGAACGCGCCCTTCTCGTGACCGAAGAGCTCTGACTCCTGAAGCTGTGCCGGGATCGCCGCGCAGTTCACGGCGACGAAGCTCTCGTCGGCCCGCGCGCCGAGGTCGTGCACGGCGCGACTCACCAGCTCCTTTCCCGTTCCGCTCTCGCCCAGCACCAGCACCGACACGTCGCTGGGGGCCACCCGGTCGATCTGCCCGAACACGTCGAACATCGGCCGGGCCTGTCCGATGATGCCGGGGAAGCCACGGCCCTCGGCCTGGCGCTGGAGGCGGGCCAGCTGGGTCGTGAGTGCGTGTCGCTCGGTGGCGTTCCGGATGGAGGTGGAGAGCTCCGTCGGATCGATCGGTTTTCCCAGATAGTCGTAGGCACCCAGGCGCATCGCCTCGACCACCCGTTCCACGGACGTCGCCGCCGTCAGCATCAGCACCGGTACCCCCGGGATGCGACGTCGCAGCTCCTCCAGCACTTCGAGTCCGTCCATCCCCGGGAGCATCACGTCGAGGATCACGACATCGGGAAGACGATTCTGGAGGTCGAAGATCAGTGATTCGCCGTCCTCGTACGACACGACGGAGTGCCCCTCCCGCTCGAGAACCGCCTCCACCAGGAGACGGACGTCGGCGTCGTCGTCGACCGCAAGCACGAGAGACATGGTGTTCCGCTCCGAGTCAGTGATGTGTTGATATGGTGCACCATTATGGGTCGATGGCGCAAGTCGGAACACTCACGAAAATCCCGCTCTTGTTCCGTAAATCGTTGGTGCCCAACTACGTACAGTGAAAACTCTCTTCTGGCACGGCCCGTGCATTTCTACAGGGCGAACTCACCAACAGCACGAGAAGAAGAATGAACACACACGCCACGATCGATCACGGGCACCCGACGGTGGACTTCGCGCCGCTCGACGGTGTGACGAACCATGCGGCGCTCGCAGAGGCGCTCCTGGAGGTCGTCGGGGAAATGCTCGTGGTCGACCTGGCGCTCGTCGTGTTCCACCGCCCCCACGGCGGCCGCCCGATGGTATTCGGCGGTCGCTTCGACGATCGCCGCCGTGTCGGCCGCACGCTCAGGATGCGCGCGAACGATGCGGACCGGGGAATCGCGGCGGTCGGGTCCGTCCTCGGGCCCTCCGTGCGGGTGGTACGGATCGGCGAGGCCCCGGACTACCAGGGAATGTTCGTGGTGGGGAGCGCGCATCGCGGGCTCCGGGGCGATGAAATCGAACTCGTCCGCGACCTCGCGGAAACTGCATCGAAGAATCTTCGACGCCTCGCCCTTTCGGGGCCGACGGCCGACGACGACCTGGGAGGCACATCATGATCAGCTGGGCCTGACATACGAACAGACATACAGCGGCCCGGGTGTGCGGGTGCGGAATGACCGAGAGTGATTCTTTGAGAGGAGCGGCATTCCCATCCCCGCCCGGGTTCGCGATTTCGAGCCCTCCGTCGGGCCACATCGATGCGCGGACACGTCCCCGCGTCCGTGGTCAGGCGGAGGGTTCTTCGTCGAGGAAGCCGAGGATCTCGTCCATCCGGTCCTCGGCATCCGACTCGCCGACGTCCATGAGCGCGCCGATGTAGTCCGGCTGGAAGAGGACGAGGGAGAGGAAGTCCGGGCTCTTCGTCTCACGCGTACCGAGTCCTCGGGTGAGGAACCGGAAGCCCCGGGGAAGCTGCGGCTCGAACCGACTCGCCATCCGGCCCAGGTCGCGGGAGGGCCGGGTCACGAGAAGCCGAACGGGTCGGAGTCCCTCACGCTCCTCCGGCTCCAGCTTGTGCAGCAGCCTGTTGAGACGCTCGGCCCGCAGGGCATCGTGATCGAGCATGTCCAGGAACACGGCGTTCATCATCACGCCCGCGATCTGGGCCGGGGGCGGGTATCCGGTCACCTGGGGGTCCTCCTCCTCGGCCGCGGACTTTCCGTACCGCGTCGAGATCGCGAGGACCCGGGACGCCCCGAGGTGCAGGGCCGGTGAGAGGGGTGCTGCGAGACGCATCCCGCCGTCCCCGTACCACGCCCCGCTCAGCTTCACCGCGGGAAACAGCAGTGGGAGGGCGGACGACGCCATCACGTGGTCGACCGTGAGCCGTGTGTGCCTCGAGGTCCTCAGCGGCCGTGTCCACTCCTGGATGTCGGAGCCCTGCACCCACGTCACGGACTGTCCGGTGGTGTAGGACGATGTACTGAGCGCGATCGCTCTCAGGCGGCCTCGCTCGATGTTGTAGTCCACACCGGTCAGTTCCCCATCCACGGCGTGCAGGACCTCGGTTAGGTACCGACGCAGCGGCTCGGTGTCGACCAGGCCCCGGGTCCTGGTCGGGGCGTTTCCACCTCCGATCAACCGGCCGGCCCACTGCAGGATATTCCACACCAGCGACGGGGCGTCGACCCGGAAGACGTCCTCGATCCGGAGCCGGCTCCAGAGATTGCCCAGCTCCTCGACGGACTGACCGAACGTGCCGTGATGGGCCGCCAGGTGTGCCGCGTTGATGGCCCCCGCGGAGACCCCGGTCAGATACGGGATCCGGAGATCCGGCCGGCGTCGAGCGACCGCCTGGAGAAAGCCGACCTGATAGGCGGCGCGCGCACCTCCGCCCCCCATGACGAGACCGAGCCCGCCGCCGGGTGGAGCCTTTGTGGATGCGTTCACGGAATCACGATCAGGAGTAGCCGCTCCCGAAGATCGGGCGGCCGATGGCCATGATCCCGCCGACCACGAGTGCGAGGGCCACCAGCGTGCTGACCACGTGCGGCAGGTAGGTCCGCTCCTCCACGACGCGACGGCGCATCACCGACGGCACGACCTGAGCCACGACGGCCGCCCCGACCATCATGAAGATGTGCCCGATGAGCGCCGGATAGAACGAACCCATGAAGATCAGACCGAGTCCGACCAGCACGTTCAGGTGGAGGCTCCCGGCGAAGAGAACCGAGATCACCCGCATGCGCTTGTCGTACGGGCGTCCCGTGGCCACGCCGAACATCGCGTACAGGAGGGTCGCCACTCCGAAGAGGAGCACGAGGTATCGGATGCCCGAGTGGGTATAGAGAAAGATCATGTCGTCAGGTGGGGCCGGCGCGACTTCACATCGCGCCGGCGAAAAGGTCGGCGATGGCGTGCGCGGTACCGGTCTGCCCGGCACCCTGCACGTTGGTCAGGATTGCGACGGCGATGCCCCGCTCGGGCTGCACGATCAGGACGGTCGTCCCGCCCATCGCGCCCCCGGTGTGCCACGCGGTGTCGACACCGTCGACGGTCGCGCGACGCCAGCCGAGTCCGTACTGCGAATCCTCGTCACTCGGTACCACCGGTGTCCAGAGGAGTTCGACGGTGGATGGATCGAGGATCTCGTGCGTCAGGTAGGAGGCGCCGTAGCGCGCCATGTCCCGCGCGGTCGACAGGTAGCCTCCGCCCGCCCACTTGTTGGAGTTGTCGACGTAGGGGGCGTTGATGATGCGCCCGTCGTCGTTCTGATAGAACCGTGCCCGACCCGGGATGATCGAGTCGGTGAACTCGGCGATCGTTTCGTCGAGATCGAGGGGTTCGAGCACGCGATCGCGCATGAAGTGGATGAACGGCCGACCCGCGGCCCCCTGCATGACGGCGCTCACGAGATTCCATCCGTAGGTCGAGTAGGAATACTCCCTGCCCGGCTCGAACAGGAGCGGCGAGTCCTGGAAGACCGCGAGGGCGTCGACCACGTCCGCGTACTTGACCGCCGACGCGAACTCGTCGCCGTCGTAGTGGCGGACGCCCCCCGTGTGCGAGGCGATCTGACGGGTCGTCAGCGGCCACGGCTTCTCGGGGAAGGATGGCACGTACGTCTGAACCGGAAGATCCAGATCGAGTCGGCCCTCCTGCACGAGCACGCCGAGCCCCGCCGCCGCGAGCGCCTTCGAGATGCTGGCGATCCTGAACCTGGTGTCCACGTCCACCGGCACCCGCTGCTCGACATCCGCGAACCCGAAGCCTTCGGCCCACCGGACTTCTCCGTCCGCCCAGACGGCCACGCTCAGGCCCGGAATCGCCGTCTCGTCCATGCGGTCGGCGACGACCACGCGCGAGAGCTCGATGGCGTCGGCGTACGTGGCGACGCCCCGTGCCGTGGCCGGCTGGACGACCGCCTGCTGGGCGACGGAAGGCGACGGAGCGAACGCGACGGCCCCCGCGAGGAGGGCGACGCACCACATCCGCTTCATCACACTCCCCCGAGCCGATCCCACGCCGCGCGCAGCTGATTCCACTGCTGCTGCGTCGGGGGTCGGAGCGTTCCGGGGCGCACGCCGCCGCCGTTCATGCCGTTGGTGCCGACGCTGCGCACGATGCTCTGCATCTCCTCGCGGGTGAGGTCGCCGGCCTCCATGCGTCGCTCCGCCTCGGCCTGGAGCGCTTCGAGCTGTCGCATGAAGTCCTCGCGCTCCTCGTACTCGAGCTGCGTGATGTCGGACATCGGGTCGGCCAGCACCCGAACCGTCCGGGAGTGGCTCTCACCCCGGGCCTCGACCGTAACCGTGTATTCACCCGGCGACACCCACGCGCCACGGCCGCCCGTGGGGCGGGCGAGCAGGTCGCTCTCGAAGCGCTGCCACGTCTCCTCCCCGTCGTTCCAGCGGAGGTCCCAGTTGACCCGGTGCACGCCCGGGCTGGACGGAATATCCATCGCCGCCACCTGTTCGCCGTCACGGTTCGTGACCGTCATGACGGCGGGGCCGGTGCCCATGCCGAGCCGGTAGGTGATCTCGACACCGTCGGGCGGATTCTCGCCCGCGTACTCGGCGTCCGCCCGGTACGAGGTGTCCTTCCAGTAGACGAACATCTCGCGCGCCGGGATCGAGAAGACGTGCACGGCGCCCGCCGCCTCGTGCATCTCGGCGAAGGGGCGGATGTCGTCCAGGACCCAGATTCCGCGGCCGTGCGTGCCGAAGACGAGGTCCTTGTCGCGCGGGTGGATCTTCAGGTCGTCGTACGCCGTGGTCGGCAGGTTGGGCATCTTCGCCCAGCTCTCGCCCGCGTCGGTGCTGGCGAAGGCGTGATGCTCGGTGCCGATGAAGAGCACGTCGGGGTTGTCGGGGTGCTCGACGATCACGTTGACGGATCCGGTGGGCAGATCGTCGTGGAGGGGCGTCCATGTCTGTCCGTAGTCCTCGGTGCGATAGACGTACGGGGCGAAGTCGCCGTCGCGGTGCGCGTCGAACGTCGCGTAGGCCACGTCGGGCCCGCGGGTCGAGGCGAGCAGCCGGCTCGGGTAGGTGTTGGTCGGGAGGCCCGGCACGTTTCCGCTGACCTCGGTGAAGGTACGCCCGCCGTCACGCGTCAGCTGCACGTTTCCGTCGTCGAAGCCGAGCCAGAGAACAAGCGGGTCGACCGGGGATTCGGAGATCGTGACGCCCTCCCCGAAGCTCGACGTCCCGTCGTTGCGGGAGATGTCGATGTCGGCGCCCATGATGCCCTGGATCATCAGGGTGTCGCGGTCGATCTGCTTCGTCAGATCCGGGCTCATCTCCCACGTCTGACCACGGTTGTTGGAGATGAAGAGGTGGTTGCCGAGCACGTACACGGTGTTCGGGTCGTGGACGGAGGTCGCGATCGGGGAGGTCCAGTCGAAGCGGAAGTCGTCGTCGGGACCCTCCTCCGGCTCGATGTCGAGCATCCCGCCGGTCTCCGTGTCGAGGATGAAGTAGCTGCCGCCGTTGGACGTGCCGTACGCTTCGGTCACGTCGAAGGGATTGGGCTGCCAGTACATCCCGTCTCCGAACCCGACCTGCTGCCAGTCGTCGTTCACGATGCCGACCCACCGCCGGGTCTCGTTCGGGCCCACGAAGGAGTGGTTGTCCTGCAGGCCGCCGTAGACGTTGTACGGCGACTTCATGTCGAGCCCGATTCCGTAGAACTGGCTGATCACGAAGTTGTTGATCTTCCGCCAGTTGATGCCGGCGTCGAAGGACTCGTGCAGCCCGGCGTCCCCACCCATGTAGAGGTGGTCGGAGTCGTTCGGATCGATCCAGAGGGCGTGCTGGTCGGCGTGGACGCCCACGTCGTACGTCGGCCGCTCCGCGATCTCCGTCCAGGTGCGTCCGCCGTCGTCCGACCGGTAGGAGTTGGTCGCCATCGTGTAGACCCGGTCCGCATCGTTCGGGTCGATGAAGATCTCGGAGTAGTACATCGGCCGGATGTTCAGGTCGGACACCATCTCCCAGCTCTCCCCCCCGTCCTCGGAGCGGTACGTGCCGGTCGTCTCGTCGTCCGCCGTCTCGATGAGCGCGTTGAGCACGTTGGGCGAGGAGGCCGAGATCGCGATCCCGATCCGTCCCTTGTCCTCGGCCGGGATCCCATCGGTCAGCTCGATCCAGGTCTCACCGCCGTCCATGCTCTTGTGGATGCCCGATCCCGGACCTCCGCCGTTGAAGCCCCAGGTCCGGCGCTGGCGCTGATACGTCGCCGCGTAGAGCACGTCGGGCGCCGTCGGGTCCATCACCATGTCCACCGCGCCCGTGTACTCGTCGATGTAGAGGACCTTCTCCCAGGTTTCCCCGCCATCCGTCGTCCGGAAGACGCCACGCTCCTCGTTGGGTGCCCACAGATTCCCGAGCGCCGCGACGTAGGCAACGTCGGGATCGCGCGGATGCACCTCGATCTTTCCGATGTGGCGCGTCTCGACGAGCCCGGTGTGTGTCCACGTCTCGCCGCCGTCCGTCGACCGATAGACGCCGTTGCCCCAGGTGGTGCTCTGACGATTGTTCTGCTCGCCGGAGCCGATGTACACGATGTCGGGATTCGACGGCGCCAGGGCGATCGCGCCGAAGGCGCTGACCGGGAGGTCGTCGGTGAGCGGCTCCCAGCGGTGGCCCTGCGTCGTGCTCTTCCAGACGCCGCCCGACGCCGACGCGATGTAGAGCGTCGACGGGTTGGTCGGGTGAGCGGTGACATCCGCGATGCGGCCGCCCGTGACCGCGGGTCCGATCTCGCGGGGGTACAGACTCTCCATGTCCCCGGTCGTGAGGACATGCTGGGCGGCGGCGGGCGCCGCGACGAGAGCGGGCGCGAGAAGTATCGCCGCGACGAGCGCGGGCGCGGGAAGGCGTCGCATGGACATGCAGGGTACTCCTGTGGCGTTCGGGAACTGCGATCGGTGTCGTGTGCATCCAGCGGGGGTCGCACAGTCCGGTACCGTAGGGGCGGAAGGCTGCCAGCGGCAAGCGCGGAGCGCCTGCCTGGACCACTGCGACGGTGAGTGCTCGACGCTGCTCGGTGGCCGGCCGCGAACCACAGAGGCGCCGAAGGCATACTACTTGAATGACTGGGTGGCGGTGCGCGCCGCCCGGATCGACCGATCGAGGATGAAGACCGTGACCGACCCCGACGCGCCGGGCAACCGGCCCGATACGCCTTCCGAGGATGCCGAAGACCGGCACCCGCCCGAGACGACCGAGGAGAACGAGCCGGGCAAGGGGGCCGGACGCAACACCAACGTGAAGCGACCGGCCGAGGACCAGACGAAGCAGCCCACGAAGGAGAACCCCGGGGCGAGGGGCAGCGGCGACCGACTGCCGTAGGCTCGACGGTGCACGCGACGGACGACCAGACGAGCGGGGGCCGGGGTGAGGGCTCGACGGCTCCCTGCGCCCGCGTGCTGGTGCCGGACGGTGGCGCATGAGTCTGGAGGTCGTGCTCCGTCTGATCGGCGGCGTCCTCCTCGTCGCGGCGAACGCGTTCTTCGTCGCGGTCGAATTCGCGCTCACGCGACTTCGGGGCCTGGACCTCAGCGAAGAGGAGATCGACGAGCAGGGCCTCCGGACGGCTTGGGACCTCACGGACCGCCTCGAGATCCACCTGACCTCGTGCCAGCTCGGAATCTCTTCGACGAGCGTGCTGCTCGGTGTGGTCGCGGAGCCGGCGGTGACCGAAGTCATCGAGCCGGTCGTCGGTCTGGTCGGCGTCGAGGGGACCTCGGTACGCGCCGTGTCCATCGTGGTCGGTCTCGTGATCCTGAACCTGATCCACAAGATCTGGGGCGAACAGGCCCCGACGTATCTCGGAGTCGAGCGTCCGCGCGAAGTTGCTCGAGCGCTCGCTCCGGCACTCGCCGTCTGGTCGACGGTGATGAAGCCGATCGTGGCGCTCGGGGACGATCTGGCCAAGGGCACGCTGGGGCTGTTCGGCGTGACGATCACCCGGAGCTGGACGCAGGCCGGCGGATCCGGGTCGGCGACGTCCCCACCGCAGGGAGAGCGGGGAACCCTGGTGGAGCGCATCGCGGAGGTGATCCGGACCGAGGATCTTCCCGAGGATCGCCGTGAGGAGATCCTCCAGGCGGTGCGGATCGACGACATCGAGTGTGCGGACGTCATGATTCCCGTCGACGACATCGTGTTCCTGCATCTCGACGACGCACCTCGCGATCTCTTTCGGCGGATCGCCTCGGAAGGCTACACCCGGTATCCGGTCACGGCGTCGGCCGATACGGACCCTTCCTCGAGACGGAACATCGAGGGCGTCTGCTACACGCCATCCCTCTTCGGACTCGACGACTGGCCGACCACGTGGGAGATCGACCTCGAATCACTTCTGTCGCCACCCTGCTTCATCCCCGCGGACACATCCATCGCGGACACCGTGGACCGGCTCCAGAGCGTGGAGCAGGAGGTGGCGCTCCTCACCGATCCGGATGCGTCCGACAGGGTGGTGGGCATGATCACGGTGTCGGACGCCTTCGAGGTGATCGCGGGCGAACTGCGAGATCCGCTCGACGCGCCGCTGTAGATCCCGACCCGCCGCGCCGGCGTCCCGTCACGTCTCGGAGCGCACCCTGTCGATGGCGTCGTCGATCTCCTCCGCCACCTCGCGACGGGTATCGTCCAGCCCGCGGATCCACCCGAGGTAGTCGGCGTCGATCCGTGCCACCTCGTCCAGCGCGATGCCGCGGTACTTCCCCTTCCGGAGCTGGAGGTCGCCGTCGACGGAGCGGAACCAGTCGGAGAGCGGCCCGAGGTACTGCGAGGTCTCCGCGCAGTAGTCGTGGAGTCCGTCGAGGGAGCGTGGCAGTTCCTCGTACCGGTGCAGCTGCGCGGAGAGGACGGCGGCCGACGTGCGGATGTCGCCCAGTGCCGTGTGGGCCTCGGGATGTGCCCGGTCGAGGTAGAACTTCGCGGCGGCGGTGAGGTCGCGCGGCTCTTCCCGGTGGAAGATCGTCTGCATGTCGATCAGCCTCCGACCCTTCACGTCGAACCGCACGCCGGCGCGGTGGAATTCGTTGTCGAGCAGGGGGAGGTCGAACCGGAGGATGTTGAAGCCGGCGAGGTCGCAGCCGTCGAGGAGCCCTGCGAGTGAGCGGGCCCGCTGCGCGAAGGTCGCCTCGTCCGCCACATCCTCGTCGGTGATGCCGTGGATGGCGGTCGCTCCGGGCGGAATCGGCATTTCGGGATTGAATCGCCGGACCTTCTCGAGGACGTCGCCCTGAGGACTCACGCGAATGAGCGCGAGCTCGACGATGCGATCGGTCCTGGTGTCGACGCCGGTCGTCTCGAGGTCGAAGAACACGAGCGGACGGTCGAGCGGGATGGGCAGCTTCACGTCTGGAACCGGATGTGGGGAACGTACCGTACTGAAGGAATCTGATGGAACACCGCGGAGTCCTGCAGGGTCGGGAGGGGCGTCGATCGACGCCCGTGCATCTCAACGGCGGAGCGAGTCCGCCTGTCCGAGAGGGCACATTCGTCCACGCACGTGGTCGCCGTCCACTCCAGTTCGCCGGAGGTTCCGTGAAGCACCGCACACTCACTCCCCTCGCGTGCACCGTCGCCACGCTGACCCTGGCCGCGTTCGCGATGCCGACGTCGGCCCAGACGATGCAGGTTCCGCCCGAGGCGGACCCGCTCATCTACGAGATCATCGATGCGGCGTCTCCGGAACGGGTCGAATCGGACATCCGGACGCTCGCCGGCTTCGGAACCCGTAACACCTTCTCGGACACGCTTTCGACGACGCGCGGCATCGGTGCGGCCCGTCGCTGGATCAAGTCCGAGTTCGACGCGATCTCGGCGGCCTGCGGCGGCTGCCTCGAGGTTCGCTACCAGTCCGGATTCCGGGAGTACACACGTCGGACGCAGCCTGGTGAGCGGGTCCCCGACAGCGTGAAGGTCGTGAACGTGATCGCGACGATGCGCGGCACGGTGAACCCGAACTCCTACGTGATCGTCTCCGGCGACATCGACTCGCGCGCCTCCAGCGGCAGCGATGCCGAGACCGACGCTCCCGGGGCCAACGACAACGCCTCCGGGATGGCCGGCGCCATCGAGGCGGCGCGCCTGCTCACCGAGCATGGCCCCTTCGCCAGTTCGGTGATCTTCGTCGGGCTTTCCGGAGAGGAGCAGGGCCTCTGGGGTGGCGAGATCATGGCCGAGCAGGCCGTCGCGGAGGAGTGGGACATCATCGGCGTCCTCAACAACGACATGATCGGCAACATCGCCGGGATCGACGGGGTGGTGGACAACACCGTCTTCCGTGTCTTCTCGCAGGCGACGCCGCTCGAGGAGTACCAGCCGGAGCGCTGGAACTACCGCCGCTACGGTGGCGAGGTGGATGGTCCGTCACGGCAGCTGGCCCGCTACGTCGACCGGATCACCGAGAAGTACTTCGTGAATCTCGACGCGAAGATGATCTACCGTCTGGACCGCTTCGGCCGCGGAGGGCACCACACGCCGTTCAACAACGCGGGTTTCCCGGGCGTGCGCATCATGGAGGCCCACGAGCACTACGACCGTCAGCACCAGGACATTCGCATCGAGGACGGCCGCGAGTTCGGGGACGTGATCGAGGGAGTCGACTTCGACTTCGCCGCCCGCATGACCGCCGTGAATGCAGCGGTGCTGGCGGCCCTCGCCCAGGCACCGCCGCCGCCGGCCGAGGTCGGAATCGCGGGTGCCGTCCGGCCCTCGACGCGTCTGCGCTGGGAGATGGCCGACGACCCGAATCTGGCCGGGTACAGGGTCTACTGGCGGGAGACCACCGAGCCGCAGTGGACGAACTCGCGGTTCGTGGGCATGGTCGAGGAGTACGAGCTCACCAACCTCGTGATCGACAACTACCTCTTCGGGGTCGCCGCGGTGTCCGTGGACGGCAACGAGAGCCCGGTGAGCTTCCCGACCTACCAGTTCCGGTGATCGAACCTCCCGGCCCGTAGTCTCGACGCCGGGATGGGCACGGCCGGAAACGAAAAGGCCGGGATCCGCGAGATGCGGGTCCCGGCCTTTTCACATCGGTCGCGGACCGTCAGTCGTCGTCGCTCTTCGACTCGGACTTCGGCGGGAGACCCAGCGCGTCCCGCACGATCCGCTGCTGCTCGCGCATGTGGTCGCTCGCCTTTCCTTCCGCAGGGCTGGCACGCTCGGGCCGGGCCACGTGACGTAGGCGCACGTCCCGCGGCACCGCAGCGCGCAGCCGCGGGCCCACGAACGTGAGCGCCCCCATGTTGCGTGGCTCCTCCTGCACCCAGACGACCTCCTCGACTCCCGGGTAGCGGGCCACCAGCCTGGCGACCTGATCCTTCGGGAACGGATAGATCTCCTCGAGGCGCGCTGCCGCCACATGAGGAGCCTCGTCGCGGCGCTTCGAACCCTGGATGTCGTAGTAGACCTTTCCGGAGCAGAGCACGAGTCGGCGAATCTCGCCACGGCGTTCGGACGCGTGCGGATCGTCGAGCACCGGAGAGAAGCTCCCGTCGACCAGTTCACCTACCACCGACGTCGCGGCCGGCAGTCGCAGAAGGCTCTTCGGCGTCATCACGATGAGCGGCCGCTCGGGCCGCGCGTATGCCTGGCGCCGGAGCAGATGGAAGTACTGCGCCGGGGTCGTGGGGTAGGCGACCCGCATGTTGTCCTCGGCGCACAGCTGGAGGAATCGCTCCAGGCGGGCGGAGGAGTGCTCCGGGCCCTGACCCTCGTACCCGTGAGGGAGGAGCAGCGTGAGGTTCGACACCTGTCCCCACTTCTCACGGCCGGACGAGATGAACTGGTCGATCGCGACCTGCGCCACGTTCACGAAATCGCCGAACTGCCCCTCCCACAGGGTGAGATCGGACTTGGACGCCACGGAGTATCCGTACTCGAAGCCGACGACGCCCGCCTCGGTGAGCGGTGAGTTGTACACCTCGAGGCGTCCCCTGCCGAGCGAGGCGAGCGGCGTCGTGACATCGCCCGTCTCGGCATCGTGGAGAACGAGGTGGCGCTGCGAGAAGGTGCCGCGCTGGGAATCCTGCCCGGTGAGGCGCACCACCCGTCCCTCGTCCATGAGGGTGCCAAAGGCGAGAGCCTCCGCGTACGCCCAGTCGAGCGTGGTGTCGTGCGTGAACTCGTCCCGGCGCTTCGAGCGCTGGCGGTCCAGTTTCGAGTGAACCGTGAAGCCGTCGGGAACGGTCACCGTCGCCGTGTTCACCCGACGGAGCTCCGGCAGCCCCAACGCCGTGTCGGGATCGACGACCTGTGTCGGGTCCTGACGGGTCGCGCGAATCTTCGGCTCCGGGACGGCGTCGACGTCTTCGGCCTTCACGCGATCCTGCGCGCCGCGCAGCGTCTCCGTCACTGCATCCTCGATCTTGCCCGGCAGGTCCTCGGGGATGGCGCCGTTCTCGGTGAGGCGCTCGGCCCACTGCGTCCGGACCGTGGGGTGGTCCGAGATCCTGTCGTAGAGCTTCGGCTGGGTGTACGCGGGCTCGTCGCCCTCGTTGTGTCCGTGTCGCCGATAGCCGACGAGGTCGATCACCACGTCGTCGTGGTACTCGCGCCGATACGCCATCGCCAGCCGCATCGCGGCGAGACAGGCGTCGGGGCGGTCCGCATTCACATGCAGGATCGGGAAGTCGTAGCCCTTGGCGACATCGGACGCGTACCGGGTCGAACGCCCCTGGCCCGGCGACGTCGTGAAGCCGATCTGGTTGTTCGCGATGATGTGGATCGCTCCGCCGACCGTGTAGCCGGGAAGGCGAGCCATGTTCAGCGTCTCGGCAACGACACCCTCGGCCGCGAACGCCGCGTCGCCGTGGATCATGACCGGCACGACGCGGTCGAAGTCTTGCTCGGCGGACACCTCTTCCGAGGTGAACTGGAGGGCGCGGGCCATGCCGGCCACGACCGGGTTCACGAACTCGAGATGCGACGGGTTCGGCGCCAGGGCCACGCGAATCCGCTCGCCCGAGCGGAGCTTGTAGTCGCCCTCGGCCCCGTGGTGGTACTTCACGTCCCCGGTGCCGGCCACGTTCAGGGCGCCGCGGGCCTCGAGTCCCTCGAATGCGCGCAGGAGCTCCTCGTACGAGACGCCTAGAATGTGCGCGAGCACGTTCAGGCGACCCCGATGGGCCATCCCGATGACGACCCGCTCACCGCCGCCTCGTGCCGTCTCCTCGATGGCGAGATCGATCATCGGCACCAGCATGTCGGTGCCCTCGATCGAGAAGCGCTTCTGGCCGAGGTAGGTCCGGTGCAGGAACTGCTCGAAGCCTTCCACCTGCGAGAGGCGCTCGAGCAGCCACCGTGCGTCGGCCGGCGAGAGGGGCCGCGTGTGGACGCCGCTCTCCACCTGGTCCCAGAGCCACCGCACACGGGACGGGTCCTCGATGTGCTCGAACTCGTAGCCGATGTAGTCGGCGTAGGCCTCGCGGAAGCGCGCGATCGCGTCCGAGAGGGGCTCGGACTCGGGCGCGTTGTCGAGCACGACGGCGGCCGGAATCTGTTCGAGCTCCTCGAAGGTCGTCCCGAAGAAGGTCGGGTCGAGCTGCGGGTGCCCCGGAGGCGGGCTGCCCAGCGGGTCGATGGCCGCGAGCATGTGTCCGTGGTCGCGGAACGCCTGAATGAAGGACGTCGCGCGGGAGACGATGCCGAGAACACGCTGAAGACGTTCGCCGTCCTCCGGTGTCTTGACCTCGACCCGCAGTGGCTCCGCCGTGGAGGCGGATCCGTGGTTGTCGAGGCTCTCGGGCACGAGCAGGCCGTGCGAGGTAGCCTCGGACGTCCCGAGCGAGAAGAACTTCCGCCAGGATTCCGGAACGGACTGTGGATTACGAGCGAACTGCTCGTACAGAAGCTGGGCGTAGCCGGCGTTCTGTGCGTCGAAGGGAGCGTCGGACATGGATCGCGGATGCGCGCTTCCCAGGTGCGCGCTGAAAGTCTCGGTGGTCGTGGCGATTCGGGACGATGCGCCGCAGGACCGTTCGCCAACAAACCTAGCACGAATCGCGGGCGGTGCGAGGGCATCGGATGGATCGGGTGACCGGCACGGTCGATCCCTGTACACTCCGGTCGTGGAGATTCGGACGATTCGGGAGGACCTCACCCCCGACGGAAGCGGCGCCCCGCGCGTGCTGACACACCCCGAGTGGCGGCGGTCGTGGCCCTGGCTAGTTCAGGGGACGACCACACGGGGCCTGGATTTCGCGCTCGACGGCCCCGACCCCACGGGCGCGTGGGCCGAGCTGCGTGGCGCGACTCCGTCCACGGCGGCGTTCCAGGCACGACAGACACATGGCGTGAAGGTCGGTGTGCGTGGACCGATCGGCCCGGGACTCCACCTGGTCGGGGGCGCCGACGGTCACCTCACCGCGATGCCCGGTGCACTTCTGGGCGTCACGGTCGCGGACTGCGTACCGGTGTCGATCGTCGCGCCGCGGGTCCGTGCGGTCGGCATGGTTCACGCCGGGTGGCGCGGCGCCGCGGGTGGAATTCTGGAGCGGGCGATCGAGCGGATGTCGACCGCGTTCGGTGCGGCATCGGGAGATCTGTATCTGCACCTCGGCCCCTCGATCTGCGGGTCCTGCTACGAAGTGGGGCCCGAAGTCCACGAAGCGCTGGGATTCCGTCCTCCGCCCGGGCCCGCTCCGATCGATCTCCGGAGTGCGCTCGCCGCACGCGCACGTGAGGCGGGTGTGGAGGCCGAGCGGATCACGCGCTCGGCGTGGTGCACACTGTGCAGCGACCGGGAGGTCCTCTACTCGCACCGTGGAGGGGACGCGGGCCGGCAGCTCGGATTCATCGGCCTCTCCCGGGATCCGGAGCCGCATCGCCTCGAGCCGGACGGCAACGGGCACCCGGCCGATCCGCGCGGGAACAGGTGAGCCGGCGGAGCGGGCCACCGCCGGGCCTCTGCGAACGCTGTGCGTGGGTCCGTCGCGTGGGGAACCGCCGTGGATCGACGTTCTACATGTGCGGACGCGCGGCCGAAGATCCCCGGTTCCCCCGGTATCCCGCCCTCCCGGTCCTGCGGTGCGCCGGGTTCGAGCTGGAGGCCGACTCCGACTCCGACGGTTCCGGTTCGGCGGACGGCGACGCATCCTGAGCCCGCACCCGTTTCAATCCGTCCCTGTCTTCCCTAGCTTCGGTACGCTTCGGCTATCCATGGACGCCACGTCCAACGTCCCGACCTGATGAGCGACACAACGGAAGCCGCCGCCCGGCGCGTGCGGCACGAATCCCCGATCGTCGACGAGGCCTGCCGCTTCCTCGACGACCTGCTCGATCCCCCGACGTCGGACATCGTCGTCGAATTCGCGCAGATCTTCTTCTCGAAGGCGCCGCCCGAGCTGCTTCTGGAGCGGACCGGGGAGGAGCTCGGCCGGCTCGCGCTCGGCGCGTTCGACTTCCTGCGTGGCGGTCGCCCCGACCGGGTCGACGTCGAGGTCTTCAACCCCGACGAGGACGCCGAGGGGTGGTTCGCCCCGGTCACCGTGATCCGGACGAACGTCTCCGAGCGCCCGTTCATCGTGGACACGATCCGGGAGTACCTGCACGCGCAGGGGCTCCCGATCGAGCACAACGTCTATCCGGTGATCGACGTGAAGCGCGACGCATCGGGGGAGGTCGTGGGGGTCGGCCCCTCGCTCGAGGGCCGGAGCCGCGAGTCGCTCGTGCACTGCGAGGTCCCGCTGATCACCGACACCGAGCGTCTGGAAGAGCTCGAGGCGGAGATCCGGTCCCGGCTGGAGGATGTGGTCGCCGCCACGGAGGACTTCCATCCCATGATCGATGCGGTGAACGACACCGTCATCGAGCTCGCCGAGACGGCGAAGGTGATCGAGTCTCGGCGGGACGAGTTCGAGGAGGCGCAGGCGTTCCTGCGCTGGCTGCGCGACGGTGCGTTCGTCTTCCTAGGCTACCGGGAATACCGGATCGAGGATGGCGCGCGCGGCCGTCAGGTGCGCGTCGACCCCGAGTCCGGGCTCGGCATTCTCCGCGACCCCGGGGAGTCCACCTTCGCGGACCCGGTACCTCTGGAGGAGCTGCCTCAGGGAATCCGGGAGCTCGCCGAGGGCGGCCCGATCCTGATCATCTCGAAGACCAACGCCGAGTCCACGGTGCACCGCCGCGCGCGGATGGACTACATCGGCGTGAAGACGGTCGACGAG
>Ga0102929_1000231_pt1 | contig 32314 bp, 32 predicted proteins | sample SalPonR1_B_D2_MG_FD_78510 | JGI IMG/M metagenome (GOLD analysis project Ga0102929, IMG submission 78510) | Salt pond soil microbial communities from South San Francisco under conditions of wetland restoration - Salt Pond MetaG R1_B_D2_MG | ecosystem: Environmental > Aquatic > Marine > Intertidal... | reverse complement strand
CGGCTGATCTCCGCCGGCGGCGGTGTCTGGCCGCGCTCGGCCAAGAGCATCCCGTTGAGCCGCGAGGTCCGCACGATGCTGGGCGTCACCGAGGAAGCCATGAGCCCGCCCCAGCTCGTGCGCGCCATCCTGCGCATGGACTGCGATCTGCTGTGGAACGGCGGCATCGGCACCTACGTGAAGGCCGCCAGCGAGTCCCACACCGAGGTGGGCGACCGCAGCAACGACGCCGTGCGCGTGAACGCCGCCGAACTCGGCTGCCGGGTGGTCGGCGAAGGCGGCAATCTCGGCCTGACCCAGCGGGCGCGGATCGAGTTCGCGCTGGCCGGCGGACGCATCAACACCGACTTCATCGACAACTCGGCCGGCGTGGACAGCTCCGACCGGGAAGTGAACATCAAGGTGCTGCTCGGCCAGGTGGCCGAGACCCGGCGCATGAGCATCCAGCGGCGCAACCGGCTGCTGGCGGAGATGACCGAGGACGTGGCCGCCCTGGTCCTGCGCAACAACTACCTGCAGACCCAGGCCATCAGCATGATGCAGGCCACCGGCGTGGAGCGCTCGAGCGAACACCTCTACCTCATCCAGGCGCTGGAGAAGCAGGGCCTGCTCAACCGCGAGCTGGAATACCTGCCCGACGACGAGACGCTGGAAGAACGCCGCCAGCGCGGCACCGGCCTCACCCGGCCCGAGCTGGCCGTACTCCTCAGTTATTCCAAGATCGATCTGTATGCGCGCATGCAGGCCGCCGACATCCCCATCGACGGCTACCTGGCAAAAGAACTCGAGCAATATTTTCCGCCGCCCCTGCCCCGACGCTACGGCGAGGCGATCCGCGGGCACCGGCTCGGCGACGGCATCCTGGCCACCCTGATCACCAACAGCATGATCAACCGCATGGGGCCCGCCTTCGCCTGGCGGGCGGCGGACGAGACCGGCGCGGACGCCGTGGCCGTGGCCCGCGCCTACGCGGTGGCGCGGGAGGTCTGCGGCGCCCGCGAGATCTGGGAGGGCATCGAGTCCCTGGACCACCTGATACCGGCGGAAACCCAGTACCTGGTGATGTTCGAGGTGAGCCGCAAGCTGCGGCATGCCTGTTACTGGCTGCTGCGCCGCGAGGAGCCCTACCCGAGCATCGAGGCCGCCGTGCAGGCGCTGAAACCCGGCGTCAGTCTCGTGTTCCAGAGACTGCCCTCGCTGCTGCACGAGAGCGCCCGCCAGCGATTCGTGCAGACCGGCGGCGAGTTCGAGGCCATGGGTCTGCCCGCCCGGCTGGCGCAGCGCATCGCAGCGCTGGGCGCCGTCACCTCTGCGCTGGACATCGTCGACGTCGCCGGCGAGCGCGATCTGCGCCGCGTCGCGCGGCTGTACTTCGAACTGGGGCGCGGCCTGCGGCTGGACTGGGTGCGGGAGAAGATCGACGAGCTGCAGGCCCGCGGCCACTGGCAGGCGCTGGCACGCAGCCGCTTGCGCGACAACATCCGCGTCGTCCAGCGCACGCTCACCGAGCGGCTGCTGGAAGAGACCGGCCCGGAACTCGCCACCGGCGAGGCCGTGGTCGGCTGGCTCGACGGCGCCGGCGAGCGGGTGCGCAGCGCTCGCCGGATGCTGGACGAAATGCAGAAGAGCACCCGGACGGATTTTGCTACGCTCTCGGTCGCGACCGACGAGCTGACGAAACTCACCGGCCGCTGACAGCACGACGGGGGCACTCATCCACACGTCACTACCCGGCCGCAAATCTCCAACAACCATGGCTGATCAATAATGGCAGACGAACAACTCATCGCCGTCTTCATCGACTTCGAGAACCTCGCGCTCGGCGCCAAGGAGACGCCCCAGGGCACCTTCGACATCAAGCTGGTACTGAAACGCCTGCTCGAGAAGGGCCGGCTGGTGTACAAGCGCGCCTACTCCGACTGGAGCCGCTACCAGAAATATGTACGCGACTTCCACGAGCAGGGCATCGAGCTGATCGACATCCCGCAGACCAAATTCAGCGGCAAGAACAGCGCGGACATCCGCATGGTGGTGGACGCCATCGACCTTTGTTACGCCAAGCAGCACATCGACGCCTTCGCGCTGGTCTCCGGCGACAGCGACTTCTCGCCGCTGGTCTCCAAGCTGAAGGAGAACGACAAGCGGGTGATCGGCTGCGGCATCAAGAGTTCCACCTCGGATCTGCTCATCGGCAATTGCGACGAGTTCATCTACTACGACGACCTCGCCCGCGCCGCCGGTCGCAAGCAGACGCGCAGCTCGAAGAAGAAAGCGTCGCAGAAGGGCAGCGCGAACGGCAAGCGCCAGGAGGCGCTGGACATGCTGGTGGAGATCGTCGACTCGCTGGAAGCCGACTACGATCCCCTGTGGGGCTCCATGGTCAAGCAGACCATGCGCCGGGTGCATCCCGGCTTCAATGAGAACTATTATGGTTTCAAGAACTTCTCCGAGCTGCTGGAATCCGCGCAGAAGGAGAAGCTGATCCGCATCGATTTCGACGACGCCCGGGGCAACTACATTGTCCACACCGTCTGACACCGCCCCAGCGTCGGCAACAGAGAGGTAGCAAGCGAGATGCCAGGAAAACTGATTCTCTGCCGGCACGGCCAGAGTGACTGGAACCTGAAGAACCTGTTCACGGGCTGGACCGACGTGGACCTCACCGAGAAGGGCATCGAGGAGGCGAAAGAGGCCGGGCGCACACTGGCGCAGGCCGGCTACGCGTTCGACGTGGCCTACACCTCGGTGCTCAAGCGCGCCGTCCGCACGCTGTGGCTGATCCAGGACGAGATGGATCTCATGTGGATCCCGGTGCACCGCAGCTGGCGGCTGAACGAGCGCCACTACGGCGCGCTGCAGGGCCTGAACAAAGCGGAGACCGCGGAGAAGTACGGCGACGAGCAGGTGCACGTCTGGCGGCGCAGCTACGACACGCCGCCGCCGCCGCTGGAGGAGGACGACGAGCGCCACCCGCGCTTCGACCGGCGCTACGCCGGCATCGCCGACCTGCCGGCCACCGAGTCACTGAAGAACACGCTCGAGCGGGTGGTGCCCTACTGGGACGACGTGATTGCCCCGGACCTGCTGGCCGGCCGCCACGTGCTGATCGCCGCCCACGGCAACAGCCTGCGCGCGCTGGTAAAGATGCTGGACGAGATGTCGGACGAGGAGATCACCGGCTTCAACATCCCCACCGGCATCCCGCTGGCCTACGAACTGGACGACGACCTGAAACCCCGTAACCGGGAGTTCCTGGGCGACCCGGAGGCGGTGGAGAAGGCCGCAGCCGCAGTGGCGAACCAGGCCAAGGGCTGAGGAGAGCGGCATGATCCACACTCTCGGCGACGCCAGACCCGACATCCACGACCGCGCCTGGGTGGCGCCCGACGCCCGGATCATCGGCCGGGTGCGGCTGAAGGCCGACGCCAGCGTCTGGTTCCAGTCGGTGCTGCGGGGCGACAACGAGTGGATCGGGATCGGCGAGGGCTCCAACGTTCAGGACGGCACGGTGATGCACACCGACATGGGCTATCCACTGACCGTCGGCGACCGGGTCACCATCGGCCACAAGGTGATGCTGCACGGCTGCACCATCGGCACGGACAGCCTGATCGGCATCGGCAGCATCGTGCTGAACGGCGCGTGCATCGGCTCGCACAGCGTGGTGGGGGCCAACAGCCTGATCACCGAGGGCAAGGAATTCCCGGACGGCGTGCTCATCCTGGGCGCGCCGGCCAAGGTGGTGCGGGAGCTGAGCGAAGAGGAGATCGCCATGATCGGCCACTCCGCCGAGCACTATGTGGAGAACGCCAGGCGCTACCGGCACGAGCTGGACTGACTCAGGCGTCCGCCAGCGTCGAGCGCAGCCAGACGAAACCGAGCGCACCACCCGTGGTGAGCGCAAGCGGCAGGAACAGCGCATGGACGCCGAGCCCCTCTCCGATGCCCTCCAGCACCTGGTAGGCAGCCACGCCGAGCAGCGGCGCCACCATGCCCCGCACCCCGGTCAGGGTGACGTGCAGACCCATGTATTCCGTCGCCCTCGCATCCGAGGCGAAGTCGTTGTGGCCCAGGTTCCAGCCCAGGCGCCCGCCCGCATAGCCCGTGCCCAGCAGTGCCGCGCCGAGCCACAGCACCTCGATGCGCGCGGTCAGCACGCCGGTCACGAAGGCGACCATGGCGGCCACGAATGACCAGCTCTGGATAGAGCGGTAACGCACGATGTGCACCCGGTCGAAGAAGCGGGCCCACAGCGGGATGGAGAGCGGGATCACCGCGAAGGGAATGGACGAGGTGATCAGCATCTGTTGCAACCGCGAGAGGCCGAGCTGCTCGTTCAGGATCACCACCAGCTGGGCCACCACCATCAGGTTGCCGCTGCCGAACACGAACATGCAGGCGAGATAGCGCCGGTAGTCGTGATCGGTGCGCAGGATGCCGAACAGGTCCCGGCGCCGGCGCCGGCCGGGCCCCGCCTGCTCGGCCCGCTCCGCGGCCACCAGCCGCCGGTGGCCCCGCACCCGGGTGCGGGCGTACAGGGCCATGCCGGCGAACATCGCCAGCGCCGCCAGCGGATAGACGTAGCGGAAGGCGAGCGGGTCCCGGTCCAGCAGGAAGCCCGTGACGATGCCGGTGGTGGCCATACCCACGGCCGCCAGCACGGTGACCCGGGCGGTGAAGTTACCGCGGACGTGGCGCGGATAGTTGGCCCGCCAGATCGCCGAGCGGACCGTCACGATGCCCGACCAGAACAGCCGCGCGCCGATGACGCCGGCGACGAACAGCGCCAGCCCCCAGCCGTTGACGGGCGCCAGCGCGATGGCCCCCAGGCTGAGCCCGGCGGCCAGCTTCAGGGCGGTCAGCACGCGGACCTTGTCCCGGCCGCTGGCCATCCCGGCCCAGAGGAAAGAGAGGATGTTGGCGAACGCGGGCGCCCCCGCCACCACGGCGACGGCCTGGTTCAGGGCGACATCGCCCACGGCACCGGCGAAGGCATTCTTGGCGATGACCGCGACCACCCCGCCCTCGACGGCGCCGAGGCCGAGGGAGAACAGCGTCCAGGCCCGCAGCTCGCGGCCGTACAGCGCGCGGGCCACGAAGGGCATGCGCGCCGAGAAATACCAGTCCAGGTACTGGCGCAGGTGCTGGCGCACGCGCCGTTCAGTCCTGGGCGGCGGCGCTGCGGCGTTTGCGCTCCAGCGGTTCCCGCCAGACGCGCACCAGGCCTTCCTGCGCCGTCGAGGCCACCAGCGTGCCGTCCCGGGTGAAGATCTGGCCGCGGGAGTAGCCGCGCCCGGCCGAGGCATTCGGGCTGTCGAAGCTGTAGAGCATCCACTCGTCCACCCGGGCCTCGCGGTGGAACCACAGCGCGTGATCCAGGCTGGCCATCTGCACGTTGCCGGTGCCGAAGCGCAGCCCGTGAGGCAGGGTCGCGGTACCCAGCAGTTCGTAGTCGGAGAAGTAGGCAAGCAGGTTGCGGTGCAGGTCGGGGTCGTCCGGCAGGCGGTCCGCCGCCCGCACCCAGACATGCTTCACCGGCGGGCGCTTCTCCGGCTTCAGGAAGTCCGGCGGGTCCACGGGGCGGAATTCGAACGGCCGCTTCAGCGTGAAGAAGCGGCGCATCTTCTCCGGCAGCACGTGGACGATCTCGGAGGCGAGTTCGTGGGAGTCGCGCAGCTCCTCCGGCGGCGCCACCTCCGGCATCTCCGCCTGGTGCTCGAGGCCCTCCTCCGGCACCTGGAAGGAGGCGGAGAGGTTGAAGATGGGCCGCCCGTGCTGGATGGCCACCACCCGGCGCACGGAGAAACTGCGCCCGTCCCGGGCGCGGTCGACGTCGTAGACGATCGGCGCCTGCACGTCGCCGCGGCGCAGGAAATAGGCGTGCAGCGAATGGGCGATCCTGCCCTCGACGGTGAGATGGGCCGCCGACAGCGCCTGGCCGAGCACCTGGCCGCCGAAGACCTGGGCGCTGCCGACGTCACGGCTGTCGCCGCGGAATATGTTCTCCTCTATGCGCTCGAGCTTCAGCAGCTGCAGGAGGTCGGCGAGTACGGCATCCATCCGGGGCTCCGTCGTTGGGGGGCAAGCCGGTCATTCTAGCAGCCACGGCGCGCGCAGCGGCGGCGCGGCAATCGACGCGCAGCGGCGGCGGCGTTTATAGTGAGTGCTTTGACGACGGAGGACGGCGATGGTGGACGAACTCGGCGGCGGCTCCGTGTGGCCGCGGCGACTGGGGCGGTTCTCCCTGTATGCGTCACTGGCCGCGGTGCTCGCACTGGTGATCGCCGGACCGGGTCACCGCTTCGGTATGGTCGGTGTCATGCCCGGCATCTGGCTGGCGATGGCCGGCGGCGCGCTGGCCCTAGCGGCGCTCCTCGTCGGCGTGGTCGCGGTGATCGGCATCCTGCGGGTGCCTGGACAGCCCGCGCTCGGCAGCGCGGTGGTCGCGGTGGTGATCGGCGCGGCCCTATCGGCACAGCTCTACGGCTGGTTCGACCAGGCACGCAGCGTGCCGCCCATCCACGACATCAGCACCGACCTCGAAGATCCGCCGGCCTTCTCCGCGATTGCCCCGCTGCGGGCCGACGCGCCCAACCCGGCTGCCTGGGCGGGCGAGGAGAACGCCGAGCAGCAACGCCGGGCCTATCCGGACCTGGATACGCTGGTGGTGGAGGCGCCACCCGCCGAGGTGGTGCGCCAGGCGGCGGAGATCGCCCGGGCCCTGGGCTGGGAGGTGGTCGCGGCGCAGCCGGACGCCGGCCGGCTGGAGGCCGTGGACACGACGTTCTGGTTCGGCTTCAGGGACGATATCGTACTGCGGGCCCGGCCCGGGTCCCGGGGTACCGAGGTGGACGTGCGCTCGAAGTCACGGGTGGGCCGCAGCGACCTCGGCACCAATGCCGCACGTATCCGGGAGTTCCTGGCGGCGCTGGAGGAAAGCCTCGGCGGCGAGGATGACCGGCCCGGCTGACCGGGCTGACTCCGCTGGCTAGGGCGCCTGCAGGGCGCCGCCGTCCACCCGGATGTCCTGGGCGCTCACGAAGGCCGCATCGTCCGAAGCCAGGAACAGCGCCACCTTGGCCACATCGAGGGGCTCGCCCAGGCGACCGGCAGCCGACTTGCCGATCCAGAAGTCCCGGAACGCCCGGTCGGCCCGGAACACCTGGCGCGTGCTGCTGGTCACGATGGCGCCCGGCTCGAGGAAATTGGCCGTGATGCCGTCGCGACCGAGTTCGCCGGCGAGCGACCGGGTGACGCCGGAGACCGCATTCCGGCAGGCGGCATAGGCCGCACGGTCCTCGTCGCCGAAGCTCGACATCACCGAGCCTACGTTGATGATGCGCCCGGCAGGGCTCTTCCGGAGATACGGTATCGCCGCACGGCACAGCGCGGTCATGGCCTCGAGGCCGGCGTCCATCGCCGGCAGCCAGTCGTCGCCGCCGGAAAACCCGGCTGGCGAACCCGGGCACACGTCGGTCCCGTTGACCAGGATGTCCAGGCCGCCCAGGCGCTTGGCCACGGTGTCGATGATGAGTTCGGCCGCGCCGTCGTCGGCCAGGTCGCAGGGCAGCGGCAGGATCGCGTCACGGCGGCGGAAGGCCTGCTCGAGTCCGCTCTCCGGCCCGTCCACGGCAAGCACCTCGGCGCCGTGCTTGGCGAACAGCAGCGCCACTGCCTCGCCGATGCCGCCGGCCGCGCCGGTCACGACGGCCTTCATGCCGTGCAGCCGCTGATCTCCCGTCATCGTTCGCCTCCTGTCTGTTCGGATGGCGCCGACTATACCGCCCGTGCCGCGCCCCCGCGCGGGCGCGGTTCACGGACCGCAAGATCGGCGGGACCGGACCGCCGCTCAGGAGGCCTTCTCGGCCGGCAGCGTGTAGTCGCCGAAGTCCTTGCGCAGATCGGTCTTGCGGATCTTGCCCGTGGCGGTATGGGGCAACTCGTCGACGAATACCACGTCGTCGGGTAACCACCATTTCGCCACCTTGCCGTCCAGGAAGGCCAGGATGTCGTCCTTCGCGACCTCGCTGCCTTCCCTGCGCACGACCACCAGCAGCGGCCGCTCCGTCCACTTGGCGTGGTGCACGCCGATGACGGCGGCCTCGGCCACCTCGGGATGGCCCATGGCGGCGTTCTCCAGATCGATGGAACTGATCCACTCGCCGCCGGATTTGATCACGTCCTTGGTGCGGTCGGTGATGGTGAGGAAGCCCTCCGGGTCGATGTGGGCGACGTCGCCCGTGTCGAACCAACCGGGCTCGGCATGGGCGTCGCTCTCGCCTTCCAGCTTGAAGTAATCGCTGCACACCCAGGGGCCGCGCACCTTCAGCGCGCCGGAAGACTTGCCGTCCCAGGGCAGCTCGTTACCCTGGTCGTCGACGATCTTCATCTCGAAGCCGAAGATGCCGCGCCCGGCCTTGGCCATGATGCGGTACTGCTCGTCCTTCGGCAGTTCCTGCTGACGGGGCTTCAGCGTATTGGTGACGCCGAGCGGGCTGGTCTCGGTCATGCCCCAGCCCTGCTGCACCGTGACCCCGTGCTTCTCGTCGAACCGGCGGATCATCGACTCCGGCACCGCCGCGCCGCCTACCAGCGTGCGCTCCAGCGTGCTGGTGGTCGCTCCCGCCTGGTCCATGTACTGCAGCAGCGCCAGCCATACCGTGGGCACACCGAGCGAGATCGTGACCTTCTCCGACTCCATCAGCTTGTACAGCGCCTCGCCGTCGCCCATCTTGGGACCCGGCAACACCAGTTTCGCGCCCACGATGGGCGCCGCATACGGGATGCCCCAGGCGTTGACGTGGAACAACGGCACCACCGGCAGCACCGTGTCGTCCAGGGACAGATTCAGCACGTCCGGCATCAGACCCGCATAGGCGTGCAGGACGGAGGAGCGGTGGCTGTACAGCACGCCTTTCGGATTGCCGGTGGTGCCCGAGGTGTAGCACAGACCGGAGGCCATGTTCTCGTCGAACTCCGGCCAGTCGTATTCGTCGCTGGCGCCGCCGATGAAGCTCTCGTAGGAGACCGCGCCCTTCAGCGTGGTCTCCGGCATGTGCCCGTCGTCGGTGAGGATGACGAAGCGCTCGACCACGTCGATCTGGTCCGCCAGCTTCTCCAGCAGCGGCACGAACATCGGGTCGGTCAGCAGCAGCCGGTCCTCGGCATGATTGATGATGTAGACGATCTGCTCGGGGAACAGCCGGGGGTTGACGGTGTGGCAGACGGCGCCGATGCCGGAGATGGCGTAGTAGGCCTCCAGATGCCGGTAGTCGTTCCAGGCCAGCGTGGCCACCCGGTCGCCGAGCCGGATGCCGGCCCCTTCCAGTGCATTCGCCAGCTGCCGCGAGCGGCGGAAGCAGTCCCGGTAGGTGTAGCGGTGCAGCGGGTTGTCGCCCGTGACCGAGACGATTTCGGATTCGCCGTGGAATCGTTCCGCATGCTTTGCGATCGACGAGATCAGCAGCGGCATCTGCATCATGAGACCTTGCATCGTAATCTTCCCCCCCGAGAGTGCATCGTTCGTCCGTGCCGGGCCGCGGCCGCGGCGAGGCGGCTGCATCGATACTACACAATCACTCCCGACGAAGGGAATGCCCGCCGCGGCCCGGCCGGGTTACACTGGCCGCTGGTGCGTACGGGGAGCCTGTGCATGAACTCCATGGCCTGGATCGCGGTGGCGGCGGTCGCCAACCTGATTGCCGGCATCGGCGTGATCGTCGCCCTCGTCCTGCTGGCCCGCCAGATCCGGGAAAACAGCGAAGCGGTACGGATGAACGTGCGCCAGAGCGCCCTGTCGCTGCACGGCAACTTCACCGATCTGATCATCCAGAATCCGGACCTGCAGGACATCTACCGCCGCGGACGCAAGAACTACTGGAACCTGAAGGGCCAGGACCTGTACCGCTTCTCCAACCTGGCACAGAAGGCGTTCTGGTACTTCTCCACGCTCTACCACCAGCGCCACATGGGCAACCTGGAAGAGCACCAGTGGCACGAAGGCAGGGCCCATCTCAACTACTGGCTGCAGTCCGAAGGCGTGCGCCAGTGGTGGCAGGATTTCGGCTCGAAGAGCGCCGCGGCGGATTTCCGCCGCTTCGTCGACGGCGAACTCGAGCGCCTCGGCCCCATCGCCATCGGACGGCACCGGCGATGAGCGGCGCCGGCGGGCGGCCGGCAGTCATCGGGCGCTGGCACCGGCTGGTGGCCAACCGCGACATGACGGCACTCGACGCGCTGCTCGCCGACGACGTGGTATTCCACTCCCCGGTCGTACACACGCCCCAGGCCGGCAAGCGGCTGACACGCATGTACCTGCAGGCGGCCATGCACGTGCTCGGTAACGGAGACTTCCGCTACGTCGGCGAGTGGTACGGCCCGTCGGGCGCCGTACTCGAGTTCACGACCCGCGTGGACGGCATCGAGATCGACGGCATCGACATGATCTCGTGGAACGAGGAAGGCCGCATCACCGAGTTCAAGGTGATGGTGCGGCCGCTGAAGGCCGTCAACCTCCTGCACGATCTGATGCGCCGCATGCTCGAAGCCGCACAGGCGGGCGGGCCCGAATCGAGCGGCAGCTGAGTCTCGACCCTCGTCCGCCAGCTGGAACCGCGTCTCCGCGCGAGCCCGGGCTCGCGCGCCAGCCGCAGGGCCGGGTCCGTCGACGGCAGGAAATGCCGCGCTCCGCGGGGCCGGCCACCGGGCGCAGCTTCCCCGCGGCCGGCGCGCCGGCTACAGTGCAGCCATGGCCGGTCTGCGCGACTATCTCCGCACGCACATACCACTGACGGCGGCGATGGGCGTGGAAGTGCATGACGGGCGCCCGGAACGTGTCGTCCTGTCGGCCCCGCTGACACCGAACGTCAACCATCAGGGCACCGCATTCGGCGGCAGTGTCGCCGCGCTCGCCACGCTGGCCGCCTGGTCACTCCTGCGCGTGCGCCTCGGCGAGGCCGGCAGAACGGCCAACGTGGTGATCCAGCGCAGCCGCATGGAATACTGCGCGGCCATCGACGGCGAACTCAGGGCCGTCTGCGAGTTCGGCGACGAAGACCTCTGGCGCAGGACGATCGAACGGCTAGGGCGCCGGCGCCGGGCCCGCCTGGAGCTGCACAGCCGCCTCGAGCAAGCCGGTGAGCACGCCGCCCGCTTCTCCGGCACCTTCGTGCTGCTGGACGAAGAGGAGCGCAGCAGCCCGTGAGCGGATCCCTCAGCAGCATCCCGCTGACCGATCTGGCCCTCGCCTTCATACCGGTCGCCGTGGTCATCGGGCTGCTGATCCGCTGGTCCGAAGACTGGCGTGGCGCCGTCTATGCGGTGCTGCGCATGGTCGTGCAGCTGCTCCTGATCGGCTACCTGCTCGTCTGGATATTCCGGGCCGACACGCCCTGGATCGTGGTCGGCGTGGTTGCGGTGATGATCGTCGCCTCTTCCTGGATCGCGTTGCAGCCGGTCCGCTCGCGCCGGCGCGCGCTGCTGGGCCCGTCGCTGATCGCCATCGCGGCGGGCGGCACGGCCACGCTGCTGCTGATGACCGAGGTGGTCCTGGCGCTGGTCCCCTGGTACCGGGCGGACTACTTCGTGCCCCTGGCCGGCATGGTCTACGCGAACGCCATGAATACGGTCAGTCTCGCGGCCGAGCGCCTGCAGGCGGAAGTGGCAGCGGGCGTCGAGGCCGCGGATGCGCGCCGGCGCGCGTTCCGGGCGTCGCTGATCCCGGTGACCAATTCCCTGCTGGCGGTCGGACTCGTCTCCCTGCCGGGCATGATGACCGGCCAGATCCTCTCCGGCGTCGATCCCCTGGTGGCGGTGCGCTACCAGATCCTGGTGATGTGCATGGTGTACGGTTCCGCGGGCCTCTCGGCCGCCTGTTTCCTGGTCCTGCTCGCCCGCTCGGACCCGGCCCGGCTCTGCGGCGGGACCGGTGAACGCTGAGGCCGGCGCCGGTGGTAAATCCGGACTGGGCGCCGCCACGCGGTCCCCCTACACTGTTCCCTGATGAGCCCCGCGCAGAGAATCGTGCCCCCGGTGTATTTCCTGGCGAGCCTGCTCGCCATGCTGGTACTGCACCGGTACCTGCCGATAGCACGCATCATCGAGCCGCCGCTCACCTGGCTCGGTCTGGTGCCGCTGCTGCTCGGCCTGGTCAGCGCCATCGCCGGCGCGCGGGCGTTCGGCCGCGCCGGCACCAGCGTGAAGCCCTTCCGCGAGGCGAAAGCGCTGGTCACGGACGGCATCTTCCGCGTCTCCCGCAACCCCATGTATCTCGGCATGGTCTCCGCCCTGCTCGGGGTGGCTATACTGCTGGGCACCGTCGGCGCGTTCCTGCCGGTGCCGCTGTTCTTCTTCGTGCTGGAGCACTGGTTCGTCCGGCCGGAGGAGCGGATGCTGGAGCAGCTGTTCGGCGAACACTACCGGGAATACCGCCGCCGGGTACGGCGCTGGATGTAGGAATTCGACTGCCAACCGAGGAGGTCACCCATGGCGAACGAGGGATATCACGAGCCCGTCGGCGAACTGAGCGACGAGACCCGGGAGATGCACCGGGCGATCATCTCGCTCATGGAGGAGCTGGAGGCCGTCGACTGGTATCAGCAGCGCATCGACGTGTGCAAGGACGACGAGCTCAGGAAGATCCTGGAGCACAACCGGGACGAGGAGAAGGAGCACGCGGCGATGGTGCTCGAGTGGATCCGTCGGCGCGACCCGAAGTTCAATGACGAACTGAAGGACTACCTCTTTACCGAGGAGCCAATTGCCCACGGTTGAGTGCTCGCGGCCGAGGGTTCGCGACTGAGGGCCGGCCGCCTCCGCCGGATGCGCTCGCGCCTCAGGCGGGGACGGCCGCCAGACGCGGCACGCCGATATCCTCCAGCCCCGGCGGCGACAACAGCAGCACGGCGCTGCCCTCCGCGGCCTTGGCACTTTGCTTCACCCGGCTCAGCTCGGCGGCCACGGCATCGGCATCCGCGAATGCCCGCGCGTCCGAGGCGACCGCGGCCACCGTCATAGTGAGCAGCGGGAAATGCCGCTCGATGCCGTAACGGTCCGTGGCAGTGATGCCCCGGGCCAGCCGGTGCTCCTCGGCGTAGTACGAGGGAATCTCCTTGTCGAAGTCCCGCACCAGGCTGCGCACCCGGTCCTGCCAGTCATTGCTGCGGAAGACGGCCACGAAGTCGTCGCCGCCGATGTGGCCGACGAAATCCGAGACCGGACTCGCGTAGCGGGTCAGCAGCTGGGCCATGTGCATCAGTACCTCGTCGCCCCGGGCATAGCCGTAGAAGTCATTGAACGGCTTGAAGTTGTCCAGGTCCACGTAGCAGGCGGTGAAGCCGCTGCCGGCGCGCAGTAATGCGTTGATGTGCTGGTCTATGGACTCGTTGCCCGGCAGCGAGGTGAGGGGATTCGCCGAACGGGCGCGGCGCACCTGCTGCTCGGTGAGGCGCTTCAGCAGGTCCATCGTGCGGGCCATGCCCTCGTAGCGCCCCTCCCGGGTGAGTATGAACTCGTGCTCCAGCCGCAGCTTGGAGTGTGCGGTGAGGAGATGGCTCACCTGCTCCAGGCGCAGGCCCACGTCCACGCACAGCGGATCGGTCTCCATCACGGCGCTGACGGGCTTGCGGCCGTAGACCTCCATGTGCAGGGGCTTGGACAGGATCAGGAACAGCCGCGCGCGGCGCACGATGCCGACCGGGTGGCCCGACTCGACCACGGGGATGGAGGTGCGCTCCTCGTTTTCGCTGAAGATGCGCAACAGCTCCCGCACGGACTCCGAGGCCGCCACCGGCGACACCGGTTGCAGGAGCCGACCGGCCAGCACCCCGTCGGGCGTCTCGAACTCGTGTTGCTCCGGGTCGGCCAGAAAGCACTCGATCCGCGCCGGATCCGCCGCCGGCGGCCGGGCGGCCGGCTCGCTGAAGTAGAAGCCCTGCAGGTATTCCACGCCCAGGTCCGCCAGCTCGCGGCACTCTCCCGCGGTCTCCACGCCCTCGGCGATCACGGCGCTCTGGCCGGCCCGGGCGATATCGATGATCGAGCGCAGGAACTCCGCTTTCAGCGGATCCATGTCGATGTGGCTGACGAAGTCGTGGCTCAGTTTCACGAAGTCCGGCCGCAGCTCCGACCAGGTACGCACGCTGGAGTAGCCGGCGCCCATGTCGTCCATGGCGATGCGGCAGCCGAGGTCCCGGATACCGATCACGGCGTCGCGCATGGACTCGTAATCGCGCATCACCGACTGCTCCGTGAGCTCCAGGATCACGTCGGCCGGTTTCACGCCCCAACGGCCCATGGCCTCGCGCAGGTAATCCACCTCGTCACGGAAATGCAGGAAGGTGGCCGGCGACGCATTCAGGAACAGGTGACCCGACAGGCCCCGGGACACGAAGGCCTCCAGCGCGGCCTCGATGCACAGAAGCTCCAGCTCCCGCGCGCGGCCGAAGGCGCTGGCGGCAGCGAACAGGTTCAGGGGCAGGTGCAGCGGGCTGCCCGAGGGGCCGCGCACCAGGGCTTCATACCCGAATATGCCGCGCTCACGGCGGTCGACCACCTCGTGGAACAGCGTTTCCATGGCCCGCTCCTCCATGATGCGGGCGAGCTCTTCCATCATGCTCTGCTGCCTGGGGGTCGACATGGGTAGTGCCTGCCGGTCTTCGATTCCGGGCAGAGTAGCGCCTCGGGACGGCCGCGGGCGTGACCCCCATCACACGAATTCAGGCACGGCTCAGAGTGCCGGGGAGTGCGCCTTCTCCTGGGCCCATTCGGCCAGCAGCTGCTGGGAATCGATGCGCGGCTCGCCCGGCTCCAGATGCACGTAGTCGCCGTCCGGCAGCATTTCCCAGGCATTCTCGGTGTCGGCCAGCTGCAGATCGAGGATGTGGCGCAGCGTCTCGCGCAGCCGCTCCTCGCGTATCGGCAAAAGGGTCTCCACCCGGCTGGTGAGATTGCGGCTCATGCAATCCGCCGAGCCGATGAAGTACTCCTCGTCGCCGGCGTTGCGGAAGTAATAGACCCGGGTATGCTCCAGAAACCGGCCGACCAGGCTGCGCACGGTGACGGTCTCCGAGATGCCCGGCAGACCCGGCCGCAGCCGGCAGGTGTCGCGCACGATGAGCTGTATCGGCACCCCGGCGCGGGACGCCTCGTACAGCGCACAGGTCACGTCCGGATCCTCCAGCGCATTGGTCTTCAGCTGGATCAGCGCCTCGCGGCCGGCGGCCCGGTGTTCGGCCTCGCGCCTTATGCGGTCGAGCAGCGCCGGCTTCATGTCGTCCGGCGCAGTCACCAGTCTGCGGTAGTTGCGCCGCCGCGGCGAGCCGGTGGTCAGCGAGTTGAAGAACTCCGAGGCGTCCGCGCCCAGATCCGCGTCCGCGCTGATCACGCCGAGGTCGCAGTACTGGCGGGCGGTGCCCGAGTGGTAGTTGCCGGTACCCACGTGCACGTAGCGCTGCAGACGGCCGCCCTCGTCGCGCACGATCAGCATCATCTTGGCGTGGGCCTTGTAGCCCACCACCCCGTAGGAGACATGGATGCCCGCCTCTTCCAGGCGGTTGGCCCAGCGGATGTTCGCCGCCTCGTCGAAGCGCGCCTTGAGCTCCACCACCACCGCCACCTGCTTGCCGTTGGTCACGGCGTCGATCAGCAGCGGTACGATCTGGGAATCCTCCGAGGTGCGGTAGAGGGTGGTCTTGATGGCGAGTACGGCCGGATCCGCCACGGCCTCGCGCAGCAGCCGGATCACCGTCTTTGTGAAGGACTGATAGGGGTGCTGCAGCAGCAGCGGGCCATTGGCTCGGATCTCCTCGAACACCGAGGTGGCGCGCGCCAGGCGCTCGTGTGCCGCCGGTGTGTGGGGCGGGTACAGGAGGTGAGCCACCGGCAGGCCGGCCAGCTGCATGTAGTCGGCACGGCCGAGCAGCCCGTCGGTCTCGAAGATGTCGTCGGCGCTGGTGAGCTCGAGCTGACGGGAAAGATACTCCCGCGCCTCCGCGCTCATCGGCCGATTCACCTCCAGGCGTACCACCGGGGCGAAGCGCCGCTCCCGAAGCTCGGACTCGATGAGTTCCAGCAGGTCGTTGGCCTGCTCCTCGTCGCGCTCGACCACCGCGTTGCGGGTGACGCGGAAGACGTCGCAGGACAGGATGTCCACGCCGGGCAGCACCAGGTCGAGATGATGCTCGATGATCTGCTCCAGTGGTACGAAGGTGTAGCCGGGACCCAGCTGGACGAAGCGCGGCGTGCGCTCGCCCAGCGGCACCTTGATGCGCACGATGGAAGGCTTGTCGTCGCCCCGCTGGCAGACCTGCACCAGCAGGTTCACGGAGAGGTTCGAGATGAAAGGGAACGGATGCGCGGAATCGATCACCAGGGGTGTGAGCAGCGGGAAGACGCTCTGCTCGAAGAACGCGCGGGATTGCTCGCGCTGGCCGTCGTCCAGCTCCTCGAAATCCAGCACCCGGATGCCGTCGTCGGCCAGCGCCTTCATCAGCTCGGCGAGGATGACCGACTGGTCGGCGAGCAGATCGCTGATCTCCGCGTAGCACTCGGCGATCTGCTCGGTGGGTGTGCGCCCGTCCACCGTCAGCGTGCTCACGCCGGCGCCCTGTTGCTGCTTCAGACCGCCGATGCGCTTCATGAAGAACTCGTCCAGGTTGGAACCGACGATGGCCAGGAACTTGAGCTGCTCGAGCAGGGGGTTGCGCTCGCGCTCCGCCTCGGTGAGCACGCGCCGGTTGAACGCGAGCCAGGTCAGCTCCCGGTTCAGGTAGAGGGCGGGGTCTTCCGGGTCGAAACGGACCTCCTGCCGCTCATCGTGTCCCTCGTTGCCGAGATCGTCCGCGGCCGTGGACATGTGCGTGGCTTCCCTGTGGATGGAGTGGACGTAACAAAATACACGCGCACCGCGGCGTGAACCAGGGAACAGCTCTCAGTTCGCCGCAGGAATCGTGACGAGCAGGTTACGAAGCCCTCAGCGCGCGGCCGACGGAGCGCTGGTGGCGCCGAAATGCTCCAGCAGTGCCGCCCCGATCTCCGGCAGGAAATAGGGCTCGAAGGCGTGACCCATTTCCTCGACCACCAGCAGTTGCGCGCCGGGTACCAACTCGACGGTGTGACGGCCGTGTTCGACCGGCACCAGCGGGTCCTTCTCGCCGTGGATCACCAGCGTCGGCGCGCCGATCTGCGGCAGGAGTTCGGTGCGGTCGCCCGAGCCGAGCACCGCCCAGAGCTGCCGTCCCACGCCGGGCGTATAGTGGTTGCGGTCGTAGCTGCGGCTGAGGTAGGCGTAGCGGTACTCCTCGCTGTAGCCGCGGGTGGGGCTGCCGATCGCGCCCACCAGATCGACGGTGCGCGCGATCGACGCCTCCCGGCTCTCCGCCTCCGACGAGCGGGTCAGCAGCTTCTGCGTGACCTCCGGGTCGCCGGGCGGGAGTTCGGGGTCGCCGCTGGTCGACATGATGGAGGTGAGCGTGAGCACACGGTCCGGATGCCGGGCGGCCACGATCTGGGCGATCATACCGCCCATCGACGCGCCGACGATGTGCACCCGGCCGATACCCAGGGTATCCATCAGGCCGACGGTGTCCGCGGCCATGTCGTTCAGATCGTAGGGCGGGTCCAGGTCCCAGCCGAGCCGGAACTTGACCATGGGCCACCAGCCCAGCCGGTCGGCGTCCCAGAGCTTCTCGGAGAGCCCGGCATCCCGGTTGTCGAAGCGGATCACCCGGTAACCCGCATCGGCCAGCTGCAGCACGAGCGTGTCCGGCCAGTGGATGAGCTGGGCACCGAGACCCATGACCAGCAGGACGACCGGGTCATCTTCATCGCCGAAGTCCTGATAGGCGATGGAGACGCCGTTGGCGTGGGTGAAGTGGGTCGGGTAGTCGGTGAACTCGATGGGCTGGGCCTGCACGGCCGCGGCGCTCGTCAGCAGCAGGATGGCGGCGAGTCGTTGGAGCATCGTTCGGTTCCGGCCTGAATACGGCCGCTACCCTATGCGAACTCGCCGCGCTTGACCACCCTCGTGCACCAGCCTGCAGCATGTCGGCCGCCGCCTTTATCGTCGCTTGCGCTTACCGGTTTCCACCCGGCCGCCGATGTTACATAATCGATGCGCGCAGCCCGTTCGCGGGACAGCCGGCAGTCCAAGCGAGGCCCCTACATGCTGAAGCACCGATTCGACGTCCGCCGCCGACTCCTGTTCGTTGAACCGGAAGACGAACTCGCCGAAGAGGACTTCCGCAAGCTCGCCAAGGCGGTGGACGGCTTCATCCGCATGCACGGCGACCTGAACGGCGTCGTGATACACGCGGACGCCTTCCCCGGCTGGGAGGACTTCGGCGCCTTCACCGAACACCTCACGTTCATCCGCCAGCATCATCGCCAGATCGCCAAAGTGGCGCTGGCGGGCGGCGATGCCATCACGAAGCTGATACCGGCCGTGGTCGGTCATTTCGTTGCCGCGGAGACCCGCCACTTCCCCGCCGACGAAGTGGAGGCCGCGGCAGACTGGGCAGCGGCGCCCTGAGCCGCGCCGGGATCGCCCGCGCGCCGGGCTTGGTCCGGGGCCGGTGCGCCGTTAAGCTCTGCCCCATGCGTCGATCGGCCGCCGGGTAGCGAATGGAAGGCCCATACACCATCTACGGGGCGCTGGGTTCGCCCTACTCCATGAAGATGCGCGCCGTGCTCCGTTACCGCCGGCTGCCCCACATCTTCGTGAGTGCCATGCCCGGCGACGAACCCATCGCCCACGTACGCCCGGCGGTGATACCCGTGCTGCTGTTCCCCGACGGCAGCTGGCACGTCGACTCCACACCGATCATCGAGACGCTGGAGCGGGACCTGCCGCCGATGCGCTCCCTCGTGCCCGAGGACGCCGCGTTGGCCTTCCTGGCCTGGCTGGTGGAGGACTTTGCCGACGAATGGGGCACGAAGATGATGTTCCACTACCGCTGGTCCCGGGGGGTCGATCAGCAGGCCTTCAGCCACTGGGGCGCTTTCGACCGGCTGGCGGGACGCGGGCGGGCCGTGATCGAACGCACGGCCGAGGCCTTCGCCGCCAGGCAGATCGCCCGCATGCCGATGGTGGGCTGCACCGGGGAGAACCGGCCCCTCATCGAGGAGACCTTCCGCGAACTCATCGGGCTGCTCGAGGCCCACGTCACCGAGCGTCATTTCCTGTTCGGCAACCGCCCCTCGGTGGCGGACCTCGGCCTGTACGGCCAGCTCTGCCAGCTCGCCAGCGATCCGACCCCGGCGGCGCTGATGCGCGCCGAGACGCCCTACGCCTTGCGCTGGGTCACGCACCTGGACGACGCCAGCGGCATCGAGGGCGAGTGGCTGGGCCCGGCGGACGCCGGCAGCGAGCTGCTGGACGGTCTGATGGCGCTGTGCCGGGAGGTCTACCTGCCCTTCCTGGCAGCGAACGACGCCGCCGTGCGTGCCGGCGAGGACGAGTTCGGGGTCGAACTCCGCGGCCGCGGCTGGCGCCAGGGGACGTTCCGCTACCAGGCCAAGTGCCTTGCCCGGCTGCAGCATCGCTACGCGGCCCTCGACGGCGATGCCAGGCGGCGGGCGGCAGCCGCGCTCGGCGAGTCCGCCGCGGGCATTCTGGCGGACGGCGGGCCGTGAGCGGGGCACACGACCCACGGCTGGACGGCGAGCTGCCGCGCATCGAGCGGCCGCGCCTGCTCGCCGCGCTGCGCGAGGTGCTGCCCGACGAGGCGGTGCTCGACGGCGACGAGGCGATTACCCCGTTCGAATGCGACGGGCTCTCGGCCTACCGGCAGCGGCCGGCCGCCGTGGTGCTACCCGAGAGCACGGAACAGGTACAGGCACTCCTGGGGCGGATGAAGGACCTCGGCGTGCCGGTGGTGACCCGGGGAGCAGGCACGGGACTGTCCGGCGGCGCCCTGCCGCTGGCCCAGGCCGTGCTGCTGGTCATGACGCGCTTCAACCGCATCCTGGAAGTGGATCGCGACAACCGCTGCGCCCGGGTGCAGCCCGGGGTCACCAATGCCGCCATCTCCGAGGCGGTGCGGGATCTCGGTCTCTATTATGCACCCGATCCTTCCTCCCAGATCGCCTGCTCCATCGGCGGCAACGTCGCCGAGAACGCCGGCGGCGTGCATTGCCTGAAATACGGCCTCACCGTAAACAACGTGCGCTCGCTGGAACTGGTCACGATCGACGGCGAAAGACTGCGGCTCGGCTCGGCTGCGCTGGACGGTCCCGGCTTCGACCTGACCGCACTCGTCACCGGCTCGGAGGGCATGCTCGGCGTCATCACCGAGGTCACGGTGGACCTGCTGCCGGTGCCCGCGTGCCGGCGGGTGCTGCTGGCCGGTTTCGACGCGGTGGGCGCGGCCGGCGACGCCGTGGCCGCCATCATCGCCGCCGGCATCGTGCCCGCCGGCCTGGAGATGATGGACGCGCCCGCCATCCGCGCCGCCGAGGCCTTCTGCGCCGCGGGCTACCCCACGGATGCGGCGGCCGTACTGATCTGCGAACTGGACGGCGTGCAGGAAGACGTGGCGGACGAGGCCGCCCGGGTACGCGCCATCCTGGAGGCGGCCGGCGCCCGGGGCGTCCGCGAGGCCACCGACGCGGCCGAACAGGCCCGGCTCTGGCAGGGCCGCAAGAGCGCGTTCCCGGCCGTGGGCCGCATCTCGCCCGACTACTACTGCATGGACGGCACCATCCCCCGGCGGGAGATCGCGCGGGTGCTGGAGGGTATCGCCGAACTGGCCCGGCGCTGCGGGCTCGGCGTGGCGAACGTGTTCCACGCCGGCGACGGCAACCTGCACCCGCTCATCCTCTACGACGTGATGAAGCCCGGCGAGCTGGAGAAGGCCGAGCGTCTCGGCGGCGACATCCTGGCGCTCTGCGTGAGCGTCGGCGGCACCATCACGGGCGAGCACGGGGTGGGCCGGGAGAAGATCAACCAGATGTGCATCCAGTTCTCGGACGCCGAACTCGCCGCCTTCCACGGCATCAAGGCGGCCTTCGACCCCGGCGGCCTGCTGAACCCGGGCAAGGCGGTGCCGACGCTGGCCCGCTGCGCCGAGATCGGCGGCATGCACGTGCACCGGGGCGAGCTGCCGCACCCCGAGCTGGAACGGTTCTGAGCGTGGCCGCGGCGGACCCCGCCACCGACGAAATCCTGGCCGGCCTGGCCGCGCGCATCCGCGAGGCCGCCGCCGCGGGCGAACCGCTGGCGATCCGCGGCGCCGGCAGCAAGGACTTCCTCGGCCACGCCGTCGACGGCGCGGAACTCGGCGCGGGCACCTGGCGGGGCATCGTCGCCTACGAGCCGAGCGAACTCGTCATCACGGCCCGCGCCGGCACGCCCCTGGCGGAGGTGGAGGCCGCGCTGGCTGCCGAGGGCCAGATGCTCCCGTTCGAGCCGCCCCGTCTCGGCAAGGAAGGCACCATTGGCGGCGCAGTCGCCGCCGGACTGTCGGGGCCGGCGCGGCCCTTCCGCGGCGCGGTGCGCGATTACGTGCTCGGCTGCCGGGTGCTGGACGGCCGGGGTCGCACCCTCACCTTCGGCGGGCAGGTCATGAAGAACGTGGCCGGCTACGACGTCTCCCGCCTGCTGGCCGGCAGCATGGGCTGTCTCGCCGTGCTGGTGGAGGTCTCCCTGAAGGTGCTGCCAGCTCCGGCCGCCAGCGCCACCCTCGCCTGCGAGTGCGGCGAGGCCGAGGCCATCCGCACGATATGCCGGCTCGCCCGAGAGCCCCTGCCGCTCAGTGCCGCCAGTCATGGCGACGGCGTGCTGCGGCTGCGACTGTCCGGCGCCGCCGGCGCGGTGGCCGCGGCGCAGCGCAGCCTCCGGCAGACGCTCGACGCCGAGGCCGCGGACGACGAGTACTGGGAAGCCCTGCGGGATCAGCGAACCGGGGTTTTCTCCGCACCGCTGCCGCTGTGGCGGCTCTCGGTGCCGTCCGCCACCCCGCCTCTGGACCTCCCCGGCCGCCAACTCGTCGACTGGGCCGGCGCCCAGCGCTGGCTCGCCACCGACGCGGACGCCGAGCGGGTGCGGGCGGCCGCAACGGCGGCGGGCGGCCACGCCACCCGCTACCGGGGTGGCGACGATGCCGTCCCCGCCTTCCACCCGCTGCCGCAGGCGCTGCTGTCGCTGCACCGGCGGCTGAAATCCGCGCTGGACCCGGCGGGTATCCTCAACCCGGGCCGAATGTACCGGGGGCTCTGACGTGGAGACCCGCCTGCAGGCCGGCCTGCGCGAGCGGCCCGAGGGCCGACGCGCCGCCGAAGTCATCCGCAGCTGCGTCCACTGCGGCTTCTGCAACGCCACCTGCCCCACCTTCCAGGTGCTCGGCAACGAGCTGGACGGGCCCCGGGGGCGCATCTATCTCATCAAGCGGGCGCTGGAGGGCGGCGAGGTCACGCGGGAGACCCAGCTGCACCTGGACCGCTGCCTCACCTGTCAGGCCTGCGAGACCACCTGCCCCTCGGGCGTGCGCTATCACGAACTGCTGGACATTGGCCGCGCCCACGTAGACGCCCGGGTGCGCCGGCCGCTCGCTGAACGGCTGCAGCGCGCGGGCCTGCGCCGGCTGTTCGGCTCCCGGCGGCTCCTGAAGGCGCTGCTCCACCTGGGCGACGCCTTCCGGTCCCTGCTGCCGCCGGGCCTCAGACGGCGGCTGCTGCGGCCCGGCCGCGCCGTTCCCTGGCCCGCTCCCCGGCACGATCGGCGCATGATCGCCCTCGACGGTTGCGTGCAGCCGGTGGTCTCGCCCGGCATCGACCGGGCGGCGGCGCGCCTGCTGGACGCCGCCGGCGTCTCGCTCACGCCGGCACCGCCGGGCTGCTGCGGCGCCATGGACTATCACCTCGGCGACCAGACGCGCGGCCTCGCCCTGGCCCGGCAGCGCATCCGGGAGTGGAGCCGGGCGCTGGATGCCGGCGCCGAGACCGTGGTGATCACCGCCACCGGCTGCGGCGCGTTCGTGCGCGACTACGGCCGGCTGTTCGCCGACGACCCCGAGCTGGCGGCACCGGCCCGCCGGGCGGCGGCGGCAGCGAAGGACATCGGCAGCGTCCTCGCCGCCGAGCAACTGCCGCCGCTGCATCCCGTCGCCGATGCCGGCCCCGTGGCGCTGCATTGCCCCTGCACGCTGAAGCACGCGCTGGACGAAGCGGACACCGTGCGTACGCTGCTGGAAGGCCACGGCGTGAACCTGGCGCCGGTGGCCGAGTCCATCGCCTGCTGCGGTTCGGCCGGCGCCTACTCGCTGCTGCGTCCGGCCCTGTCAGAACGCATCCGCGAGCGCAAACTGGCGGACCTGGAGGCCGGCGGCCCCGCGCAGATCGTCACGGCCAACATCGGCTGCCTGCACCACCTGGCCGCCGCCACCGATCTGCCGGTGCGCCACTGGGTGGAGTTGCTGGCCGAGCGCCTGCCGGCCGAACGCTGAAGGCGGCCGCTCGGTCCAGGAGGTCTCAGTGCAGGAAATACATGCCGATGGTCTCGGCGATGCAGGCCGGTTTCTTCTGACCCTCCACCTCGATGCGGATCTCGCTCACGAGATGCAGCGCGCCGGCCCGCTGGCGGGCCTGCTTCACGGTGGCGCGCGCCCGCACCCGGCTGCCGACCGGCACCATGCTCTGGAAGCGCACCTTGTTGCAGCCGAAGTTGATGGTGCGCGTCAGCGTCGGCATCTCCACGAAATCCGCGGTCAGGGCCGGGATCATGGCCAGGGTCAGGTAACCGTGGGCGATGGTGCTCCCGCCGGGCAGCTCCGCCGCCGCCCGTACCGGGTCCACGTGGATCCACTGGTGATCGCCGGTCGCCTCGGCGAACAGATCGATGCTGCGCTGGTCCACCGTCACCCAGTCCGAGACGCCGACCTCCTGGCCCTCAAGCGCCTTCGCATCCTCGATGGTGCGCACGACCGCCATCAGACGCGTCCCCCGTCGCAGACGATGCACTGGCCGTTGATGTAATCGGCCTCGGGCGTGCAGAGCAGGTAGACGGCGCCGGCCGCCTCCTCCGGCGTGCCGCCCCGACCGAGCGGCACGGTCTTCGCCGCCGCCTCCAGCCGCTCCCGGCGCACGCCCACGCGGATGTCGCGCCCGCCCACGTCGATGCTGGCCTGCTCGCCCTGCAGGGGCTGGGTGAGGCGGGTATGGATGAGGCCGAAGGCCACGGCATTGACGTTGACGTGGTAGCGTCCCCACTCCTTCGCCAGCGTCTTCGTCATGCCGACGATGCCGGCCTTGCCCGCGGCGTAGTTGATCTGGCCGAGGTTGCCGTATACCCCGGAGGTGGAGGAGATGTTGACCACCTTGCGCTGGACGACACGGCCCACTTCGGCTTCCTCGCTCACCGCCTTGCGGATGTGGGGCAACGCCGCGCGCAGGATGCGGAACGGCGCCATCAGGTGGATGTCGAGCATGGCCTGGAACTGCTCGTCGCTCATCTTCTGGACCACGTTGTCCCAGGTGTAGCCGGCGTTGTTGACGATGATGTCGATGCCGCCGAACTGTTCGACCGCGGTGTCCACGAAGGTCTGCGCGTATTCGGCGTCGCAGACGTCGCCGGGCACCGCCACGGCGACGCCGCCGGCCGACTCGATCGCATGCACGGTTTCCTCTGCCGGCCCGGCATCCAGGTCGTTCACCGCCACGTGCGCGCCTTCCGCCGCGAGCTTCATGGCGATGGCACGGCCGATGCCGCGCCCCGAGCCGGAGACGATGGCGCTCCTGCCTGCCAGTTTCGTCATATTGCTGTCGCTCCCCGCCCGGCAGAGGTCTCCGCCGACTGTCGAAAGGCCGCCATTATAGGTGCGGCCCGGCCAATGCCCAAGCCGGAGCGGGGGCCACGGGACGGGCGAGCCGTCGTGTCATAATGCCCGCGGGGCGCCGTCCGGCGCCGTGTTCAGGGCAAGGAGACCCCGTGTCGTCGACCGCCGAAGCCGAAGTGCCAGTGGACTCGGAGCCGGGCAGCCTCGCCCCGTTCCGCCGGCCGATCTTCCGCTGGCTGTGGCTGGCGCTGCTGGTCTCCACGCTCGGCAGCTGGATGCACGAGACCGGCGCCGGCTGGCTGATGACCTCGCTCGCGCCGGACCCGGTGATGGTGGCGCTGGTGCAGGCGGCGGCCCTGCTGCCCACCTTCCTGCTGGCATTGCCCGCCGGCGCGCTGGCCGACATCCTGGACCGGCGCCGCTTCCTGCTGTTCGCCCTCAGCTGGCTGATGGTCTCGGCCGGCATCCTCGGTGTGCTCACCGTCACCGGCACCATCACGGCCTGGGGACTGCTCGCCATGACTTTCGCCATGGGTACGGGCGCCGCGATGATGATGCCCGCCTTCTCGGCCCTCATCCCGGATCTGGTTCCCCGGACCGAACTGCCGGCTGCGGTCACACTGAACGGCATCGCCTTCAACGTCTCCCGGGCCATCGGCCCGGTGGTGGCGGGACTGCTTCTGGCCGCGGCCGGCCCCGGCTTCGTGTTCCTGATCAACAGCGCGAGCTACCTCGGCGTGATCGCCGTGCTGTTCTTCTGGCGCACGCCACGGCGCCAGAGCACGCTGCCCAGCGAGCGCTTCTTCGGCGCAATCCGCGTGGGCCTGCGCTACGCCCGGCGCTCGACCGGTCTGCAGGTGGTCATCGCCCGGGGCATCCTCTATTTCGTACTGGTGAGCGCACCGGTGGCGTTCCTGCCGCTGGTAGTGCGCGAGGAAATGGGGGCGGGGCCGGAGGTCTACGGCCGGCTGCTCGGCGCCGTCGGACTCGGTGCCGTGCTCGTCGGCCTGAACCTGGCCCGGCTGCGCCGCTATCTCTCCGACGACGTGCTGGTGGCGCTCGGCTCGGCGGGCACCATCGCCGCCACCCTGGCGCTGGCCTTCGTGCGCGACGCTGGCTGGCTGGCACCGGCCATGCTGCTGCTGGGTGCCTCCTGGGTCTCGGTGCTGTCCACGCTGCAGGTGGTCGCACAGCTGTCGCTGCCCGAGTGGGTGCGGGCCCGCGGGCTGGCCGTCTTCCTGGCGAGCTTCATGGGCACGGTGGCGGGCGCCGCCGCTTTCTGGGGCAAGATCGCGTCGCTGGCCTCGCTGTCCGAGGCGCTGGTCTACGCCGCCGTGGTCGGCACGGTGGGCATGGCGCTCGGCGTGCCGCTGAACATGCGCCGCTATGCCAGCGCGGACCCGACCCTGGTGACGCCGGTGCCCGACCCCGCCGTGCCATTTACCATCGAGCAGGACCGGGGGCCCGTGCTGGTGGAGGTCCGCTACGAGATCGAGCCCGCCGAGGCGGACGCCTTCGCGGCGGCCATGCAGCCGGTGCGCCGGCTCAGACTGCGCAACGGCGCCATCACCTGGGGGCTGTTCCAGGACACGGAAGACGAGCGGCTGTTCGTGGAAGTGTTCGTGGACGAGTCCTGGCTCGAGCACCTGCGCCAGCACCGCCGGCTGACCCGCGGCGACATGGAAGTGCTGGCCGCCGCTTTCCGTTACCACCGGGGCGAGGAACGCCCGCGGGTTTCCCATCGCATCGCGCGGCAACGGCGGGGCTGAATCGTGGCCGGCCGCGACCCCGTGCTGTTCGCCCTGATCCTGGCCGCCGGCGGCTCGCGCCGGCTGGGCGCGCCGAAACAACTGCTGACCCATGGCGGAGAGACGCTGGTGCGGCGCACGCTGCGCCTGGCGGCCGGCGCCTGTGGCCCGCGCACCCTGCTCGTGCTCGGCGCGCACCACCCGCAGGTGCTGGCGGCGGCGGGCGGCGCCGTGCGCTATTTCGTCGTGAACGAACACTGGCAGTCGGGGCTGGCGAGTTCACTGACCCTCGGGCTTGGCTGCCTGCCCGACGACTGCGACGGCGTGCTGGTACTGCTGGCCGACCAGCCGCTGGTCGACGAGGACGACCTCGCCCGGCTGACGGCGGCGTGGCGAAGCCGCCCGGAAGCCATCGCGGCCAGCCGCTACGGCAGCCGGGCCGAAGGCGGTGGCGGCGGCGAAATACTCGGCGTGCCGGCCATCTTCCCGCGGCGGCTGTTCCCGGAACTGCTCGCGCTCAGCGGCGACCGCGGTGCGCGCCCGGTGATCGAGCGGCACCGCGACGCGGTGGTGGCGGTGGATTGCGACCACGCGGTGGTGGACATCGACACGCCGGCCGATGCAGCCGCGCTGGGACGCAGACGCGGCTAGCCCGCCGCCGCAGTCTCGCCGTGGCCGGCGGCGCAGCGCTCGCAGTTCACCCAGCCCGAATCGCCATCGGCGTAGTGCTCCTTCTTCCAGATCGGCAGGCGCAGCTTCACCTCGTCGATGATGTAGCGGCAGGCGGCGAAGGCCTCGTCGCGATGCGGCGAGACGACACCCACCCAGACTGCGCACTCGCCGATCTCGAGCATGCCCGTGCGGTGCACGCAGCGCGCCGCGATGACGGGCCAGCGCTCCCGGGCCTCGGCGATGATGCGCTCGCCCTCCTTCTCGGCCAGCGGCGCGTAGGCCTCGTATTCCAGGCGCTCGACGTCCCGGCCCTCGTTGCGGTTGCGCACCCGGCCCTCGAAACCGACGCAGGCGCCGGCCCCCGGATCGGCCAGCGCGCCGGCGAGCTCGCCGGCGGCGATCGGGTGCGGGCTGACGACCATGGCGCTCATCCGCCGGCCACCGGGGGGAACAGGAGCACGGTATCGCCATCGTGCAGCGGCGTGGACCAGTCCGCCATCTCGTCGTTGACGGCCACCTTGCAGTGCCCCCGGGGCTCGGCCGACCCGTGCCGGTCGCGCAGCGCCTCGAACAGGTCGCCGGCGGTCGCGGCGTCGGTCTGCACCGCCTCCTCTCCGCGGCCCGCGCGCTCGCGGAAGGCGGCGAAATAGCGCACCGTGACTTGCTTGCTCATTGCCCCGCCACCCGTTCCAGGTCCTCGGGGGTATTGACGTTGTCCAGGGCGCCGGGCGTCGGCTGCACCAGCAGGGGCACGGACCAGCGGATCAGCGCCTTGCGCGGACACAGCGTGCCCTGGTGGAACAGCTCCCGCAGCAGGAGCGCCGCCCGCGGGTGCCACACCGCGCACAGCGGTTCCGGCAGCCCGTCGTTCGCGCTCCGGTAGGCGCTCGCCGGCAGCCGCGGGTCGGCGTTGTCCAGCAGCGTGGCGATGGTCTCGTCGTCCACCCGGGGCAGGTCGCAGGCGAGCACCAGCCAGGAGGTGCCGGGGAAGGTCTCCAGTGCCGAGAGGATGCCGGCGGCCGGGCCCTTGCCGTCGTAGCGGTCCTCGATGAGATCGAAACCGGCCCGGGCGGGGTCGTCGCGCTGGTCGGCGCGAACGGAAACGAACACCCGGGCGACGTGCCGGCGCAGCAGCGCCACCGAGCGGGCCAGCTGACTCTCGCCGCGGAAGGTCAGTGCGGCCTTGTCGCGGCCCATGCGCCGGCTGCGCCCGCCCGCGAGCACCAGCCCGTAAACCGCCGTGCACTCGTCAGTCCGCGTGGTGAAAGTCACTCTTGCCTCCGGTCTTGGCGATCAGCCGGGTCTCGCCGATGACGATCTCGTGTGACAGGGCCTTGCACATGTCGTAGACGGTGAGTGCGGCGACGCTGGCGCCGGTCAGCGCCTCCATCTCCACGCCGGTCTTCGCCGTGATACGGCAGCGACAGGTGATCGCGAGCGTCGCCGGGTCCCGCACCTCGATGTCGATGGCGCAGTCGTCCAGGCCCAGCGGGTGGCAGAACGGGATCAGCTCGTGGGTGCGCTTGGCCGCCATCACCCCCGCCACCACGGCAGTGGCGAACACCGGACCCTTGGCCGTGGTGAGTTCGCCGCCGGCCAGCTTCGAGGCCACCGCCTCGGGCAGGCGGATCAGTGTGCGCGCGGCGGCCTCCCGCCGGGTGACCGCCTTGCCGCCCACATCCACCATGCGCGGCCGGCCCTGCTCGTCGACGTGGCTGAGATCGGATGATGCCATCACTCTGGTCCCTGCGTTGCTCAGCCGCCGATCCGGTACATCTCGACCTTGCGCAGCACGTGGGCCTGGGCCGTGCCCGGCGTCCTCAGCTCGCTGTAGCGGTCGGCGCGCTGCAGCCAGATCCTGCGCATTATATCGGCAAGTTCGTCCACGTCCGCGCCATCGCGCAGCACCTCGCGCAGGTCCGTGCCGTGGCTGGCGAACAGACACGTGTACAGCGTGCCGTCCGCCGACAACCGTGCCCGGTTGCAGGAGCCGCAGAACGGCTCGGTCACGCTCGAGATGAAGCCGATCTCGCCGCCGCCGTCCTGGTACACGTAGCGCCGGGCCACCTCGCCCGGGTAGTTCCGGTCCACGGCCCGCAACGGCCAGCGCTCCTCGATTCGCGCCAGCAGTTCCCGGGACGGCACCACCTGGTCCATGCGCCAGCCGTTGCGGTTGCCGACGTCCATGTACTCGATCAGCCGCACGATGTGGCCGGTGCCGCGGAAGTACTGCAGCAACTCCGGCACGGTGTGGTCGTTGACGCCCTTCTGGATGACCGCGTTGATCTTCACGGGCGAGAGTCCGGCCTCGTCCGCCGCGCGGATGCCCGCCAGCACGTCTTCCAGCTGGCCCCGGCCGCCGCTCATGCGCCGGAAGACGTCCGGCTCCAGGCTGTCCAGGCTGATCGTGACCCGGGTCAGCCCTGCCTCGGCCAGCCGGCCCGCCACCGGCGCCAGCAGCATGCCGTTGGTGGTCAGCGCGAGGTCCTTGACGCCCGGGATGCCCGCGAGCAGCGAGACCAGCTCCGGCAGCCGCTTCTCCAGCAGGGGCTCACCGCCGGTCAGCCGCAGTTTGGTGACGCCGAGACCCGCTGCTGCGCGGGCCACCCGGTGGATCTCGTGGAAGGTGAGGCGCTGGCGCTGCTTCAGGAACTGGTAGTCGGCGTGGAACGTGGACTCGGGCATGCAGTACGGGCAGCGGAAATTGCAGCGGTCCAGCACCGAGACGCGCAGGTCGCGCAGCGGGCGCGCCAGCGCGTCGGTGACGACCGGTGTCTCGGGTGTGCCGCGTGTCATACCGTGCCTCTTCCGAACGGGTGGCGGCGGACCGCTTGCCAGCGTTCCGCAGGGCGCCGCAAACCGCTGACCATAGCACGTCACCGGCGGCGGCTGTCGAGCCGCATTGCGGCCGCCGGGCACAGGTTCTGTCCGGGTTTTCGGCCGTTTGACGGCATTGTTGTGCACTGCAATATAGTGCTATTCTGCGAGCGTTGAGGGGGTTCCGGACGTTAGCCCGGGACTGTTTCTGCGGCCGCTCCCGCTGCGGCCGCAGCGGCCGACCTTGCCCGACCGGGCCTGGCCGCGGACACGGGATTTCGCATCCCACGCCATCATCAGGACAGCACCATGGACGTAAATTTCACCGCCGAGGCCAAAGCATTCCGCGAAGAGGTGAGAAGCTTCCTCGACGAGAAGTACCCGGAGGACATCGCCTACAAGATGGACAACGGCATCGAGCCCGATCCCGAAGATTTCATCCGCTGGCAGAAAATTCTCTACCAGCAGGGCTGGATCGCGCCGAACTGGCCGGTCGAGTACGGCGGCACGGGCTGGACCCCGGTGCAGAAATACATCTTCTCCATGGAGATGGCCCGCTACAACACGCCGCGGCTGATCCCCTTCGGCCTCAGCATGGTGGGCCCCGTCATCTACACCTTCGGCAACGACGCCCAGAAAGAGCGCTTCCTGCCGGACATCCTGGAGAGCAACGTCTGGTGGTGCCAGGGCTACTCCGAGCCCGGCGCCGGCTCCGACCTCGCGTCGCTGAAGACCCGCGCCGACCGTGACGGCGACGAATACGTCATCAACGGCACCAAGACCTGGACCACGCTGGGCCAGCATGCCGACTGGATCTTCCTGCTGGCACGCACCAGCCAGGACGTCGAGCGCCGCCAGGAGGGCATCAGCTTCCTGCTCTGCGACATGAAGACGCCGGGTGTGACCGTGAAGCCGATCATCACCATCGAGGGCGGCCACGAGGTGAACGAGGTGCACTTCGAGGACGTACGGATACCCTTGCAGAACCTGGTGGGTGAGGAAGGCAAGGGCTGGACCTACGGCAAGGTGCTGCTCCAGCACGAGCGCACCAACATCGCCGACGTGGCCCGCTCCCAGTACCGGCTGAACCGGCTGAAGGCACTGGCCCGCTCCTCGGTGCGCGGCGGCGAGCCGCTGATCGGGGACTGGAGCTTCCGCCGCAAGCTGGCCGAGGCCGAGATCTCGCTGAAGGCGCTCGAGTACACCGATCTGCGCACGCTCGCGGCGGTCGCCGTCGGCAAGGCGCCGGGCCCGGAGAGCTCCATCCTGAAGATCCGCGGCACCGAGCTGCAGCAGCTGATCGACACGCTGTTCATGGAGGCGGCCGGCTATTACGCCATCCCCTTCGCGCCGGATCAGTACCAGGCGGACTTCGACGACGAAGACTACGTGGGCGAGGGCGCCGAGACCCGCACCTCGCTGGTCTACTTCAACAACCGCAAGGCCTCGATCTACGGTGGATCCAACGAGATCCAGCGCAACATCGTCGCCAAGCACGTGCTGGGCCTGTAGAACCGGCACCGCCCGCCTGTCGCCCTTACGCGGAGAACGAGCATGGATTTTTCAATCACTGAAGAACAGTCACTGCTGCAGGACAGCGTGGCGAAATTCATCGACAATGACTACGACTTCGAAAAGCGCATGAAGAACTCGGAGAGCGAGCTGGGCTACAGCGCCGAGGACTGGCAGGAGTTCGCCAACCTGGGCTGGACCGCCGTGCCGTTTCCCGAGGAGGACGGCGGCCTCGACGGCGGCCCGGTGGAACTCATGCTGATCATGGAGCAGTTCGGCCGCGGCCTGGTCGTCGAGCCCTACCTGGCCAGCATCGTGCTGGCCGGCGGCGCGCTGAGGCGCACGGCCGACGACGCGCAGAAGGCCGACTGGCTCATGCCGCTGATCGAGGGCTCGAAGACCGGCGCGCTCGCCTACCTGGAGCCCCAGAGCCGCTACCGTCTCGCCGACGTGGCGCTGAGCGCGAAGAAGGACGGCGACGACTACGTGCTGAACGGCGAGAAGGGTGTAGTGCTGAACGGCGCCACGGCCGACGTGCTGGTGGTAAGTGCGCGCACGTCGGGCGGGCAGAAGGATGAGGACGGTATCAGCCTGTTCGTCCTCGCCGCGGACAACGACGGCGTGAAGCGCCGGGGCTACGCCACCGTCGACGGCCAGAAGGGCGCGGAGATCGCGTTCAGGGACTTCCGCGTGCCCGCCGCACAGCGGCTAGGCGAGGAAGGCAAGGCGTTCCCGGTCCTGCAGTCGGTGCTCCAGGAGGCCACGCTGGCCGTCTGCGCCGAGGCTCTGGGCATCATG
>Ga0102929_1000224_pt1 | contig 32665 bp, 32 predicted proteins | sample SalPonR1_B_D2_MG_FD_78510 | JGI IMG/M metagenome (GOLD analysis project Ga0102929, IMG submission 78510) | Salt pond soil microbial communities from South San Francisco under conditions of wetland restoration - Salt Pond MetaG R1_B_D2_MG | ecosystem: Environmental > Aquatic > Marine > Intertidal... | reverse complement strand
GGGGGAGACCAGAGGGTCGGGCGACCTCAGTCCTCCCAGTCGTCGTCCTCGTCGTCGTCGAGATCCTCGTCGTCGTCGAGGTCCTCCTCGTCGAGATCGTCGTCGTCCCAGTCGTCGTCCTCGTCGTCCTCGTCGTCCTCGTCGTCCCAGGACTCGTCGTCGTCGGACTTGTCCCAGCCCCGCTCTTCCCAGTCGTCGCCGTCGTCGTCCCAGTCGGCGGCCATGACGAGCGTGTCCTCGATCCGTGCGCGCTCCAGCAGCGTGTCGTCCAGCAGCATGCTACGGTCCATCGGTCCCCCTCCAGCGGTTCCGGGTCGGTGTGGCGGCGCGGCTCGACGGCCGGCCGCACGATGTCGATTGGATGCGATTCTCCGGTCTCGACCGGCTCCGGTCAATCCCCCTGCGCGGACGTCGACGAGACCGGAGCCGATTTGAGCAGGATCGGACCGACCAGAATGAATCGGGCAGGCGGCGTCGGGAGCGGCCGCGGCCTCGCGGATCCGCTCGCGATCGTGCCGTGGCCGTGACGGGGTGCGGGGCGTCGGTGTAGAGTTGAGCATGCCCCAGACCAAGACCAACTCGAGTCCGTCCCCGTTCGCACGCCGCGTCGTCGCCGTGGTGCGGGACATCCCCCGGGGACGCGTCGCGACCTACGGCGAGGTGGCCGCGGTGTGCGGGAGTCCTCGAGCCGCACGCGGCGTGGGTGCCGTCCTGTCCGGATCGATCGAGGACGATGTGCCCTGGTGGCGTGTGGTCAATCGCACCGGCGCGCTCACCATTCCGGCGCACCTGGGTCTGCGCACCCTCCAGCGTACACGCCTCGAGGACGAGGACGTGGGGTTCGACGCCCGTGGCCGCGTGGACCTCGAGGGCCACCGGTGGTCGACGCTCTCCGACGAGGTCGACTGAACCGGTGCCGACCTCGCCCACGCACCCCGACACGCCTCTCGGCTGGCGGATTCTGCTGCGGACCCTGCGGTGGGTCCCGCAGGGGATGGTCAGTCGCGGCGTGGGGCGCCTGGCGCGCATCCCCCTTCCCCGGTTCCTCCGGCGTCCGCTGCTGGGCGGCTTCGCCCGAGCGGCGGGAGCGCGCGTCGACGAGGCCGACCGTCCGCTCACCGACTATCGGTCCTTCGACGACTTCTTCACGCGCCGCCTTCGATCCGGCACCAGGATGTGGGACGCCGACCCCGGCGCGCTCGTGTCGCCGGTCGACGGGGTGATCGGCGAGTGCGGAACGATCACCGCGGGCCGGCTCATCCAGGCGAAGGGCCGCGACTACACGGCGGCGTCGCTGCTCGCCGACCGGACCGAGGCCGAGGCCTTCGACGGCGGACTCTTCATCACCATCTACCTGTCGCCGCGGCACTATCACCGGATCCACACGCCGACCGCCGGGGCCGTGGTGGCGGCTCGACACGTACCGGGCCGTCTCTTTCCGGTGCACCCGGCGGCGGTGAACGAGGTCGCCCACCTCTTCGCCCGCAACGAGCGCCTGGTCTGCACGGTGGAGGGCGAGGTGGGGCGGGTGGCCGTGGTCGCGGTCGGCGCGATGAACGTCGGCCGGATCTCGGCCGCCTTCGATCCGGAGTGGGCCGGTGGACCCGACGAGGGGGTGACCAACCGCGCTGATGGTCGCCTCACGTCCCGCACGTACGATCCCCCCAGACCCGTCGCCACCGGCGACGAGATCATGACCTTCCATCTGGGGTCCACCGTGGTGCTGCTGACCACGCCGGGCCTGCGCCTGGCCGACGGCGTCGACGAGGGCGACGAGGTGCAGGTCGGGCAGGTACTCGCCCGTCGAGGCACCGGCGGCGACGCGTCACCTCTTTCTCCGTGAGGTCGGAGGGCTTATCCAACAGTGGTCGCGGACGCGGGGGACAGGGAGCGTGAACGAGCTGAACGGAGAACGAGTGGTACCGGAGACAGACGTGACCGAACGGGATGAAGCGGAGACGGAGGGGAACTCGGCGAATCCCCTTCTGAACACCGAATTCAGGGTCCCCTTCGACCAGATCCGCGCGGAGCATGTCGAACCCGCCGCCGAAGGGGTCCTGGACCGCGGCAACCGGCGCATCGAGGAGATCTCGTCGGACACGCGCCCACCCAGCTGGGATACCGTCATGGCCCCGCTCGACGAGCTCTCGCTCGAGGTCTCGGAGCGACTGGGACCCATCGGTCACCTCGTGGCGGTGGCGGAGACCCCCGAGCTTCGGGAAGCGTACAACGCGGTCCTCCCGGCCATCACGACCTTCTGGTCGAGGCTCGAACTCCACCCCGGTATCTGGGCACGGGTGAAGGCCTACGCGGCCACAGACGAGGCGGACACGCTCGATCCGGTGCGGCGCCGTCACCTGGACAAGACGGTGCGCGCGTTCCGCCGGGCCGGAGCCGACCTTCCGGACGACGAGCGGACCGAGCTCGAGTCTCTGAAGGTCGAGCTGGCCAAGCTGGAGCAGGCGTTCGCCGAGAACGTGCTCGACGAGACCGCCGACTTCCAGCACGTGGTGCGGGACGAGGACGAGCTGCGGGGGATTCCCGAGTCCGCCCGACGCCGATTCCGTCGCTCGGCCGAGGCGCGGGACATCGAGGGGGACGCCTGGCTGATCACCCTCGACTACCCGGCCGTCGAGGCGATCCTGAAGTACGCCGAGAACCGCGAGCTGCGAAAGCACGTCCACACCTCCTACATGACGCGCTGCCGGGGTGGAGACTACGACAACCGGGGGCTGATGCTCGAGATCCTCGCGCTCCGTGACCGTCTGGCGGGCATGCTGGGCTTCGAGGAATACCCCGACTACCGGCTCGAGGAGCGCATGGCGGGGACCGGGCGGGCCGCGCGGGCGTTCGAGCGAGAGCTGGCCGATCGCACGCGGCCCTACTGGGAGGCGGACGTCGCCGACCTTCGCGAGCACGCGGCGGAGCTCGGCCTGGACGAGCTCCGTCCCTGGGACGTCTCCTTCGTGACCGAGCGACTGCGCAAGGCGCGGTTCGATCTCGAGGACGAGGACCTTCGGCCGTACTTCCCGCTCGAGCAGGTCATGGACGGTCTCTTCGAGGTGGTGGAGCGGGTCTTCGGCTTCTCGATCACGCCCGCGGAGAACGAGGCGGTGTGGCACGAGGACGTCCGCTACTACGAGATCCACGACGAGGAAGGCGTCCATCGCGGGTCGTTCTACTCCGACTGGTTCCCACGCCCCGAGAAGCGCCAGGGCGCCTGGATGAACCACTTCCGTACCGGCGGCCCACGTGCGGACGGCGGCTTCGATCCCCATCTGGGCGTGATCTGTGGCAACTTCACGCCCGCGGACGGGGACGCGCCGGCGCTCCTCACACATCGTGAGGTGCAGACGATCTTCCACGAGTTCGGCCACCTCCTGCACCATTGCACGTCCGACGTGTCGCTGCGCGCCGTGGCGGGAATCAACGTGGCGTGGGACTTCGTCGAACTCCCCAGCCAGATCATGGAGAACTGGACACTCGAGCGGGAGGCGCTCGACCTGTTCGCGCGCCACTGGGAGAGCGGGGATGCCCTCCCCGACGAGCTCTTCGAGCGCATGCAGCGCGCACGGCGGTTCATGGGCGGATGGGCGCAGATGCGCCAGATCTCGCTCGGCTCGGTGGACCTCGACCTGCACACGGAGTTCGCGCCCGCCGCCACCGATGCGGACGAGGAGGAGCTGATGGCGTTCATCCGTGCGCGGATGCTGCCCTTCTCGCCCGCCCCCGAATTCGCGCAGGCGCAGAGCTTCACGGCCTTCACGCACCTCTTCAGCGGTGGATATGCGGCGGGCTACTACAGCTACCTCTGGGCGGAGGTGCTCGATGCGGACGCGTTCACGCGGTTCCGGTCGGAAGGAGTCTTCGATCCGGATGTCGGCCGCGACTACGTGCGGTCGATCCTCAGTCGGGGCGACAGCGCGCCCCCGGAGGATCTGTTCCGGGAGTTCATGGGGCGTGATCCGGATCCCGAGGCGCTCATCGAGCGAAACCTCGGGCCGGCCGCCGCGTAAAACCAAGCGTGACGGGACCTTCCCGTCACTCACGATTTCGGCCCTTCACGAGACGGATCGCCATGAAGCGCTTCCCTGCCCTCGCCCTGGTTCTCCTTCTCGCCCTCGCCGCCGGTGCCTGTGGAGACAAGACGGGCGCGTGGGGGGATCCCAACAGCATCATCGCCGCCGTCGACCCCGAGCTCTGGAGTGAGATCGAGGAGACGGTGTTCGATGCGCTCGAGCCCACGGTCCTGACCGTGACGGAGGAGAAGGCCTTCACGGTGGCGCACACCGTCCCGGGAGCCGAGGGGTGGGGCAACTTCCGGAAGTTCCGGCAGATGCTGCTGGTGGGGCCGATCTCGGACCCGTACGTCGCGGAGGCCCTCGACGAAGTCGACGACGCGGGCGAGATCACGCCGCCGCAGATCCTGCAGGCCCGGAACGTCTGGGCCCGCAATCAGATGGTGACGATCCTCGTGACGTCCGAGGACGACCCCGCGGCCGACGTCCGGGCGCGCCTGCCCGAACTCGCGGCGCTGTACGACGAGCAGTACCGCAACTGGGCGCGACAGAAGATGTACGTCTCCGGCCAGGATACCGCGCTGGCCGACACGCTCATGAACCAGTACGGCTTCAGCCTGGTGCTGCCCGAGGTCTACTACTGGGACATGCGGGACTCCGTCCTCATCTTCCGCAACGACAACCCGGACCCGGCCGAGCTCATCCGACAGGTCACCGTTTCGTGGATCTCTCCGGTCCCGGATCCCGACGAGTTCCAGGCCGAGGAGATGCTCGAGTGGCGGGCCGGCATCGCGGAAGAGCACTACTCAGAGCCGCAGCTCGTCGATCTCTCGGACCGGCGGGCGGGTCCCGCACGCTTCGGGCAGCTGCAGGCCTACGAGATCCAGGCCGCGTGGACGAACGCCCCCGAGGCCGGGTGGCCGGCGGGTGGCCCCTTCATCCTCCGGGCCGTGATCTGCCCACAGCAGGATCGCATGTACCTCATCGACGCCTGGCTCTACGCGCCGGGCAAGGAGAAGTACGAGTACATGATCCAGCTGCAGACCATTCTCAACACCTTCCGCTGCGAGGGCATGGCGTAATCGTCGGCCCCGTGCCGGCGGCGACCCCCGCATGATGCGTCCCTCCCTGGGCCTCGCTTCACTGACCGCAGGCACCCTCACCGTGGCGGCGGCGTACATCGCCGTCCTGCTGCCGGGTCCGGCACCCGCGTGGCCGGCGTGGAGTGTGGCGCTCGGCACCTGTCTCCTGCTGTTCGGCTTCCTCGACCTGGGAGCGGGGCGGCGCGACGGCCGGCCCCTGGCGGTGCGGCTCGTGTTCGCCGGGACGGCGATCTGGGTCGCGGTCGGCTTCCTCGGGATTCTCTGGAGCACGCCCGCCGACCTCGAGACGCCCTTCGTCTGGGGGCTCCCGCTGCCCGCGGCGTGGATGATCTACGTCCTCGGCATCGGCCCCGCGCTCTTCCTGCCACTCGCCTGGGTCGTGCTCTTCCGCTCCGCGACGCTCCCCGACGACGCCCTCGATCGCCTCAGGGCGGCGAAGCGGGCGCACGAAGCGGCCGGCGAGGACACGCCGTGAGCCACGCTCTCCTACTCGCGGCCCAGACGGGTGAACTCCCTTCCGCCGCGTCGCCCCTGGTCGTCGGCGTCGGCGTCGCCTACTTCGCGGTGGTCGTCGCGATCGCGGTCTGGGCGAGTCGGCGTACACGAACGCGGGAAGACTTCTACCTCGCCGGGAAAGGCATCGGGCTGATCGCGCTCACCCTGGCGGCGATGGCCTCGACCTTCTCGGGCTTCACCTTCATCGGAGGTCCCGGGCTGCTCTTCGCCACGGGGCTCGGCGCGATGTTCTTCGTGCTGCCGGCCTCTGTCACCAACGCGTTCACCGTGTGGGTGGTGGCGAAGCGACTGCGTCTGCTCGTCGAGGTCCGGCCCGTCCTGTCGATCCCCGGCGCGATCGGACTCCGCTACGGGAGTCGGGCGGCGCAGGGGTGGGCCGGGGCGGCCGTGCTGGCCGGCATCATCGGGTACATGGCCACGAACGTGCTCGCGCTCGGCCTGGTTCTGGACGCCCTGTTCGGAGTCGGACTGGGCTGGGGGATCTGGATCGGCACTACGGTCGTCTTCGTGTATTCGGCGACGGGAGGAATCCTCGCCGGGATCTACACCGACGTCTTCCAGGGCACGATCATGGCGGTCGCGAGCGTCCTGGTCTTCATGTACGCGCTCGACGCCGGGGGAGGTCTCGGCAGCATCTCCACCACCCTGCTCGTCGCGGATCCCGGGTTCATGAGTCCGTGGGGTTCGTTCACCCCGATCGCCGCCCTCTCGCTCTACCTGCTGTTCAGCATCGGCGTCGTGGGTCAGCCCCACGTGATGCACAAGTTCTTCATGATCCGCGATCCGTCGCGCCTCAAGTGGTACCCCGTGCTCGTGACGATCGCGATGGCGCTCGTCATCCTGCTCATGTTCGGAGTGGGTCTCGCCTACAAGGCGCTGGTCGTGACGGGTCAGGCACCGAGCCCTGATCCGGCGGACAACACCGCACCACTGTTCCTCCTCCAGCACACGCCCCGTCTTCTGGCCGCGATCGTGTTCAGCGGAATCGCCGCCGCCATGATGAGCACGGTCGACGCCTTCCTGAACGTCGGGGCGGCCGCCATCACGCACGACATCCCGACCGCGCTGGGCCGCCCGCTGGAGGACGAACTCAGGGCCGGACGCATCGCGACCGTGGTCCTCGCGGTCGCGTCCGGGATCGTGGCGCAGACGTCCGGCACCCTCGTCGCCCTGCTCGGTATCGCGGGCTACGGCCTGCTGGCCTCGGCGCTGGTGCCCGCACTGGCCGTGGGCCTCAACTGGCCGGGAGCCACGCGGAGCGCGGCGATCGCGAGCATCGTGACCGGCCTCGTATCGAGCCTCGTGCTCGGCCTCCTCACATGGGGCGGTGCCGGCGACCCCATCCTGTCCGTGCCGGAGGGGATCACCGTGAGCGCGATGACGCTGGTGCTCTCTCTCGGCGTCTTCCTGCTCGTGAGCGCGCTCACGCGGGGCGGCACCATGGACGAACTGGACGACGACGTACGGCTCGCCCTCGAGATCTGACCCGGCCGGGCCGGGCCGCGGGTGGCCGCGGGTGCGGTCCGGGGCCACATTCGAGTCATGGTCTGCCTCCGTCGTACCGGAATCGCTCTGCTCCTGACCCTGGGGCTCGCCGCGCCCGGCGAAGGTCAGCCCGGAGCCCCCGACTGCACCTCCCCCGACCATCGGGCGTTCGACTTCTGGGTCGGGGAGTGGGACGTCTACGACGCATCGGGTCGGCTCGTCGCCGAGAACATCATTTCGCTCGAGATGAACGACTGCGTGATTCATGAATCGTACACGAACCGCCAGGGCTACCACGGCGAGAGCTTCAACGTGTTCGACCGGACTCGTGGCGTCTGGCACCAGACCTGGGTGGACCAGAACGGTGCGCTGCTCCGGCTCGAGGGCGGCCTTCGGGGTGGCGACATGGTGCTCGGGGGGGCGACGCTGCGCCCGGACGGCACCGAGGCTCTGAACCGCATCACGTGGACGCCGGCGGACGACGGCTCCGTGCGGCAACTGTGGGAGGCCACCGTGGACGGTGGGACTTCCTGGACGACAGTATTCGACGGCACCTACAGACGACGATGACCGAACCCACCGACCGCCCGCCGAACGTCCCGCCCCCCGAACGCCCGCCTCAGGGACCACGCGAGGGGTGGGAACGGGTCTGGATTCCCGTGACCGTCGTCCTGGTGCTGATCCTGGTGATCGCCATGAGGGCGATCATGGCGACCGGGGAGCCGTGGGCCGAGTGCCAGCTCCGTTACGTGGAGGCGGAGACGGAGGCGGACTCGGCCGCGGTGGACACGATCCGCGTCGGGCCGAACGGCGAACGCACGTGCGGCGGAATCCGACTCCAGAGATCCTGACCCCTCGCGGCGGCCAGCCTCACCGACGCGGACCGCGGCTCCCCCCGAGACGCTTAACGTCCGGACCAATCCCGCCGTCTCCCTTGCAGACACCGGTGCAGACACCGGCGCAGACACCGATGAAGACGCCGGCCCGTACACCGGCCCACGCAGCCACGAAGGCACCGACGACGGCGCCGATCGACGATCCCGAGGGAGAAAACATCATGAAGCGCACACGGACCATCACGATGGCAGCGGCCGTCCTGGCCCTCGCCGCCACCACGGCCTGCTCGGACGATGCACTCGGTCCGGACGACCAGATCGACATCACCGACGACATCGCGCTCATCGCGGCCGATGCGACGGATGAGGACCTCGGCCTGATGGCCGGAATGGTGCCGTCCGGGCCAGGAAGCGGATTCGGTGGATTCGGCGACCGCACGGTCACGCGGTCACGGACGTTCTTCGACGCGGACGGGGCGGAGATGGACGCCTACGATCCGCTCCTGACCGCCTCCATCGTGACCGAAATGGAAACGAGCGGGGACGTGAGCCGCGGCGACCTCACGCTCTCCATCGAGCGGAGTCGCCTCACGACCGTCAGCGGACTCGAGGGAGAGGAGACCGAGCGGACCTTCGACGGCACCGGGACGGACTCACGCACCCGTGTCGTCACCTCGGACGCCCTCGGAAGTCGCAGCTTCGAATTTTCGGGAACTCTCGTGATCGACGGCGTCGTCCGAGCGGTCGACCGGGAGAATCGACCCTGGCCGCTGGCCGGCACCATCACCCGGACGATGGACATCACCATCGTCAATGGACCGAACGGGGATGAAACCCGCTCCACCGTGGTCACGGTGACCTTCAACGGGACGCAGTTCGCCACGATGACCGTCGACGGCGAGACGTTCGAGGTCGATCTCGCGGAGCGCGGACGGGACCGGATGCGGCGTCATCGCGGAGGCCCCGGCGGGCCCTGAGGCCCCTCCTCCCCGAGCTTCCCGATCCGGAACACGGTCAGAGCCCCGGGAAGAACGCGGACCTCCAGGGTCCGCGCCGTCCGGGGCTCACCGTCGATACTGACGGACCTCGCCGCGTCGAGTTCGAGTCGCGCCGACGCCACGGCGGCCAGAAGCCAGGGCGCGTCCGGCGTGCCCTCCCCCAGCATGGCGGGCACACCCTTCCCGATCTCCCAGGCGCTGCCCTCGGCCACTCCGCAGACGTCCAGCAGGCCGTCGGCGGGGTCCGCATCGGGCGCGATCGGTACGCCCCCACCCGCCGTGGGGCCGTTCGCGAGCGAGATGTGGAGGAGGGGTCCGCTCCAGAAGTCCTTCGGTTCGTCCCCTGCGTCCTCCCGCACGGTGATCTTCGTCTCGAACGGGTCGAGTTCCCCCGCCGCCGAGAGCGCTGCTCGGAGATAGGCGAAGCGACCCCAGCGGTCCTTGGTCTCGTCGTCGAGTTCGGCATGGACCGGTCCCGAGAGTCCCAGCGTGACCGCGTTCACGACCAGAACCTCCGCCTCCCCGTCGACGGACAGGGCCAGGAGGTCGACCCCCCGGACCGCACCATTGAGCACGACGCGGGCCGCCTCCCGCGGCCCCAGCGGGAGTTGGAGGGCCCGTGCGAAGTCGTTGCCCGTACCCGATGGAATGATGCCGACGGTCGTGTCCGACCCCGGTCCGAGCGCGCGCACCACACCCTGCACCGTCCCGTCCCCCCCGGACACGACCACCACGGCCGGCACGCGCTCCCGGACCTCGTCGGCGAAGTCGCGCCAGTCCTCCGCGGACTCGAGCAGCAGATCCCGATCGGGGTCCAGCTCGACGATCGCCTCACTGACGTCCACCGAAGGCTCCGTGTCGGTCCGCACGACCCACATGTCGTTCGCCCGGCTCGTCACCCTTCGCACCGCCGCTCCGCTGGCTCGTCGTTCATGTGAACACGCTCCCGCTCCGGAGCACGCCGGTCAAGGTGGCCGGACCCTCGCATCGGACCCCCGATCACCCTAAACTCCGGGGGCTTTCAGCATTCGGTGGACTCCGCGCGTCCTTCGAAGCGGATCCACCCTCGAACCGAACACCCCGGAGTCTCTCTCCATGTCCGTCCTCCGACGCACCACGCTCGGCCTCGCCGCCGGGCTCGTCCTCGTCCCCTCGACGCCCGCACCCGCGGACGCGCAGGACGCCCAGCTCACCGCCGACAACGTGTCCGTCTTCGACTATCGCGAGATCGGGCCGACCCGTCGCAGCGGCCGATTCGTGGACATCGCGGTCCACCCGGAGCAGGCCCGGACCTTCTGGATCGCGGCGGCCTCCGGGCATCTCTGGAAGACGGAGAATCACGGGACCACCTTCGAGATCCAGTTCACCGATCAGGAGGTCTTCTCCATCGGTGACATCGCGGTCGCACCGACCGACGGCGACCTCCTGTACCTGGGCTCGGGCGAGCCGAACAACTCGCGCTCGAGCTACTGGGGCAACGGGGTCTACAAGTCGACCGACGGAGGCGAGACCTGGGAACACAAGGGCCTGCCGGAGTCGCACCACATCGGACGCATCGTGGTGCACCCGGACAACCCCGACCTGCTCTATGTGGCTGCGCTCGGTCACCTCTACAGCGAGAATCCGGAGCGCGGACTCTACCGCTCGATCGACGGCGGGGACAGCTGGGAGCAGATCCTCGCTCCCCAGGTGAACGGCAAGACGGTCGGTGTCGTGGATGTGGCGATGAACCCGCTCACGCCCGACGTCCTCTACGCGGCCACCTTCGACAAGGTGCGCGTGCCGTGGAGCTACGACCTCGGCGGCCCCGGCAGCCGGATCTGGAAGTCCACCGACGGCGGGGACAGCTGGGAGATGCTCGAGGGCGGGCTGCCGATGGGCATGCTCGGCCGGATCGGCATCGACATCTATCCGCAGAACCCGGATATCGTCTACGCGACCATCGAGAACGCGAACAAGCCGGGGATGAGCGACGAGGAGCGACTCGAGGAGCTGCTCACGCACCAGTCCAGCTCGGGCATGATCGGGGGCGAGGTCTACCGCTCGAACGACGCCGGCGAAACGTGGGAGAAGATGAGCCCCGAAGGCGAGTCGATCGGCGGACGCCCCGCCTACTACTACGGCCAGATCCGCGTCGACCCGAACGATCCCGATCGCGTCTACGTGCTCTCGATCGCGACCATGGTGTCCGAGGACGGAGGGCGAACCTGGGATTCTCGCGCCTTCACGACCGGGGGTGACGACCACGCGGTGTGGATCAACCCCGACGACTCGAACCACATCATTCTGGGCCACGACCACGGCATGGGCGTGAGCTTCGACCGTGGCGAGACGTGGACGCACCCCGACAACCAGTCACTCGCACAGTTCTACGCGGTGGGCTACGACATGTCCTACCCGTACCGCGTCGCGGGCGGGCTGCAGGACAACGGATCCCACATGACCTACCACACCAACCCCGGCGGCAGCTTCGTCGGCATGGAGGACTGGGAGACGGTCGGGGGTGGCGACGGCATGTACAACGTCTTCGAAACGTGCACCAACCGGTATCTCTACAACGAGTCGCAGTTCGGACCCATCCGTCGCATCGACCTCTGGACCGGTGAGACAGAGGGCATCCGCATGCAGGATCCGGACCTCCGCTTCAACTGGATGTCGCCGATCCAGGTCTCACCGCACAACTGCGACGTGATCTTCCACGGCGCCAACCGCCTCCTGCGCTCGCCCAACCGCGGCGAGACCTGGCAGTACGTGAGCCCGGATCTGACCAAGGCCGACCCGATGACCCTCACCACGGGCAAGGGCGGCGACGGCAACATCCAGTACGCGACCATCACGACCTTCGACCAGTCGGATCTGAACGCCGACGTGATCTGGGTGGGGACCGACGACGGCAACGTCCAGGTCACGCGCGACGGCGGAGACACGTGGACGCTCCTGAACGACAACATCCCCGGCAACCCCGAGTACTGGGTCAGCCGGGTCGAGGCGTCGCACCACGATCCCGCCCGGGCCTATCTCAGCTACACCGGGTATCGCCGGGACGACTTCCGCGCGTTCGTCTACACGACGGACGACTACGGCCAGACATGGACGGACATCTCGTCCAACCTGCCGGACTACGGCCCGATCAACGTGGTGCGTGAGCATCACCAGAACCCGGATCTGCTCTTCGTCGGCACGGAATTCCAGGTGTGGGTCTCGGCCGACCGGGGCGGCAGCTGGGCGTCGATGAAGAACGACATGCCGACGCAACCGGTGCACGACATGCAGATCCACCCGCGCGAGAACGACCTCATCGTCGCGACGCACGGCCGTGGCCTCTACATCGCGGACATCGCCCCGCTCGCCCAGCTCACCCCCGAGGTGATGGCGTCGGGCGCGCACCTCTTCACGCCCGAGTCGAAGATCCGCTGGGTCGCCGACGACCGCGGCCACCAGCCGTTCCACAACTTCCGCGGCGAGAACGAGCCGATGGAGATCCCGGTCTACTACCGGCTGGGTGAGGACGCGGGTGACGTCTCGGTCGAGGTCTACCAGGGTCAGATGCTGGTGGCCGAGCTCGAGGCGGAATCCGACGCAGGCCTGCACATGGTGGCCTGGGACATGGAGCGCCGCGTCGAGCGCAGCGAGGCCGAGCAGGCCGAGATGCGCGAGCGCTTCGGCGACCGGATGAGCGAGGACCAGATCCGCTACGCGAGCGAAGACGCCCCGATCGGCCAGTATCGCTTCGTCCTGAACGTCGACGGACAGCGCATGGAGGCCCACGCCTCCATTCTCCGCGACGAGTGGTGGATGCAGCGCCGATGAGCGACGTGTCCACGAGCGGCCAGAAGGTCGTCCTCGCCTACAGCGGGGGCCTGGACACCGCCTGCATCCTCAAGACCCTCATCCAGCAGGGCCACGAGGTGGTCGCCTACGTGGCGAACGTGGGCCAGCTGGAGGACTTCGACGACATCGCCGAGCGGGCCCTGCAGACGGGTGCCTCCGAGGTGTTCGTCGAGGACCTGCAGGAGGAGTTCGTCACCGACTTCATCTTCCCGTCGATCGCGGGCAACGCGGTCTACGAGAACCGGTACCTGCTGGGTACGGCACTCGCACGCCCCGTCATCGCCAAGCGGCAGGTGGAAGTCGCCCGGAAGGTCGGCGCGACGGCGGTCGGCCACGGTGCGACGGGCAAGGGCAATGATCAGGTGAGGTTCGAACTGGCCTTCGCCGCGCTCGCACCCGACCTCGAGGTCATCTCGCCCTGGAAGGATCCGGAGTTCCTGGCTCGTTTCCAGGGGCGTCCAGATCTGCTCGCCTTCGCGGAGGAGCACGAAATCCCGGTCGAGGCGACGGCCGAGAAGCCGTATTCGAGCGATGAGAACCTCATGCACCGCTCGTACGAGGCCGGGATGCTGGAAGACCCGGACGCGGCGCCCCCGGCCGACATGTACAAGCTCACCCGTGCGCTCGAGGACACCCCCGACGCGCCGGACCGGATCGAGGTCCGGTTCAAGGACGCGTACCCGGTCGAGGTCCGGAACCTCGGTGACGGGACGAGCGTGACCGACCCGGTCGCGATCGTGAGCTACCTGAACGACGTCGGCGGCGCGCACGGAATCGGGCGCATCGACATCGTCGAGAACCGGTTCGTGGGCATCAAGTCACGCGGTGTCTACGAGACACCGGGCGGTACGATCCTGCACATGGCGCTCCGCGACCTCGAGGGCATCGCGATGGACCGGGAAGTCCGGCGCCTGCGCGACATGCTGTCGCCGAGGTTCGCCGAGATCATCTACAACGGCTTCTGGTTTTCGCCGGAGATGGACTTCGTCGAGGCGGCCTTCAGGCAGTCGTCGTCCCTGATCGACGGGACGGTGCGCCTGCGCCTCTTCAAGGGCAACACGATCATCGAGGGCCGTTCGAGTCCGAGCTCCCTGTACGATCAGGACCTCAGCTCGATGGACGTCGCCGGCGGCTACGACCAGCAGGACGCGCGTGGCTTCATCCGGGTGAACGCCCTGAGGCTGTCGGCGCACCGCGTGATCGTGGACCACTCGGAGGAGTAGGCGGGACTCCCGCGGCGGCTCGGTGCGCCGTCGCGGGATTCGCCATCGTCATCGACAGGCGCGTGGTTCGTTCCCGTAGCCACCCGCCGTGTCCTCTTCGCCCGGCCGCTGGAGCCGGATCGGCTCGAGCATGCCCGGTGGCCGCGCGGCCACGAAGCGGGTGACGGGCTGTGCCGTCGCGCCTCCGTCGCCTCCCATGAACAGGCCACCGCTCTGGTAGACGGGGCAGATCTCCGCTTCACCGAGCGCGACCCTGGCCAGGAACGAACAGGTGTAGCCGCGGACCTGGGGTGACGGCTGCGGATCTTCCACGTAGCGCTGAGGCGTATAGACCTCGACCCGGCACAGGGCCTCGTTCGGTGTCCTCAGGAACATCTCCCGCGTGAGGCGTCGATCGTCGATCCACCACTGGGGCGAGACGGCGCCGTACCCGTCGATCCAGGTGGTTCCTCCTCGCGCGCCGTTCGTCGTCGGCTGGATGCCGAAGCCGTCCTCCAGGCCCCAGATCGCCGACTCTCCGCGCAGGCGCGACTGGGTCCGGGCCAGTCGCCAGGTGGTGCGCCCCGTCGCGAACTCGCCGTTCCACTTCACCCGGAGCGGGCCGTTGTGGAGGAACTTCCACCGGTCGCTCTGCCACTCCTCGTCGTAGGGGCGGATGTCCTCGCGTCCCGCGACCTTTGCGACGCCCGGCCACTCTCCGACGCGCTCGTCCAGCCGCTCCTCGATCCACGAGAGTCGCTCCTCGAAGCCGACCTCGGTGGTGATTCCGGCGAGCTGCACCGGCGCTCGTTCGAGGCCGAAGGTGGAGCCGTCGGCCTCGTCGATCTCGACCCAGACGGTGAGCGTTTCATACCCGTACCGGGTGATCCGCAGGGAGTCCACGTCGAGGTCGACGCTCCGGAAGGCGAACCCTCCTTCTCCGTCGGTCATCGTGACCAGGCGTGACTCCACCAGCTCGACGAGCGCGCCGCCGAGCGGCGTGTCGTAGCCCGCCGCGACGACACGTCCCTCCAAGTCCTGGGCGTGGAGGGCCGGACCCGTCGGAATCGCGGTGGCGATCGCGAGGAGGACGAGTGGGACATGCACGACGCCACACCGTCTCCGGGGCGCTTCGAATCGCTGGATGTCGTCCATGGCTCCGACCCTCGACGAAGAATTGAATATTGCTTCAAGGTCGAAATATACACCTGTCCCTGTTCACGACGCGACCTTCCCGTCGCTCGGGCAGCCGTCCGGAGGGCTGCGGTTGTGGGCCCGCGGTCGAGCCCGTACCATCGCGGGGGATCGTACTCGGTCGAGCCGCCGATCCACCCACCCGATCAACCGTCCGGACACCGCCATGCAGAACTTCTCCGTGATCGCCGCCGCACGTCTCACGACTCTCCTGTTCCTCGTCGCCGGGTGCGCGCAGGAGTCGCCCGAGACGGGAAGCGTCGAGTCGAGTTCCGGGATGCAGCCGGGCTCGTCGGCCCTGCTCACGGTCCCGGAGAGCCCCCGTCCGGTCGACGCGATGCTCTTCACCATATCCGGCCTCGAGGGCCCGGAGGCGGTGAAGTACGACTACGACCAGGACGTCTACTTCATCAGCAACTTCGGACCGAACGAGACGGACGGCGCGAACGACGGCCACATCGCGAAGGCGTCGGCCGAAACCGGCGAGGTGATCGACCTCCGGTTCATGACCGCCCCGGACGAGACACCCCTCATGGAGCCGCGCGGGATGGCCCTGCGCGGGGACGAACTCTGGGTCGCGGACGCGAGCGGCGTGCATGCGTTCGATCGCACCACCGGGGACCACCTCCGATTCGTCGATCTCACGGGGATGGAGATCGGGTTCCTGAACGACATGACGATCGGCCCCGACGGGGCGCCCTACGTCACGGACATGGGCAACAGCCGTGTGCTCCGCATCACCGATGCAGGTGGCGAGGTGGCGGTCGCGGACAGGGACGTCGGCAACCCGAACGGAATCACGCTGGACGAGTCGACGGGCGAACTGGTGATCGTGACCTGGGGGGAGGACGCGCCCCCCTTCCGTCGCTGGAATCCGGCGACCGGGGGGCTGTCCATGGGTGAGACCACGCCGGGCGGCCGCTACGACGGCGTCGAATTCGTCGGCAACCAGCTGCTGGTCGCCAGCCAGGTGGACCAGGCCATCCACCTGGTCACGGGAGCGGAAGGCGTCCCGATCCAGTCGACCGAGGGCCGCCCCGCCGACATCGCGGTGGACCTTCGACGACTCCGGGTCGCCGTGCCCTATATCGCGCTCGACCGGGTGGACGTATTCGCGCTCACTCCGAACGGCGGCTGACACGCCGGCCGTCGATCCTTCGGGCGCTCCGGTCCTCGGGGAGGCGCCGCCCTCAGCGTCGGCCCGACTTGGTCCAGATCAGGAGAAGTCCGCACGAGCCGTTCAGGCCGCCCCACTCGAGGGGTGTCTGCGCGGATCCGCGGTAGACCTCGACGCCCTCCACCTCATCCGGCTGGATCAGCGTAGTGATCCCGAAGTCCTGGAAGACCCGGGCCCCGTCCATGTAGATGTCGGGGCTGCACCGACCACCGCCGCTGAGACTGTTGAAGCTCTGGAAGGTGATGGTCTCGTTGTTGAACTGGACCCCGGGAATCCCGCGAAGCAGATCCGAGAAGCTGAACACGGGCCGACGCGAGATCTCCTCCGGCCCGATGAAACGTCCGAAGCCCATCGCCGCCCGCTCGTAGAACCCCGCGGAGCGGAGTCGTCGCCGCTGCTGCTCCTGCTGAATCCGGACGTCGATGCCCTGGATTTCCGTCGGCTGCGGCAGCATGAAGAGCGCGATCGACATCTCGGCGGACTCGGTCTGGAACACGAAGATGCCGTCGGTCACCGTGGTGTAGGAGAGCCGTTCCGCTCGTACGTAGTAATCGCCCGGCCCAGGCGCCTGCAGCACGAACCCGCCGCTCGGTCCCGACGTCGTCTGGTTGAGGACGTTGGCATCCTCATCGAGCAGAGAAACGGCGACGTCGGCCATCGGCTGCTGTGTCCGTCCGTCGGTGACCCGGCCCCGAAGCGTCTGCGCCGTGAGGCCGTCCGCCAGCAGGATCACGAGAGCGGCGGCGAGGCCGAAGCTCGCGGCTCGGGAGACGGCGGGTCGTCGGAAGAGGGATCGGATCACGTTCGATCGAGGGTCGGATGGAGTGGGATGTTCGCCAGCAGATACACCACGAGTGCGTCGCAGGGTCGCTCGGTGCTGAAGACACCTCGACCGGGCGATCCGTTAGATCATCCGCGCGTCCAGATGAGGACCACGCCGCACGGTCGGTCGCGCGTACCGCGGTACTCCGGCGGAATGAAGGCGCCCCGGTAGACCTCGACGGCGTCGATATCCTGCAGGGGCGCCGCACTCCGGAGACTGAATCCCTGGTACAGGCGTGCGCCGTCGACGTAGATGTGGGGAGCACAGCCCGAGGACCCTCCGCTGGTCAGGCCCGCACCCCGACCGGTGAAGCGGATCCCGTCGTTCTGACTGATCCGGACGCCCGGGATTCCCCGAAAGGCGGTCGCATAGCTGTACCTGCGATCCTCCAGGTCTTCCGGGCCGATGTAGCGCCCCTGTCCGGTGGACTGCCGTCGATAGAACCCGTTCCTCTCGAGGAACTCCCGCCGGAATCCCCCCCGAACCTCGACGGAGATGCCCTCGAGCACCGCCGGACGGGGCCTGAGTTCGATGAAGAGCTCGATCCGCTCGGAGTCGTCCTCCACCTCGATCGGCCCGTAGAGCACCGGCTCGTAGCGGAGATGGTTCGTCTCCAGGTAGTACGATCCCGGTCCGGGAAGGGGTGTCCTGAACCGACCGCGTTCATCGGTCACGACGATCAGCGGATCGACGTTCGGGTCGAGGGACGTGAACTCGAGCGACACGAGTTCGATGGGCTGATCGAGAATGTCGTCGGTCACGACCCCGAACACGCTCTGCGCGGCTGCACCGGTCGGGCGCAGGAATACGGCACACGCGACCAGCAGCGCTCCCTGCCCGATCCGCCGAATCATCCGTCTCCTCCGATCACGCGACGCACCCGGGGATCGATGCCCGAGTGCTCGTCCCCATGGTCACCACCTATCTTGTCCGGGTCCCAGTGACGACGACAGCCCCCAGCCGGAAGAATGAATGGATACGCGCATGCCTCGTCGGCCGCTCGCCTCGGCCCTGCCCATCGTGGCGCTGCTGCTGCTCATGTCCGGTCCCCTCGACGGGCAGGCAGCGGCGGGTGCCGACGGCACGATCGTGATCGCCGTGCGCCATGCCGAGCGGGCGGACGACGGCGGGGACGCCACGCGGGACCCCGCGCTGTCGGACATCGGTGGCGAACGGGCGCGGTGTCTGGCCCACACCCTGGCGGATGCCGGGCGCACCCGGGTCTTCTCGACCGACTACATCCGGACGCGCAGCACCGCGCGGCCGGTCGCCGAGGCGCTCGGCCTCGAGGTCGAGCCGTACGATCCCCGAGCGCTCGACACCTTCGCGCAGGACCTGCGGGACGCGGGCGGCGTGATCCTGGTGGTGGGCCACTCGAACACGACGCCGTCACTCGTCGAAGCCCTGAATGGCGACCCGGTCGCCCCGATCGAGGAGGACGAGTACGACCGGCTGTACACGGTCTTCCTGACGGGCGACGGGGCACGCAGCACCCTCACCCGGTACTGTCCAACCGGCTGAGGATGCCGCATGGCCGCATCGACGCGATCAGCCGCCCGAGTTGATCAGCGTCAGGATCGCGGCGGGCGGCTCGAGGTCGGACGCGTCGACCGTGCCGAACTCCACCGACTCGATGGTCATGACCTGCTCCTGCCCCATCGCGGACTGCCGCATCGTGGTCGGAAGAAACAGATCACCGAACTGCTGGTAGTCGCTCATGCGCGTCACCACGTCGACCGAACCCATCGGCGATTCCTGGGTCGAGGTGGACGCGATCAGGAGGCCCGTCTCCTTCGAGAAGCACTCGCTCGACTCGCGGCCGCTCACCCAGACGTAGGCGACCTCCCAGCAGGCCTCGCCATCGTACTCGTTCTCGCCCACCGTCGTGACGGAGGTGAACAGCGCGGGATCGCGCACGGCATACCGATCGTCGGCCTGCTCACGCATCGCGTCGAGTTCGGCCCCGTCCAGAAGACGCGGGCCGGTGAGCGGATCCACCGACCAGCCCACCTCGCCCGTGTAGCCCGACCGCATCTCGCCCATTCCGGGGATCGTGACCGACGTGTACATCTGGCCGTCTTCTCCGGTGAGTACGGTGAGGTCCCCGGTCACACCCATCGCGGGCATCGAGAAGGACCCGACGGTGCGGGCCGACATCGACTGGAGCGCCGCGTCGCGTCCCCCGATCGCCTCCACGTACCGGTCGATGACCTCTTCGGCCGGGGGCAGATCCTGCGCCGACACGACCGCCGGAAGAGCCGCCAGGGCGGTCAGTGCCACGGCACCGTGTCGGAGACTGCGGAACGACATCTTCATGCTGAGAACTCCACGTTGGGGTTTGATTCGGGACCTGCCGACAGCCGACCTACGGGCCCCGGCGACGTCTTCTTCATCGACCGCCACCGCCGGCCGCCCACACGATCGCCGCGTCGAGCGCCTCGTCGACTCCCGACAGGAGGGCCTCCCGACGGACACCCACCTCCACGTCCGGTGCTACACCGGAGCCCTCGATCCGGCGCCCCTCCGGATCGGTGAGGTTCGAGATCACGTGGTAGAGCACGTCCCCGCTCGGAAGCGGAAGGGTCGCGGCGGGAAGCGCATACCCGGGCGTCGTGCTTCCGAACAGGCGCGCCCGACCGGTCGACTTGAGCCCGGCGGCGAAGATCTCGGATGTGCTCATGCTCATCTCGTCGATCAGCACGGCCAGGCGCCCGTCGAAGGCGTCCCGCAATGCTCCCTCGGTGTCCACGCCCCTCGGCATGGCCACGAAGTTCAGCTCGCCGGCCCGCGACTTCAGCGTACCCAGGTCCGCACGCTCCGCGAAGAACGACCCCGCGGTGGACATCACCATTCCACCCACACCGCCCGGGTTGCCCCGAAGATCGATGACGATCCCCATGCAGTCGTCCAGAGCATCCACCGCCTGGTTGAAGGGCGCGACCAGCGGAACCATCCAGATGTTGAACTCGATCACGCCCACGCACGCTCCGGGCTGGCCGGGCGCGGGGATACGTTCCCACTCGAGCCACGACGCCATGGCGGGGAGCTGACCGAACCTCACCATCTGTCCACGGACGGGCTGCCGAGGAAGCGAGACGGAGACGGTATCGCCCTCCCCATCCACCAGCGTCATCGGGACTTCGCTGCCGACGGGTCCGGTCATCAGCGAGATGGCTCCCTGCACCGTCTGGGTCTCCGCGGTGATGCGCGCGCGCTCCGAGTCGGCGTCCGCCACGATCTCCTCCCACCGCCCCGTGGACTGCTCCCCGACCGCCGCGACCGTCCACCCCGCGCTCACACCCGCGTCGCCGGCCGGGCCCTCGCGGACCTTGAATACCATGAGCCTGCCATCGACCCAGCGGAGGTCGAGTCCGACGTCCCCGGGGCCGGCGTCGCCGAGGTCCTCGACCCCGTCGTCGTCGATCGAGATGGCGCGGACGCTCTCCTCCGGGAGGATCGCGAAGTGGCTCTCACCCAGCCGCGAGAGCATGTCCCGGAGCACGGTCCGGAGCTCCTCGCGCGTGGACACCTCGGCGGCCCGCGGACGGAGCTCGTCGCGGATGCCCGGCCAGTCGATGCCCCGGAAGTCGGGATCGTAGTAGCTGGCGTTGATCCGGCTCCAGGCGGAGTCGAAGGTCTGCAGAGCGAGCTCCGTCGAAATCGGCCGGCTCGTCTCGGACGAGGTGCCCGAGGGAGTCGGAGCGTCGGCGGGGGCCGAGACGGCTCCCCCGCACCCGGCGAGGAGCGTCGTGGCGGCCAGCACCCAGGCGGATGCGTGTACGGCGGAAGGTCGAGGGCGCTCGCGCGGCGGCGAAGCCGAGTGTGTCCGTGTCATGAATCCGGGACGTCTGGGTGGGTGCCGGGCGCATCGACCCTCATCCGAAGGGCGGCGCTCTCGAACCGTGGCGACCATCCGGGTCGTCCACGTCGGGTGTGCTACGTGTGGGGGTGCGGAAGTGTTCTCGGCCTCACCCGTCGCCCGAGAGGGAGACCTCGACGTTGTCGATCAGTCGGACGCCCCCGATGTGGACCGCGGCCAGGCGCCGCTCCCACCGATCCTCGACGTACTCCACCTCGATCCCCTCCGCCTCGAGCGATCGGCGCGCGCCCTGCGGCGACGTACTCTCCCGGAGGATTCGCGCGAACACGACCGCCCGCTCGTAGGCCTCGTCGTCGAGGTTGAGATTGCGGGAGCTGAGCGCGACGCCCCGTTCGTCCCGTACCATGGGGACGCCGACGACCCGCACGGGAAGAAAGAAGGCCTCCGTCATTTCACGCACCAGCGTCAGCTGCTGCCAGTCCTTCTCGCCGAAGTAGGCATGGTCCGGCCGAACGAGGTTGAACAGACGGAGCACGACGCTCAGCACGCCGTCGAAGTGACCCGGACGGCCCGCGCCGCAGAGCACCCGGGTGATCTCCGTCTCGATCACCCGGTAGCGATACCCGTGCGGGTAGATCGCCTCGCGCGTCGGCGTGAAGACGACGTCCGCCCCGGCCCGGGCCATCGCGTCGAGATCGGCGTCCAGGTCCCGGGGATACGACGCGAGGTCGGCCGGGTCGTTGAACTGGGTCGGATTCACGAAGACGCTGCCCACGACCGTCTCGCACTCCCCGCGTGCGCGCTCGAACAGGGCGAGGTGTCCGGCGTGGAGCGCGCCCATGGTCGGTACGAAGCCGACCGGGCCCACCATTCCCTCGCGCGCCTCGGCCAGCTCGTCGAGCGTGGAGACCCGCCTCATTCGTAGCGCTCGCCGGGACCCGGAAAGGTCCCGTTCCTCACCGCATCGACATACCGCCGCACCGCGTCGGCCAGCGGAGTCGCGACATCCCCGAATTCGCGAACGAACCGGGGGGTCCGTCCCGGCGTGAGGCCGACCAGGTCGTTGATCACGAGGATCTGGCCCGTGGTGTCCGCCCCCGCGCCGATTCCGATCGTGGGGATGGACCGCTCCTCGGTGATGCGTCGCCCGAGGTCGGCGGGCACGCACTCGACGACCAGGGCGAAGCAGCCCGCCTTCTCCTGCATCCGCGCGGCGTCCCGCACCGCCTCGGCAGCCTCGCCCCGGCCCGCCACACGGTAGTCACCCTGCTCCACCAGCTGCGGCAGCAGACCCACGTGGCCCATGACCGGCACACCCTCGGTGATCAGTCGCTCGAGGACGTCCCAGCTGTCGGGAAGGGCCTCGAGCTTCACCGCGTCCGCCCCCGCCTCCATGAGCGTCCGCGCCGCAGCCAGGCCGACGTCCGGCGCACGGGCCGCCACCCACGGGAGGTCGGCCACGATGGCCTTCGAGGGCGCACCGCGACGGACCGCGGCCGTGTGACGCGCCAGCATGTCGACGTCGGCCGGACGAGTCGAGCGGTGGCCATACACGACCATCGCGACGGAGTCACCGACCAGCAGGAAGTCGAGGGGAAGCTCGTCGAGTACGGCGGCCGTGGAGGCGTCGTACACGGTGCTCGCGACCAGGCGATGATCTGCCCCGAACACGCCGAGCGCATCGGGGGGGTGCCCCGGTCGACGTCCGCCACCGGGCCTCTCGCCGTAGGGGGCCGACGACCGAATCGGCCGCCCGACCGCCCGGGTCGGATCCGACACTCCGACCGCCTCCAGGAACGCCCGGTACACGCCGGCCCACGGGTCATCCCCGAGTTCGGCCAGATGCGCCTCGATCGTGCCCGAATCCCCCCGCACGACCGGGCCGGTCACCGCCGTCCCGACATCCGCCCGGATATTCAGCGCCACGGTCTCGAGGTACGGTCCCCACGCAGACCGCGGCAGCCCGACCTCCTCGAAGATTTCCGCCGCCCTGCGCCACAGGATCGCGGTGAAGTTCCCGCTGAGGACCGCGGCGCCGTGATACCGGACCCGATCCTCTTCCCGGACCTCCGTATGCGGATTCGGCAGATCCGGGAAGAGCTCGTCGAAGCCGACGGGGCCGGGCTCGACGACGAAGTGGAGCGATCGGTAGAGCTGCTCCGGAAAAAGCGCCTCGCCGAAGCTTCCCAGCGGATGGCACCCCGTCACGCCCTCGATCGCCCGTGACCCCGAGCAGTGTACCCGGGGCGCGGATCCCAGCCGGGCGTCGTGCTCGTCCACGAACGACCCGATCGCGTCGTCCGGCACGAGAATCAGGACCGCTCGCGCGCCATCGGCCACATCTCCGAGCGCCTCGGGGCCGTCGGCGCGGCGCCAGTCGACGTGCGGAACGCCGAGCAGGTCGAAGTAGTGCCCGAGATGCCGCGCGAGCCGGCCTCCCCCGACGAGGAGGTAGGGAGCGCCGCCGCCGGAGACCTCCACCGGAACTCCCCTCAGATGTCGAGGTTGCGGACGTACTTCGCGTTCTTCTCGATGAAGGCGCGACGCGGTTCCACGTCGTCCCCCATGAGACGGTCGAAAAGCTGGCTCGCGATGGCCCCGTCCTCCACCTCCACCCGCATCAGCGTACGCTGGTCCGGGTCCATCGTGGTCGACCACAGCTGGTCGGGATTCATCTCTCCCAGACCCTTGTAGCGCTGGATGTTCACGCCCTTCGAGTCGGACTTGTTGCCGGTGAGCCGCTCGAGAATCTTCTCCCGATCCGCCTCCGTGTAGGCGTAGTGCTCCTTCTTGCCCTTCCGGATCTGGTACAGCGGCGGCTGCGCGATGTAGACGAACCCGGCCTCGATGAGCTCCCGCATGTGCCGGAAGAAGAAGGTCAGGAGCAGCGTCCGGATGTGGGCACCGTCCACGTCCGCGTCCGTCATCACGATGATCTTGTGGTACCGCGCCTTCTCGAGGTCGAAGTCGTCGCGGATCCCCGCGCCGATCGCCGTGATCATCGCGCGGACCTCGTCGTTCGAGAGGATCTTGTCGATCCGGGCACGCTCCGTGTTCAGGATCTTTCCCTTGAGCGGAAGGATCGCCTGATACTGCCGGTCGCGTCCCTGCTTGGCCGATCCGCCGGCGGAGTCACCCTCCACCAGGTAGATCTCGCACATGCTCGGCTCCTTGAGCGAGCAGTCGGCGAGCTTTCCGGGCAGCACGCCGCCCTCGAGCGCGCTCTTCTTCCGAGCCAGATCACGTGCCTTGCGCGCGGCTTCACGGGCTCGCGCCGCCTGCAGCGACTTCTCGATGATGGCCTTGGCGGCCTTCGGGTTCTCGTCGAGGAAGGTGGCGAGCTGCTCGTTGATCGCCGTCTCGACCGCGCCGCGCACCTCGCTGTTGCCCAGCTTGGTCTTGGTCTGCCCCTCGAACTGCGGCTCCATGACCCGCACGCTCAGCACGCAGGTGAGACCCTCGCGCACGTCGTCGCCCGAGAGGCTCTCGTCCTTCTTGAAGATCTTGTTGCGGCGCGCGTAGTCGTTGATGGTGCGCGTCAGCGCAGCCTTGAAGCCGGTGAGGTGCGTCCCGCCCTCGTGCGTGTTGATGTTGTTGACGAAGGTGTGCGTGTTCTCGCTGAAGCCCTCGTCGTACTGCATCGCGCACTCGATCTCGGCCTCTTCCTTCTCGACCTCGAAGTACACGACGTTCTCGTGCAGCGGCTTCCGGCTTCCCCGGAGGTATTCGACGTACTCGGCGAGTCCGCCCTCGTACTGGTACGTCTCCTCGGTGTCGTCCCGCTCGTCGATGAGCGTGATCTTCACGCCCTTGTTGAGGAAGGCGAGTTCGCGCAGCCGGTTCGACAGGATCTCGAAGCTGTAGACGAGGTCCGTGAAGATCTCGTGATCGGGCTTGAAGGCGATGAAGGTCCCGTTCCGATCGGTGGTCCCGATGAGCTCGAGTTCCTTCGTCTTCACCCCGCGCTCGTAGCGCTGGTGATAGATCTCGCCGTCGCGCTCGACCTTGACCTCGAGCCACTCGGACAGGGCGTTCACGACCGACACACCCACACCGTGCAGCCCACCGGACACCTTGTAGCTGTCCTTGTCGAACTTTCCGCCGGCGTGGAGCGTGGTCAGCGCCAGTTCGACGCCGGGAAGCTTCTCGACGGGATGGATGTCGGTCGGAATCCCGCGGCCGTCGTCCTGGACGGTGATGCCGTTGTCGTTGGTGATCTTCACCACGATTTCCGAGCAGTAGCCGGCCATCGCCTCGTCGATCGAGTTGTCGACGACCTCGTAGACGAGGTGGTGCAGCCCCCTCGACGACGTGGATCCGATGTACATCCCGGGGCGCTTGCGTACCGCTTCCAGACCCTTGAGTACCTGAATCTGTCCGGCGGTGTAGTCGCCCTTCCCCTTCTGCTTCTTCTTGTCCGCCATCGACGGGTTCCTGCTCCGGTTCCTGTTCGCCGATCCGCCCCATGCGGATCGATCATGTACTCCACTGGTCCAGCATCGATGCCGCGCCCTCGGCGCGCACCGTCGTCCCCGCGGCGTCAGCCCTCGGGCGACAGCACGAAGACCAGCTTGTCGATCTTCGTTTCGAGATCCCGGTTCAGCCGCCCCAGAATCTCGCCCTTCATCATGTTCAATTCCATCAGCCACGCGCTCGACCGCACCTCGACCACCAGTGTGGCATCGGCGACGGACCGTGCATTCGTCACCGTCGCGATCTCCTGCCCGACGCTCTCCTCCCACTGCGTCAGGGCGGACTGACGATCGAGATCGGCACGCACGCCGGCCTCGTCCAGCACCGCTCCCAGCAGATCCCCCAGCTTCTGGGGGCCGCGGTCGGGACCGCCCCTCATGTCGGGTCCCCGACGATCCATACCCCATCCGAGCCGATCATGCCGAGATCTTCCCGTCGGCGATCGACCAGCGCGGCAGCACGTCGGTGCGAAGCCGGACGTCGCTCTCCTTGGGCGCCGTGAGAATCACCTGCCCCGCGTCGTCGCGGTCGATCAGTTCCATGATCCGCTCGCTTCGGCCGGCGTCGAGCTCCGCCAACACGTCGTCCATGAGCACGATGGGCTCGTGGCCCCGCGTGTCGCGGATGGTGTCCGCCTCGATCAGCCGCAGCGCGAGCGCCACGGTGCGTCGCTGTCCCCCCGATCCGTACTCCCGCACATCGAGTTCGCGCTCCCCGTCGAGATGGAAACGCACCTCGTCGCGATGCGGTCCGACCGTGGTCGTGCGCAGTCGCAGGTCGTTCGACTCGGCCTGCTCGAGCGCCATCCGGAAGGTCTCGGCGACGGCCTCGAGGTCGGGCGAATCGTCGACGTCGACGTTCGGCCGATATGTCTGCGTCGCCGTCTGCCCCCCGGAGATGTCCGAGTAGTAGCGGGCGAATCCCTCCGCCCGCGACTCGATCCAGTTCCGCCGGGCGTGCATCACCACCGACCCGCCGCGTACGAGCGGCTCGTTCCAGACCCCCAGCATGCTCTCGGCCCGCGGCTCCTTCAGGGCGGCGTTCCGCTGGCTCAGGACATGTCGGTATTCCGCCAGCGCCTCGACGTATCCATCGATGTTCAGCGACAGCACCACGTCGAGAAAGCGCCGGCGTTCACCGGGACCTTCCGACACGATCGACACATCCGAGGGCGAGAAGAGCACCGCCGCCACATGTCCGATCGCGTCGGTCAGGCGGTCCGGCTCCTCGCCGTCGATCGTCACCTTCTTCCTGCGGCTGGTCCGCTGATAGGCCGCCGCGACCTCCCGGGTCTCCCCCTCGCCTCGCAGCGATCCCACGATCCTGAACACGTCCTCCTCAAACCCCACGAGCTGGTCGTCGCGGGCGCCGCGGAAGGATCGGAGCGTCTCGAGATAGTAGATCGCCTCCAGGAAATTCGATTTCCCCTGCGCGTTCTCGCCCACCAGAGCGAGCCCCTCCCGAGGGATCTCGAGATCGTGGGCGGCGAGGTTCCTGAATCGTCGGAGCGACAGAGCCGTCAAGCGCACGTGGGGTGGCCGAGGGGGAGTCCCGAAAGGATCCCCGTAAGTTACCGGGTTCCCCGCGTGGTCGCTACCCGTCGTGGAGGCCGTAAAGTCGTTGTGGGACAACGCATTCAGCGGCGTTCTGCCCACGCACTGGACGAGGGGCCCCCACTCCGGTGTATTGAGGGACGAACCCGTCCCCCGGAGCCGCAGGAGAATCGCGTGGGAAGCCTGAACACCAAGCCAACCGGATCTCGCCGCTGGTGGGGTCCGCTCCTCGCGGTCGCACTGCTCTCGAGCGCGTGCGGGGCGCTCCCGCAGACCAGCCGTCCCTTTCCCGGCACCGAGCCGACCGCGACGGTCGTGGTCGACAACCTCGTCTCCGGCTACGTCGGGATGGTCGTGACGCTTTCCTCCACGGCCGGGCCGTCCCGGCGTCTCGGATCGGTCTCGACGGCGGGCGACACCCGCTTCGAGGTCCGGGACATTTCCGGCGGCGAGTACTACCTGGAGGGCCGACTTGCGGGCCGCACGCCGCTCCGATCACCGACCTTCATCTTCGGTGACGGGGACAGCGTCGAGTGGAATCTCTCCGACAACCGGATTTCGTACCGCTGATCGCCGGGGACGGCCCCCGACCGCCGTACCTCAGCTGCCCTTGAAGTCCGGCTTCCGCTTCTCGAGGAAGGCGGTCATGCCCTCCCTCATGTCGTCGGTCGACGCCAGGACACCGAACAGGGCGGCCTCATGGTCCATCGCCTGGCGGGTGTTCACCTCCAGCGCCGCATAGATCGACTCCAGCGCGAGCCGGACCGCCACCGGACCGTTCTTCGTGATCGAGTGCATGAGCGCGCGAGCACGGTCCATCAGTTCGTCCCGCTCGACAACGTGCGTGACGATGCCGAGGTCGGCCGCCCGATTCGCGTCGAACATCTCGCCGGTGAGCGTGAGCTCGACCGCGCGGCCGAGTCCGGCGAGGCGGGCCAGTCGAATCGTGCCGCCGTAACCGGGGATGATTCCGAGCGTCACCTCCGGCAGCCCGAACTTCGCGTTGGTACTCGCGATCCGGATGTGGCAGGACAGCGCCAGCTCGAACCCGCCGCCGAGCGCGAATCCCCCGACGGCGGCCACCACGGGCTTGGGAAAGTGCTCGATCGAGGCGAACACCTTCTGGCCCAGACGGCTCGTCGCGACTCCGGTCGTCGGAGTCATCTCCGCGAGTTCCGAAATGTCGGCGCCGGCCACGAACGCCTTCTCGCCGGCCCCGGTGACGATCACGCCCAGCACCTCGTCGTCTCCTCGGAGTCGTTCGAAGGCGGCGCCGAGCTGACGTATCACCGTCTCGTTCAGGGCGTTCATCTTGTCGACACGGTCGATCGTGACGACGGCGATCTCTCCATCCCGCTCGACGCGGACGAACTTCTCTTCGGACATCCGTATTCTCCGAACTCGAGGACCTTCCGGCGCATGGACCTGCGCGGTGCTCAGGTGTACCTTAGCGGCCCTTCGCACTGATCCTCCACCCCCGCTCGATCGGGAGTCCCATGAGTCGGTCCCTCAACAAGGTCATGCTGATCGGAAACGTCGGGAGCGATCCCGAGATCCGATCCACCTCCTCCGGCGCGCGCGTCGGCAAGGTTTCCCTCGCGACCAACCGCTCCTGGCAGGGACGGGACGGTCAGACGCAGGAGAAGACCGAGTGGCACCGACTGACGTTCTTCGGGCGCCTCGCCGACATCGTCGAGCAGTACGTGAAGAAGGGCGATCGGCTGTACGTGGAGGGTCGGATCGAGTACTCCCAGACCCAGGACGACAAGGGCAACACCCGCTACTGGACGGACGTGGTCGTCAACGAGATGGTCATGCTCGGAGGCGGAGGCCCCGGCGGCGGTGACTTCGGGGATGGCGGGGGCGGCGATTTCGGTGGGGGGGGAGACTTCTCGAGCGGCGGAGGCTCCGAGGGCGGAGCGGGCACGCCGCTGTCCGAGCCGGACGACGACCTGCCCTTCTGACGTGACCGCGCTGACGTGACCGCGACCCGCGGCGCGCATCGACCGGGCGGATTCCGCCGAGTTCGCCGCGTTGTCGTGGGACTGTCGGCGCTCTTCGTCGGCGCCGTCTCGGCCATCCCGGCTTCGGCCCAGCTCGTCACCGGCGAGGTGGTCGAGGAGGGGACCGGCCGACCGCTTCCGGGTGCGTATGTGGTACTTCGGGATGTGACCGGGACGGAGATCGCGGGCACACTCACCGATGCGGCCGGTGAGTTCGTCCTCGGCGCCGACGCGGCTGGCACCTTCGCCCTTCTCGCGCGCCTGATCGGGCACCAGGACACCTTTTCGGGCCCCTTCGACCTCGTGCTCGGGCAGACGATCCGTCGGACACTCACCGTACCCGTCCGCGCCGTGAGCCTCGAGGGCATCCGGGTGGACGCCACGCGGCAGTGCGTGGACACCCCCCGGGGCGACGCCCAGATCGCCACCCTCTGGGAGGAGGCGCGCAAGGCGCTCGAGATCACGGAGTGGGGGGCCGAACAGGGCTCGCTCCGCTTCGATATCGTCGAGCAGCGTCGGGAACTCGACGCCCCGACCCTTCAGGTTCTGGCCATGGAGGAGGGCATCCGCCGCAGCTTCCACGACCGCAGCCCCTACGTGAGCATCCCCGCCGAACAGCTGGCCGCGCGTGGCTATATCCAGCCCGCGCCCGACGACCCTTCCGTCTGGGAGTACTTCGCGCCGGACGGTACGGTGCTCCTCTCGGAGTCCTTCCTCCAGACGCACTGCTTCCGCATCGCACCGGACAGCGACGACGAGCGAGTCGGGCTGGCCTTCGAGCCGGTGCGTGACCGGGACCTCCCCGAAGTCGAGGGCGTGCTGTGGCTGGACCGTGCGACCGCCGAACTCCAGCGGCTGGACTTCAGATACCTGAACCTGCCCTTCGAGCACGGCGACTGGCCCGGCATCGGTGGACAGGTCGAGTTCGAGCGCCTCGACGGAGGCTTCTGGACCGTTCGCCGCTGGCACATCCGCATGCCGCTGGCGGCGAAGCGGATCACGACCGAAGGCGGTGCTCCGGAGATCGAGCTGCAGACGCTCTCCGAGACGGGTGCCCGCGTCCTGCGCGTCGAGAACGCCGCGGGCGAACCGCTCTCCGAGTGGGCGGAGGCCTCGCTGACCGGTGTGGTCACGGAGGCGGGCAGCGACGCGCCCGTCGAGGGGGCGACCATCCGGCTGGTCGCGGCGAATCGACAGGCGGTCACCGACCGGGACGGATACTTCCGGCTTACCGCTCCGCCCCCGGGCACCTTCAAGGTCCGCGTGTCCCACCCGATCATCGACCGGCTGGGTGGAACCGCCTTCGAGCGCGATGTCACGGTCGAGGACGACCGCGCCAACCGTCTGGATGCCGAGATCGACCTGGAGGAGGCGGCGTGGACCTTCTGTCGCGCGCAGGAGGTGTTCTCGTACGACGCCGGGGTCGTGTTCGGATCGGTCCGCGACGTGTCGGCCCGCCGTCCTCTCGCGGGCGCGCTCGTGCGGATTCGCGACGAGCGCGGGTCGCACACCGCGGCGGTGGGACCCGAGGGCGACTGGGCGACCTGCGTGGTGGCCAGGGGCTCGGTCGAGGTCGAGGTCGTATCGCTCGACGCGCGGGGCCGGCGCGCACCGATCGGCCCGGGGCAGGTCGTGCCGGTCCACGGATCGGGGTCCCTCCTGACCCGGGTCGACCTCTTCGTCGAAGCCGACGCCATGACCGCCCAGGTCCCGGCCGAGGGGGTCGCCCATCGTGGCTGGGCGTGGAGCAACTCGATCCGGGGCGTCGTGCTGCTCGAGGCGGATCGGTCTCCCGTACCCGGGGCCACCGTGCTCATCCGTGACGAGGCCGGCCACATCGTCTACAGCGCCCTCACCGGCCCCACCGGGCAGTTCTATCTGCTCCACCCGAGCCGACGCCCACAGATCTGGGAACTCGTCGTCGAACACGCCGATCACGGACGTCTGACGCGCAACGTCGAGGTCGGTCCCACGGAGCAGCTGCGGGTCGAAGTCCTTCTCGGCGGCGCCGACGGGTTCTTCGATTCGCCGAAGCCGATAGATTGAATCCGATCGTCATCCCGAACACCGCACCACGAACCGCATGGATCTCAAGCTCACAGGCAAGGTCGTCCAGATACTCGAAGAGCAGTCCGGCGAAGGACGCAACGGCCCCTGGCGCAAGCAGGAGTTCATCCTCGAGACGCAGGGTCAGTATCCCAAGCAGGTCTGCATCGTTCAGTGGGGGGACAACATCGACTCGTTCGGCGTTCAGGAGGGCGAAACGCTCACCGCGTCGATCGACATCCAGAGCCGCGAGTACAACGGACGATGGTACACGGACGTGAAGGCCTGGCGGATCGATCGGGACCAGGGTGCGGGAGCTCCGCAGCCCCCATCGGACGAGCCGTGGCCGACGTCGGCGCCGCCGGAATCGTCCTCGGACGACGGACTGCCGTTCTGACCTTCGGAGTTCCGTTCCAGGGCCGGTTCACGCTACGGGGGTGCGCTCTGTTGCGTCTGAACAGGCCCTAGTCCACGGACTCCCAGAGGCCCATCAGGTAGCTGTCGTACCGGTCCGGATTCCTCCGGTAGTCGTGCACCCACACCTCGAACGGCGGGAGTGCGACGCGGTCCGCGAGCCATTCCGTCGCCACCTGGACCATTCGGCCGTAGTCCGCGGTCGCCCTGGACGCATCCTCGCGCGAGATCTTCTCGGACAGCACGAAGATCTCGTCCGGCGTCAGGTACAGGAGCAGGTCGGCGAGTTGCGCCGAGCAGTAGTCTAGATACTTCGCCCTCAGCAACTCGTCGGAGCCCTGTTCGACCGACTCACGTCGCCCCTCGCTCACGAATACCCCGGTCGCCATTGGTGGATGCCGGGCGCGGGCCCGGGAACGATCCTGCGCGACGGATCGATCCACGACGTCGGTCCGATCCGTCCATACTCTGAAAAGGCTGTTTGCGCGGAGCCCGCGCAAGCGTCAGACGCCCGGCGACGCGGGCAGGGATCCTCGATCGAGGGAGCCGGGAACGTCGCGGATCGGCGTGTCACGAAGATGCCGATAGATGGATCGGCGTGTGAGCCCGTAGAGAACGATCCGGCTGAGGAATTCCGGATCGGAATCCTGGACCGCTTCGGCCTGCTCCGCGATCTCGCGAGGCAGACGAACAGTGAGTTGCACGGACCGCGTCTCCCACATGCTCGGGGTACTCCAGGCTGGGATGTGAATGCTTTCTTCTGGGTGCCGGCGTCGCGACCGTCCGACCGGAGAGCCGGTTCCCGCTCCGCCATCCGCGCCACGTCGCCGCGGACGAAGACTCTATTCACGGCGTCGGCACGACGCAACCCGGACGGGCTCCCCATCCGGGCCCCGTACGAAAACCGTAAGTGGTTGCTGCCCAACAGGTTGCACATTTACCCCAAAAAGCAACTTTCGGGAAATGGGAAGTCCGTCCGGTCGGTGGACCATCGACCCGCCAGCCTGCGGATCTCGCTGAATGATGCGGAAGTCCGGAGGTGCATCCCGGCAGTGGTCGGACCGGTCACCCCGCACGTTTTTCCGAAAAACGAAATTCTACGGAAGTGCCGACCGAAGCAGTGCGGAGAGCGTCGTTCGATCGAATCCCTCGAAACGCGTGCGGACGGACTC
>Ga0102929_1000218_pt1 | contig 33196 bp, 26 predicted proteins | sample SalPonR1_B_D2_MG_FD_78510 | JGI IMG/M metagenome (GOLD analysis project Ga0102929, IMG submission 78510) | Salt pond soil microbial communities from South San Francisco under conditions of wetland restoration - Salt Pond MetaG R1_B_D2_MG | ecosystem: Environmental > Aquatic > Marine > Intertidal... | reverse complement strand
GACGACGACCACGGCCTCGGCGGTGCCGGGCCCGACGCTCTCCAGCAGGATACCGGTGCGTGCCTGGATGGGCGAGGCCAGCGCGCCGAGCACCGCCGTCTTCAGGACGACGCCGAGCAGCGCGCCGGCGGCCGCCAGCAGGCCCGCCTCGGCGACGAGCAGCAGGAAGATCTGCCCCGGGCGGGCGCCGACGGAGCGCAGGATGGCCATCTCCCGGCGGCGCTCGTTCAGGGTGCCGAGGATGGCCACCAGCATGCCGACCAGCCCGGTGAGCACGGCCAGGACGCCCACGGCGAGCAGCGCGTTCTCGGCCACGCCGATCACCGACCAGAGTTCGAACAGTGCGACGGCCGGGATGACGGCGGTCAGCGGCTCGCCCTCGTACTCGTTGACCGCCCGCTGCAGCCGCAGCACCTGCACCCGGGATTCGAGACCGAGCAGGAAGGCGGTGATCTCGCCGGGCTCGGCGTGCGCGCCGTCGCCGCCATGATCGTCTCGAATGCCTTCGCTGGCTTCGTGACCGGCCTCGGCGTGGTCGCCGTGGCCGGCCGGCGCCGGTGCGCGCGGCCCCGCGGCGAAGGACGGCGTCGCCGTCTCGTGCACCCGTTCCAGGGTGGCGAGGCTCACATACACGGCCCGGTCGGCGACGGTGCCGGTGGGCGCGAGCACGCCGGTGATCGTGACCGGATGAGATTCGTGTTTCAGGAAGCTGGTGGCACCCATGCCGTGGGCGATGACGATCTCGTCGCCGACGCCGTGGCCCAGCTCGCGTGCGGCCGTCGCGCCCAGCACCGCGTCGGGCCCCGAACCGAACGCGTGGCCGGCCGCGAACTCCAGCTTGCGGCCGCCGCCGTAGCGGAAATGCCGGAAGTAATCGCCCGTGGTGCCGACCACCGCGTAGCCGCGGTAGGAATCGCCGAGGCTGAGCGGGATGCTCCACTCCACGCCCGGTGCCGCCGCGAAGCGCTCGTAGCTCTGCCGGGAGAGGTTGTTGGTGGGCTGGCCGATGCGGAACACGGCGTAGAGCAGCAGGTTGACCCCGCTGGTGCGCGGGCCCACGAGCAGATCGGTGCCGGAGATGGTGCTGGCGAAGCTCTGCCGGGCGCTCTCGCGCATCTCCTGGACACCGAGCACGAGCAGCACGCTGAGGGCCACCGCACAGCAGGTCAGCAGTGCGCTGGTACGCCGGGCCGCGATGCTGCGCAGCGCCAGCCGCGCGACGGGGAAGCGCGCGCTCACGAGGTGCCTGCGGCCAGCTGGCGCATCGGGATGACCCGGTCGAACAGCGGTTCCAGCGAGCGCTCGTGGCTGACCATGATCAGCGTGGCGTCCACCCGCTCGCACTCCGCCTGCAGCAGCGCGAGGAAGGCGGCACGGCTGTCCTCGTCGAGGGCCGAGGTGGGCTCGTCGGCGATCACGATCTCCGGGTTGCCGATGAGCGCCCGGGCCGCCGCCACCCGCTGTTGCTGGCCGATGCTGAGCCGCGCAGCCGACGCGCTGCCCGCCTCGGGCAGTCCGAGTTCCGCGAGGAGGCGCCGGGCCGCCGTCTCCTCGCTGCCGTCGCTCTCCCGCGCCCGCAGGAGACGCCGCCGGGAGAAGCGGCAGGGCAGCAGCACGTTGTCGAGCACCGGCAGCCAGGGCAGCAGGTTGAACAGCTGGAAGATGATGCCCAGGTGCTCGGCGCGGAACCGGTCCCGCGTGGCCCCGGGCAGCGCCGAGAGATCGGTGCCGAGCAGAGATACCGTGCCGGCCGTGGGCGTGAGGATGCCGGCGAACAGGTTCAGCAGCGTGGACTTGCCCGAGCCGCTCGCGCCCCGGATCAGTACCTTCTCGCCGGGCGCGATGTCCAGCACCGGGATGTCGAGCAGGGTCTGTCCCGCCTGCCAGGCGAACCGGAGGCCGCCCGCCGCAAGCACCGGCGGCGTGTTTTGCGTCGTCTCTTCCGTCATGGGGGGAGAGGATACCCGCCGGCGCTCGATGCCGGCGCGAGGTGTCGTCTGCAAGGATAATATACTAAGCTCTCGGGCGCCGCGTCGCGCGGCGTCGGCCGCTGTGCGGGCCTGGCCCTCATGCAGACCCCCCGGGAGCAACGCGAACACACCGTGGACATCAAGGGAGAATACCGGATCGCCAATACCCGGGAGCGGGTGTGGCTGGCGCTGAACGACCCCGAGGTGCTGCAGCGCTGCATCCCGGGCTGCGAGTCTCTTGAGAGAGTCTCCGACGAGGAGATGCAGGCGAAGGTGCTCGCCGCCATCGGCCCGGTGAAGTCCCGCTTCAATACCACGCTGACGCTGAAGAACCTGAACCCGCCGGCCAGTTACCGCCTGGTGGGCGTCAGCAAGGGCGGTGCGGCCGGTTTCGGCAAGGGCGCGGCGGACGTCGAGCTGGTGGAAGACGGCGGCGTGACGGTGCTGCGCTACGACGCGCAGTTCAAGGTGGGCGGCAAACTGGCGCAGGTGGGCTCGCGGCTGGTGGTGGGCGCCACGAAGAAGACCGCCGACGATTTCTTCGCCAATTTCTCCCGCGAACTCGATCCCGGCGCAACGAAGGTGGAGGTGGAAGGGGCGGAAGAGGTCGCGCCCTCCGGCGGCAGGGAGCTTGCGCGCAAGACCGCGCTGGCGGTGGCGGGGGCAGTCGTGGTGCTGGTCTTGCTGTGGCTGCTGTTCGGACGGTAGCCAGGTCCGCGCAGTCGCGGCAACGACCACACGGTCCCGTAACGGAGCGAATCCCATGCACAGCGTCGAATTCGAACTGAACGGACAACCCGTGAGCGTCGAGGTGGAAGCGCGTACGCTGCTGGTGGAGGCGCTGCGTGACCGCCTGCGCAAGACGGGCACCCATGTCGGCTGCGACACCAGCCAGTGCGGGGCCTGCGTGGTGCACCTGGACGGCCGCTCGGTGAAGAGCTGCACCCTGCTGGCCGTGCAGGCCGACGGGCGCCGGGTCACCACCATCGAGGGTGTCGGCGACGGTGAACTGCATCCGCTGCAGGCGGCATTCCGTGAGCACCACGGCCTGCAGTGCGGTTATTGCACGCCCGGCATGATCATGAGCGCGCTCGATCTGCTGCAGACCAACCCGGACCCGGACGAGGCCGAGATCCGCGCGTGGCTGGAGGGCAATCTCTGCCGCTGTACGGGTTACCACGGCATCGTGCGCGCGGTGCGGGCCGCAGCCGCCGAGATGCGGGAGCGCAGCTGAGATGTACGATTTCGAGTACCACCGGGCAGGCAGCGTCGAGGAGGCGGTGGAGCGGCTGGGCGCCTCCCCGGAGGCGAAGATACTCGCAGGCGGCATGACGCTGCTGCCGACCATGAAGCTGCGCCTGGCCCAGCCGGAGACGCTGGTGGACCTCGGCGGACTGACGGAGCTGCGCGGCGTGAGCGGCGGCGACCCGGTCGTGATCGGCGCCATGACCACTCACGGCGAAGTGGCCGCGTCGGCGGAGGTGGCCGGCAGCATCCCGGCGCTGGCCGGGCTGGCGGGCGGCATCGGCGACGCCCAGGTGCGCAACCGGGGCACCCTCGGCGGTTCCCTGGCCAACAGCGATCCGGCCGCCGACTACCCGGCCGCCGTCCTCGGCCTGGACGCGACGATCCGCACGAACCGGCGCAGCCTGCCCGCGGAGCAATACTTCCGCGGCCTGTTCGAGACCGCCCTCGAGCCCGACGAGATCATCGTGTCGGTGAGCTTCCCGAAGCCGGCCCGGGCCGGCTACGCGAAGTTCGCCAACCCGGCGTCGCGCTATGCCGTGGTGGGCGTGTTCGTGGCCGAAACCGCCCGGGGTCTGCGGGTGGCGGTGACCGGCGCCGGCGCCTGCGTGTTCCGGCTGGCGGAGATGGAGGCGGCGCTGAGTCGGGATTTCTCGCCGCAGTCCCTGGACGGCATCGAGGTGCCGGCGGACGAACTCAACGAGGACCTGCACGCCAGCGCCGAATACCGTGCCCACCTGGTCGGCGTGCTGGCGCGGCGGGCGGTCGCCGCCGCCCGTGGCTGAGGGGGGCGGGCAGCCGGCGCGGCACCTGCCCGCCTCGGTGGACGATACCGTCGCGTTGCTCGCCGAGGGCAGCTACGTGGCGGGACGGGACCTCGCCACCGCCGTGTATCTCGCGCTGAGCCTGCCGCGCCCGCTGCTGCTGGAGGGCGAGGCCGGCACCGGCAAGACCGAGGTTGCCAAGGTACTCGCCGACCGGCTCGGCCGCCGGCTGCTGCGCCTGCAGTGCTACGACGGGCTCGATCTGGCCAGCGCGGCCTACGAGTGGGACTATCCCCGGCAGATGCTGGCCATCCGGCTGGCCGAGGCCCGCGGCGAGGGCGGCGTGGTCGCCGAGGACATCTATTCCTCGGAATATCTGGTGAAGCGCCCGCTGCTGGAGGCCCTGGAGCCCTCGCCGGGCGGTGCGCCGGTGCTGCTGATCGACGAACTGGACCGGGCCGACGAGCCCTTCGAGGCCTTCCTGCTCGAGATTCTCTCCGACAACCAGATCACCATCCCCGAGTTCGGCACCGTGAGCGCACCGGAGCCGCCCGTGGTCGTGATTACCTCCAACCGCACCCGGGAGATCCACGACGCACTGCGCCGCCGCTGCCTGTACCACTGGGTGGACTACCCGACCGCGGCGGTCGAGCGGGAGATCCTGGCGCGCAAGTGCCCCGGCGTCAGCGCCACGCTCGGTGCGCAGATCATCGACTTCGTGCAGGGACTCCGCGAAGCCGACCTGTACAAGCGGCCCGGTGTCGCCGAGACCCTGGACTGGGCGGCGGCGCTCACCCGGCTGGGTGCCGGCGGCCTCGCTGCCGGTGTGGTGGACTCCACGCTGGGCGCGTTGCTGAAATACCAGGACGACATCGCCCGGGTACGGGCGGAGGAGATGGGGAGGCTGCCGGACGAAGGGGTGCGGCAGACGCCTGGATGAGCCGGAGGTCTGCGGCCGGTGACGGCTTCCGTGAACACCTGGTCCTGTTCGTGCGCACCCTGCGCCATGCGGGCCTCGGCCTCGGCCCGGGGGACGCCCGGGCTGCCATGGAGGCCGCGGCGGCCGTCGGCATCGCCGACCGGGACGACCTCGGCCGCGCGCTGGCGGCCTCGCTCGTGCGCAGTCCCCGGGACGCGGCGGTGTTCCACCAGGCCTTCGCGCTGTTCTTCGAACGGCCCCAGGCGCTGGCGCAACTCGGCGATGCCGGCGATGCCGGCGGGGTGGCCGGTGGCGCGCCGGACGCCGGCGACATGGACGGCGGTGCGGACGCCGGCCCCGGCCGCCTCGCCCGGGCACTGGCCGCGGCGGGTCACGGCCGGGAGCGTCTCCGCGGGACCCGCCGCCGGGAGCGGCAACGCGCCGGCGGCGCCTCCGCGCTCGAAGTCCTGCGCCGCAAGGACTTCGAGCAGATGACCGGCGAGGAACGCAGCATGGCCCGGGCCATGCTGCGCGAGGCGGCGCTGCCGCTGGCCGGGCTCCGTACCCGCCGTTTCATCGGCCACGCCGGCGGCGCGCGGCCGGACTTGCGGGCCACGCTGCGCCATGGCGTGCGCAAGGGCGGCGAGTTCGTCGAATTCCGGCGTCGCCGTGTGCGCCGCCGGCCGCCGCCGCTGGTCCTGCTGGCCGACATCTCCGGCTCGATGAGCCGCTATACGCGGATGTTCCTGCACTTCGCTCACGCCCTGACCGCACGGGGCGACCGGGTGCAGACCTTCCTGTTCGGCACCCGCCTCACGCCGGTGACCCGCCGTCTTCGTGACCGCGACCCGGACCGCGCCCTGGCACTCATCGGCGCTGACATCCGGGACTGGGACGGCGGTACGCGGATCGCGGATTGCCTGCACGCGTTCAACCGGCACTGGGGACGGCGTGTGCTGGGCCAGGGCGCCGTGGTGGCGCTGCTCACCGACGGGCTGGAGCGGGATCCGGACGAGCGGCTCGGCGGGGAGATGGAGCGACTCGGCATGTCCTGCCGCCGGCTGCTCTGGCTGAATCCGCTGCTGCGCTATGATCAATTCCTGCCCCGGGCGCGTGGCATGCGGCTCATGCTGCCCCACGTCGACGACCTGGTGCCGGTCCACAACATCCACAGCCTGGCAGAACTCGCCACCCGCCTGGGCGATACCCTGCAGGCAAGGAGGCGGACACCATGAACACCCACGAGATGCTGCGCCGCTTCGCCGAGTGGCGGGAGCACGGCCGACGTCTGGTGCTGGCGAGTGTCTACGAGACGGCGGGCTCGACCTACAGCAAGGCCGGGACGCAGATGCTGATCACCGGCGACGGCGACTTCCAGGGTCTGCTGAGCGGCGGCTGCCTGGAGGGCGACCTCGCCGAGCGTGCGGCGCGGGTCAGCGCCACGGGCGAACCGCAGGCCGTCACCTACGACCTGGGCGGCGCCGACGACGAATTATTCGGACTGGGCGTCGGCTGCGACGGTACCATGCGCATCTTCCTCCAGCCGCTGCCGCGGCCCGACTACCAGCCCTTCGCCGGGGTGGCAGAGTGTCTGCAGGCGGACGAGGCCGCCGTGCTCGCCACCGTGATCGAGAGCGGCGCGACGGTGGCCGAGCCCGGCCGCTTCGCCCTGCTGGATCGCCGTGGCGTTCGGCACACCACGATGAGCGGGCCGGTGCTGTCTGCGGTGGAGCAGGCCGCGGCTCCGCATCTCGAGAGCGGCAACTCCGCCACGGGTACGGTGGCACTGCGCGACGGCGACGTCACCGTGCTGTTCGCCGCCGTCCTGCCGCCGCCCCGCCTGCTCGTGCTGGGCGCCGGCCTGGACGCCGTCCCGCTGGTGGACCTGGCGGCGCGTCTGGGCTGGCGGGTGACCGTACGCGATCACCGGCCCGCCTATTTCGACAAAGGCGATTTCCGTCGGGCGGAGTCCTGCGTCGAGGCACGGGCGGAGGAACTGGAGGCGGCGGACCTCGCGCGTTACGCGGCGGCGATGGTCATGAGCCACCACCTGGCCACCGACCGCACCTATCTGCGGGCGCTGGCCGAGAGCGCCATCCCCTACGTGGGACTGCTGGGGCCGCGGCGGCGGCGCGAACAGCTGCTGGCAGACCTGGGCGAGCCCGGCGAGCGGCTCGCCCGGCGTCTGCACGGTCCCGCCGGCCTCGACATCGGGGCCCGCGGAGCCGAGAGCATCGCCCTGTCCATCGTCGCGGAGATCCACGCGGTGCTTGCCGACGCAGGCTCCCCGGGCCGCCCGCTGGGCGCGCCCTGAGGCCGGCCCGGAAACTGCACGGTATCCCGTCGCCGGCGTCGGTTCAGGTGCCGGCCGGGCCCAGGAACAGGGAGACTACGTAGTCCGCGTAGCCGCCGGCGCCACCGCCGTCGAGGACGTTGCGACCGGTCAGCTGCTCGTACTGCGCGCCGAACGAGACGGCACAGCCGGTGGCACCCAGCAGGGCGACGCAGACCTGGGCCGGTTCGCGGGCCGGGATGTCTCCGCTCGACTGCAGAGACTCGAGCAGCGGCACCATCAGCCCGTACAGCCGGCGCATGTGATGCTCGCTGAGCCAGGTCGCCCGGTCGCCGTTCTCCGCCGTCGCGTCGCGGACGAAGTGATACCACTCGGGGTGCTCGGCCGAGTAGAGCGTCAGCGTGCGGATGGCGCTGGTGAGGCGCTGGCGATCGTCTCCCGTCTCCGCGCCGGACACGGCGCGCTCGAGGCGCTCGTTGAGTTCGCCGAACAGCCGCTCCGCGGCCGCTTGCCAGAGGCGCTCCTTGTTGCGGAAATGATAGGTTATCAGCGGATGATGCACGCCTGCGCGCTCGGCGATGTCGCGGGTGGCGGCGCCCGCGTAGCCGGCCTCCGCGAATGCGGCGACGGCCGCATCCACCAACCGCCGCCGGGTGTCCAGACTGCGGCGCTGCATGCGCCGCCCGGTGCTGGCAGAACCAGCTCCACTGTGTTCGGTCATTCGAGATCCCATGCGAAAAAGTGTGTCGTACTTCGATGGGCAGCATGCCAATTGGTTCCCTGCCCCGTCGATACCGGGCGGGGGTTGCAGGGCGCCTTCAGGTACGCCTGTTCCGGTCAGGGATCGAAGCCGAAATTGATGCGGATGCGGATTCTCTCGTCGTCCGGCCAGCCGCTCGCGGCAGGCGGCTCGTAACGCCACCGGCTGACTGCTTCGACGGCGGCCTGATCGAACGTGTCGGCGGGCCGGGCGTCCGCCGCCACGATGTCCCGGGGCCGGCCCGTGGCGGTGAGCGAGAACTCGACGTCCACCCAACCTTCCACCCCGCGCATTTCGGCGGAGCGGGGATACGACGGCGGCACGTAGGCGGTGCGCTCGGGCAGCGTCTGCGCTGCGGGCTCGTCGGCCGATGACTCGTCGGCCGATGACTCGTCCGGCGACGGCTCGTCCGGCGACGGCTCGTCGGCCGATGACTCGTCCGGCGATGGCTCGTCCGTTGCCACCGGCTCGCCGGCCGATGACTCGTCCGGCAATGACTCGTCAGCCGACGGCTCGTCCGTTGCCACCGGCTCGCCGGCTGCGGATTCTTCTGCGGCGCGGCTGGCGGTTGCCGGTGCGGGCTGCGCCGGCCCGGCTGCAGCCGGCGGCCCGGCGGGGGGGCTTCGGGGCAGACCCGAGGCGGCCTGCCGGAACGGTGTCAGACGCGCTTCCTCCACGCCGCTCACGCGCGCCTCTTCCAGCCAGCGCTCGGCGGCGGCGCGGTCGCCCGCTTCCAGTGACTCGCGGATGCGGGTGATGAGGGCGGTGCGCAGGAAGGCCATGCCCTGGCGTCCCGCAATGCTCTCACTGTCCCGGGACAGCGCGGCGCGGTAGTAGTAGCGGGCGTTGTCGGCGGCCGGCGCCACCAGCTGACCCTGGAGCAGGCGCTGGTTGCCGAGCTCCAGCAGGAGCGTACGGCCCCGGTCGTCCGTCGCGGCCAGCAGGGCCTCGCGCTGCGCCTCCAGCGCCGGGCTGCGGCCGGGCAGCAGGGTGGCCGCCTCGTCGAGTACCGCCAGCGCACCGCCGGTATCGCCGGCAGCGGCCAGCTCATCGGCGCGTTCGAGCAGCCGGTCGTGTTCTGCCCGGGCGAGGCGGCGGTCGAGGCCCGCCAGACCCGGTGCATCCGGGAAGCGCGTGGCGATCACGGTGCGGGCGGCGCGTGCCTCGCCGGGGCGGCCTGCGTCGAGCGCTGCGGCGACGCCGGCGATGGCCTCGGCAACGGCCTGATCCACTTCCGCGGCCAGTTCGGCATCGTCCGGCGCCTCGGCGAGGGCGCGGGCGTAGAGCGCCAGGGCGCCTTCCTCGCCGGGAGCCAGGAGCCTGCCGTCGGCCATGGCCGCACGGGCCTGCTGCCGTTCGCGGCTGACCGGCGGCGGGGGCTCGTCGACCGCGGCGCTCGCCTCTTGTGCGGTTGCCGCGGCCGTGGGTGGCGCGCCGGGCTCGCCGTCATCGCCGAGTGCGTACCACAGGCCGGCCGCGACCACCGCCGCCGCCGCGAAACCGGCAGCGGCCAGCCAGGCCTTGCGCGGCAGCCCGCGGTCCGTGTCGTCCTGCGCTGCGCGATCCTGCGGTTTCTTCCGCCATGCCCGGGGCAGCACGGGTTCGCCGGGTGCGCCAGCGGGCCGGGCGGGCGCAGGCGGGGCCGGCTCCGCTTCTTCGCTCAGCACCACTTCCTCGGCGCCGTCGAAGTCCGCGAGGACAGGCTCGCTGCGGGCGGGTGCGGGCGGCGGCGGTGCCACCGGTGCCGGCGGTACGGCCGGCCGGGTCTCTTCCCGGGCCCGGCGGATGGCCGCCTCGATGGCGAGGCGCGCCCGTCCGGCCGAGACTGGCTTCAGCAGGAAGCGGTAAACCATGCCGCTGTTGATGAGGTCCATCAGCTGGTCGCCGTCGTCCCGGCGCCCGGCGACGATGGTCACCAGCCGCGGTTGATGGCTCCGCAGCCGCGTGGTGATGGCCTCGACATCCCGGGGGGCCACCGCCGCATCGGTGACGAGCACGGCGCTCGTGCTGTCGGTGATGAGTTTCGCCGCCTGCCGCAGATCGTCCACGGTGCGCACGGGCTGACGCGCGGCCAGCGCCTGACGGATCGTATCGAGGAACACGTCGTCCTTGCTGAGGACGACCAGTTCGGTGGCGCCCCCGGCCTCCGGAGCGGGCGCGGGAGGTTTCCCTTGCCCCGTGGCGGGCGGGCCGCGCAGGCCGGCGGACTCCCGCGCCGGCGCGGTCGGCGACAAGCGTGGTCGGGGTCCGGCGGAACGGTCATTGGCCGAGTCCTGCAACTTGTTCAACCGCAACTGGTTGAGGGCCTCGTCGATGATGCGACGCATCTCCTCCGGCGTGCCGACAGCATGGATGATCTGGAATACCTCGTCCCGGCCCACGAGGGCCTCCATTTCGGCGCCGCTCATTTCCTCCGGGGCGATGAGGATGCCGAGGGTCTCCGGTGAGCGCTTCCGCGCCTCCCGCAGCGCCTCGATGCCGCTCATACCGGGCAGCTTCTGCGCCGAGACCATGACGTCGATGGGAGTCAGGCCGAGGGTGTTCAGGGCTTCGGTACCGCTGGTGGCCAGGTGCACGGAATAGGCGTCGCCGAGCGACGCGCTGAAGCGGTCCAGCGTGCTCTGCTCGGAATGCAGCAGCAGTACCTGCGTCTTGAAATTGTGCACGGCTTCCGATGCCTCTACCGGTCTGATTGCCGGGCAGTTATCCAGCACCGAGTATATGCGCGGCCCTGCGGCCGGCCAGCGGTCCGTGCCCGCGAATATGTCAAAGTGTGACCTGGGACACACTCCCGGCGGTACTGGTGCGCATTGCGGCGCCGGGCGGCGTCGCGGGGAGGCCCGCGGTTGCGGACGGGAGGGTCGGCGGGTCAGCCTGCCGGCGGGCCCCGGCGCTCGCGGATCTCGGCGGCGAGGGCCTCGACGGCCTCGTCCAGGGCCAGGAACTGCTGGCCCTTGCTGCCCAGGCGGCGGATGGCCACGGTGCGCTCCTCCACCTCGCGCTTGCCCACGGCGACGATCACCGGGATTTTGGCCACGCTGTGCTCGCGCACCTTGTAGCCGATCTTCTCGTTGCGCAGATCCGTCTCGGCGGCCACGCCGGCGGCGCGCAGGGCGGCGGCGACCTCGCAGGCATACTCGTCGCCGTCGGAGGTGATGGTCGCCACCACCGCCTGCACGGGTGCGAGCCACAGCGGCAGGACACCGGCATAGTGCTCGATGAGGATGCCGATGAAGCGTTCCAGCGAGCCGAACATGGCACGGTGGAGCATCACCGGCGTGTGCTTCTGTCCGTCCTCGCCCACGTAGCTCGCCTCGAGCCGCTCGGGCAGGTTCAGGTCCACCTGCAGCGTCCCGCACTGCCAGTCACGGCCGATGGCGTCGCGCAGGACGAACTCGAGCTTCGGCCCGTAGAAGGCGCCCTCGCCCGGGTTGTAGGTGTAGTCGAGCCCGGTCGTCTCGATGGCGGTCTTCAGCGCCGCCTCCGCCTGATCCCACACCTCGTCGCCACCCACCCGTATCTCGGGCCGGTCGGCGAACTTGATGCGCACGTCCTCGAAGCCGAAGTCCCGGTAGATGCCGAGGATCAGGTCGCAGACGGCGATGGACTCCGCGGTGATCTGGTCGCGGGTGCAGAAGACGTGGGCGTCGTCCTGGGTGAACGCGCGCACCCGCAGCATGCCGTGCAGCGCGCCGGAGGGCTCGTAGCGGTGCACGGTGCCGAACTCCGAGAGCCGCAGAGGCAGTTCCCGGTAACTGGTGATGCCCTGGTTGAACACCTGGACGTGGCCCGGGCAGTTCATGGGCTTCAGGGCATAGACCCGGCCTTCCTCCGGCTCGGTGGTGAACATGTTCTCGCCGAAGGTCTCCCAGTGCCCGGAGGCCTCCCACAGCGAGCGGTCCATGACGATGGGGGTGGCGATCTCCCGGTAGCCGGCCGCATTCTGCTGCTCACGCATGTAGTCCACCAGGCGCTGGTACAGGGTCCAGCCCCGGGAATGCCAGAACACCGCGCCCGGCGCCTCTTCCTGGAAGTGGAACAGACCCATCTGCCGGCCGAGCCGGCGGTGGTCGCGCTTTTCGGCCTCCTCGAGCTGGTGCAGATAAGTGCGCAGCTGCTTGTCGTTGGCCCAGGCGGTGCCGTAGATGCGCTGCAGCATCTCGTTGCGGGAGTCGCCGCGCCAGTAGGCGCCGGAGACCCGGGTGAGCTTGAACGCGTTACCGAGCTTGCTGGTGGAGGGCAGGTGCGGGCCGCGGCACAGATCGAGGAACTCGCCCTGGCGGTAGACGGTGATGGTCTCGTCTGCGGGCAGGTCCTCGATGATCTCGGCCTTGTATTCCTCGCCGTCCCGGCGGAAGAAACGCACGGCCTCGTCCCGCTCCCAGACCTCGCGCACGATGGTCTCGTCGCGGGCGACGATGGCGCGCATGCGGGACTCGATCTGCTCGAGGTCCTCGGGCGTGAAGGGGGTCTCCCGCGCGAAGTCGTAGTAGAAGCCGTTCTCGATGGCGGGCCCGATGGTCACCTGGGTCTCGGGATAGAGCTCCTTCACCGCCTCGGCCATGATGTGGGCGGCATCGTGACGCAGCAGCTCCAGGCCCTCTTCGCTGTCCCGGGTGATGATCTCGACCGCGGCGTCGCCCGGGATCTCACGGGTGAGGTCGCGCAGCTCGCCGTCGACGCGCACGGCCACGGCGTCCTTCGCGAGTTTGCGGCCGATGCTCTCGGCCACGTCGCGGCCGGTGACAGGAGCTTCGAATTCCCGTCTCGAACCGTCGGGAAGGGTGATGGATGGCATGGCGCTCTCTGGACTGTACTGGTCAGCTACTGGTCAGCAACGGGTCGATTATCGGGCAGCGATGGACCGGGCGCTGGTTCCGAAAGGCCCGCTATTCTACGCGACGGCGCGATGCATTCGTAGCCTTGCGGGCAGTGCCGGCGGCGCTGGGTTATCATGCGGCGCCGGTCGGCGATACCCCGCCCGGGAGAGGCTCATGAACAGCGCAGATGCCGACAACGACAGCCCGGTATTCCCGCCGGAGAACCACGACCACCGCCATTGCGTGGACGAGGCGCTGGCGAACGCCGAGCGCCTCTGCCGGGAGCGGGGGCTGCGGTTGACCGCCCGGCGCAGGCGGGTGCTGGAGCTGGTGTGGAACAGCCATCAGCCGGTGGGCGCCTACGACATCCTGGAGGCCATGAGCGACGAGGGGCGCCGGCCCGCGCCGCCCACGGTCTACCGGGCGCTGGATTTCCTGATGGACGCCGGGCTGGTGCACCGGCTCGATTCGCTGAACGCCTTCGTGGGCTGCCGCGATCCGGAGCACCCTCACGCGGGCCAGTTCCTGATCTGCCGGCGGTGCCGCTCCGTCGCCGAGCTGGACGATGCCGAGCTGCAGCGGGCGGTCAACGCGAAGGTGGCCGAGGCCGGCTTCCGTGCCGAGACACAGATGCTGGAGATCCAGGGAGTGTGCAGCCGCTGCCGGGACTGACGGCGGCAGGCAAAAGAAAACCCGGCGTGCAGCCGGCTTTGCCGGAGAGCGTGGCAGGGCGGCGGGAGCGTGTCCCGCCGCCCGCAAGCCTTCGTCAGAACTCGTAGGCGAACTCCACGCCCCAGCGGCGCTCCGGTCCCGGATGGACGAAGGAGCCGCCGAACTCGGCCGCCAGGATGACCTCCTCGACGATGTTCTCGTCCAGGATGTTGGTGCCGAAGGCGGTCACCCGCCAGTTGTCCCTGGCGAAGCCGACGCGCAGGTCCCAGGTCTGGTAGGCGTCGCGTTCGGTGACCGAATACTCGGCAGTGCCGAGGCCGGGGAAGCCCAGGTCGAACAGCGTCCGGCGCTCCTCGTCCTGCGCCGTGTGGAACCAGGTCTCGCCCACGAACGAGCCGTACAGCCCGCCGTAGAGGTCCCAGCCGTTGCCGAGGGGGTAGTCCACCTCGATCTCGATGTTGCCCGTGTACTGGGGCGTCGACGGGGAGTCGTTGCCGACGGTGTTCGGGCGCACCGAGTTGGCTTCGATGCGGCTGTCCGTATAGGCCCAGCCGCCGCCCAGGGTGATGTAGTCGTTGAGGGCGTAGTTGGCGCCGATCTCGGCGCCGGTCAACCGGACCTCGTCGATGTTGGAGACGACGCGCAGCAGGCCGAAGGGGCCCACCTGGAACTCGAAGAACTGCATGTCGTCGACATCCATCCGGTAGACGGCGCCCTCCAGCGATAGCCGGCCCTGGGCGAGGCGGGACTTGAAGCCGAGTTCGAAGGCGTTCGTGGTCTCTTTGTCGAACTCGTCGCGGATGCCCAGTTCCTTGCCGAGCGGCTGATTGATGAACACATCGATCGTGGCCGCCGAACCCTGGTTGTTGAAGCCGCCGCTCTTGAAGCCGATGCCCCAGGAGGCGAACAGCGAGAGCGCGTCGTTCAGGTCGTGGCGGAGCGAGAGCTTGGGTTGCAACTGGGTGAAGGTGCGGCTCTGGGGCTGCACTCCGCCCGGGTTCAGGTTCGGGTCCAGCGCCGGGTTCAGCGGCGCGCCGCCGCTGAAGACGCCGTCGTTGGTGAAGTCGACGAACTCGGTGCGCGGCGCGGTGGGCACCAGGCTGCGCGCCTCGCGCTCCTCACGGTCGTAGCGCAGCGCCAGAGCCATCTCGGTGCGGTCGGTGACGTCGTAGGCCAGCTGGCCGAACACCGCCCAGACGTCGGTGTCGAACTCATCCCAGAGCAGCTGCTCGGTGGGGTTGTTCGGGTTGTCCGTGAACAGCGTCGGGATGACGCCGAAGCCCCGGTCGATGGCCAGGTTCACGCCCACCTCCCGCTCCAGGGTGAGGTAGTACAGGCCGGCGATCCAGCGCAGCGCCTGATCGCCCGGCGAAGCCAGGCGCAGCTCGAAGCTGATGTCCTCCTGGTCGCGCACCTGGTACTGGGTGCCGTCGCAGGTGGTCGGGGTGTACGGGCCGAGGATGGGGTCGGCACCGAAGCTGCCGTCCACGGGCAGCAGGATCTGCGGCGGCGGCAGCGTGACGTCCTGGGTGGTCAGCGCGATGGAGTTCGGCAGGCAGGAGTCCGGCGTGGCGTCGTCGGTGTTGAAGAAGCCGAAGGCCGCACTGGTGCCGTCCGAGGACAGCGAGTTCTCGATGTTGCTGTACAGCAGCCAGCTGGTGAGGCTGGCCCAGCCCAGTTCGTAGTCCGCCTTGACGGAGAACTCGGTGGCCTCCTGGTCGTTGGTCGGATCGATGTTCGGCTGGAACACGAACTCGTGATCGTCCACGTCTTCGTTGAAGAACGAGGCGAAGCCCTCGCCGAACACAGGGTCCAGCGCGGGTGCGAACGCGGTGGCGAAATCCGGCAGATGGAATGCGACATTGAAGCCGATGGAGGCGGCATCCACCTGGCCGTAGCGGGCCTTCACGTCCACGGTCAGCAGATCGGTCGGCTCGAATACGAGCCGGCCGTTGATGTTGTAGTTCTCGAAGTCGTCGACCACGTCGGCGCCGAGGAAGGAGTTCGTGTAGTAGCCGTCGGTGTCGCGCCAGTCGCCGCCCAGGCTGAACGACAGGGTGTCGGTCAGCGGTCCGCTCACGTAGCCGGTGGCGTAATATGTACTGTCGCCCGCCGCGCTCACCTTGACGTTGCCGCCGAGTTCCTCGCCGGGCATCTTGGTGGTGACGATGATGGCGCCGGCCGCGGCGTTACGCCCGTACAGCGCGCCCTGGGGCCCCTTCAGCACCTCGATCTGCTGCAGATTCGAGAATTCCCGGTTGAAGGCGGCCGGGTTGGTCATCAGGACGCCGTCGATGATGAACGCCACGCTGTTCTCGGCGTCCCGGGCGCCGTTCAGCCCGCGGATGTTGATCTGGGTGTCGCCCACCTCGGCCGCGTCCACCAGGCTCACGCCGGGGGTCAGCTTGATGAAGTCCTCCGCGCGCTCCACGCCGGCACGTTCGAGCCGATCCTCGGTCAACACCGTCACGGTGGCCGGCACGTCCTGCAGGGTCTCCTCGCGCTGGCGGGCGGTCACGATGATCTCCTCGATGCCCTGGGCCTCCTGCGCCACGGCGGGTACGGTATAACCGGCGCTCAGAGCGAGTACACTCGCGACGCCGCATAGCAGGGTCTTCGCACGCATAGGGTTCTCTCCTGATCTGGATCGTTGTTCGTGTTCTGCGACGATGTGGGATATGCCACACACCGGTCTCATCGGCCGTTGCCGTTCCCCCGACGTTATCGTATACAAAAGCGTCGGTCCGAGTCCACAAATACCGGGGAATTCCCAATGACTTGTGATCTTTTGTATACAATCTACCCTGTGCCGGTGGCTGGACAGCCGACGGGCGGAGCTGTCGCGCGGGCACAACATCGGCGGCTCAGTATGGCCGGGGAGGGGGCGAGCTGGATACCGTGACCCAGTCGCTGCTCGGCGCTTCCATCGGCGCGGCGGTGGCCGGCCATGGCGACCGCCGGCGCGGCGCGGCATGGGGCGCCGCCTGCGGCATCCTGCCGGACCTGGACGTGCTCGTGCCGCTCGGCGATCCGGTGGCCGATTTCACCTGGCACCGCGGCTACAGCCATTCCCTGTTCGTGCTGACCCTCGCGGCGCCGTTGCTCCGCTGGCTGATCGCAAGAGTGGACGCCCGGGCCCGTGCGCGGCCGCGGCGCTGGCTCGCGCTGGTGTGGCTCGCACTGTTGACGCATCCCCTGCTCGACGCTTTCACCGTCTACGGCACCCAGCTGTTCCTGCCGTTCAGTAATCATCCCGTCAGCGGCTCGACCCTGTTCATCATCGACCCGGCTTTCACCGTACCGCTGGTCGTGGGCCTTGCCGTCTCGCTGCTGGTGCGGGATGCGTCGCGCTCGCGGGCCGCCGTGGCCGGCGGTCTGACCCTGGCGATCGGCTACGTCGGACTGTCGATGGCGGCCAAGCTGCACGTGGAGGAGGCCGCGCGTGACGCCCTGGCGGAGTCGGGCATCGATCACCAGGGCGTGCTCACGACGCCGGCGCCATTCAACATCGTGCTGTGGCGCATCGTGATAATGGAAGAGGGCGGCTACCGGGAGGGCTTCTATTCTCTGCTGGATCCGCCGGGCACGCTGTCCTTCGAGCGCCAGGAGTCACGCCCGCAACTGCTGGACGGCATCCGGGACGCCTGGGCGGTGCGCCGGCTCGCCTGGTTCACCCACGGCTTCTACCGGGTCTCCCGTCAGGGCGATCGGGTGGTCATGACCGACCTGCGCATGGGCGTGGAGCCCGTCTACGTGTTCAGCTTCGCCGTCGGCCGCCTGACCGGGGACGGAGTGGCGGCAGTCGAACCGGAACAACTGGCCCCGCTGCGGCCGGGGCCGGGGCAGGTGGCGCGACTGCTGCGCCGGGTCGCCGGACCGGTCACCTCGCGGGAGGATTCCCGTACAATACCGGGCTCCTGATCCGCCCTCGTCACCAGGCCGCCGACCGCCATGTCCGATACCACCACCGCCGGCAGGGATTTCATCCGCCAGATCATTGCCGAGGACCTTGCCGCCGGCAAGCACGGCGGCAGGGTCGTCACCCGCTTCCCGCCGGAGCCGAACGGCTTCCTGCACATCGGTCATGCCACCTCCATCTGCCTGAACTTCGGCGTGGCCGAGGAGAATGGCGGCGTCACCTACCTGCGCTTCGACGACACCAACCCGGGCAGGGAGAGCATCGAGTTCGTGCGCGCCATCGAGGCCGACATCCGCTGGCTGGGCTTCGATTGGGGCGAACGCCTCACCCATGCGTCGGATTACTTCGACCCGCTGTACGACTGTGCGGTCGACCTGATCCGCCAGGGCAAGGCCTACGTGGACGATCTCGGCGCAGACGAGATCCGCGAGTACCGCGGCACGCTGAAGGAGCCCGGCCGTGAGAGCCCCTGGCGCGGCCGCAGTGTGGAGGAGAACCTGGACCTGTTCGAGCGCATGCGTGCCGGCGAATTCGCCGACGGCGAGAAGGTGCTGCGCGCGAAGATCGACATGGCCGCGCCGAACATGCACATGCGCGACCCGACGCTCTACCGCATCCGCCACATCCCCCATCAGCGCACCGGCGACAAGTGGTGCATCTACCCCATGTACGACTTCGCGCACGGGCTGTCGGACGCCTTCGAGGGCATCACCCATTCCCTGTGCACGCTCGAGTTCGAGGACCATCGGCCGCTGTACGACTGGCTGCTCGATCAGCTCGACCTGCCGCATCGTCCGCGCCAGTACGAATTCTCGCGCACGAACCTCGCCTACACCGTCACCAGCAAACGCCGCCTGGCCGAGCTGGTGGAACGGGGCACCGTCGCCGGCTGGGACGACCCGCGCATGCCGACGCTCGCCGGGATGCGCCGCCGCGGCTATCCGCCCGGGGCGCTGCGGGAGTTCGCCCGCCGGGTGGGTATCACCAAGAAGAACAAGCTGATCGAGATGGGATTTCTGGAGGCGACCGTGCGCGAGGTGCTGGACCCCTCGTCGCCGCGGGTCATGGGCGTGATCGACCCGCTGAAGGTGACCCTCACCAACTACCCGGAGGACCGGGTGGAACAGGTCACCGCCCGGAACCATCCGAACGAGCCCTCCATGGGCGAGCGGCAGCTGGCGTTCTCGCGCACGCTGTGGATCGAGCGCGACGACTTCATGGAAGACCCGCCGAAGAAGTTCTTCCGGCTGCGCCCCGGCGGCGAGGTGCGGCTGCGCTATGCCTACATCATCCGCTGCGACGAGGTGGTGAAGGACGACGAGGGCAACGTGGTCGAGCTGCTCTGCAGCTACGACCCCGAGACCCGCAGCGGCGCGGCGGGCGCCCAGCGCAAGGTGAAGGGCACCATCCACTGGCTCTCTGCGGAGCATGCCGTAGCGGCCGAGGCGCGGCTGTACGACCGGCTGTTCACCGAGCCCGCGCCGGGCGCGGAGGGGGACTGGCACGAGGCCATCAATCCGGACTCGCTGCGGATCTCCGCGGCGCGTGTGGAGCCGGGTGTCGCGGCCCTGGCGCCCGGGGATGCGGTGCAGTTCGAGCGGCTCGGCTACTTCACCGCGGACCCGGACTCGAGCGCGGAGTCGCCGGTGTTCAACCGTGTCGTGACGCTGCGCGACTCCTGGGCGAAGCTCGAGAAGCAGGCGATGCAGCAAACCGGTTGAGATGGTTCATCTGCGCCGTGCCGCGCAGAGAAAACCCTTCATATTCACGATTCTTTACCGTGCCCGGGGCCGATCGCGCAGGCGCCTGCGCTGCGCTAACATGCTTTGGCTCGTGCAACGGGCAGTTGTGTTGAGACAAGCAATTCGAGGAGGCTTCATGGGTGAGTCGGCGCCGGATTTCGCAGGCCGGAATGTCTTTGTAGCCGGCGGTACCAGCGGCATCAATCTGGGTATTGCGCTGGCGTTCGCTCGCGCAGGTGCCACCGTCGGTGTGCTCAGCCGCTCCGCAGAGAAGGTCTCTGCGGCTGTGGAGTCGCTGGAATCGGCCGGCGCGCCAGCAGCCGCAGGTTATGCGGCAGATGTCCGGGACATGGACGGGGTGCAGGGCGCCGTGGACGGGCACGCCGGGAAGTTCGGCGAGCTGGATATCGTCGTCTCGGGCGCGGCTGGCAATTTTCCCGCCCTCGCGCAGGACCTTTCCGCCAACGGTTTTCGTACCGTGCTCGATATCGACGTACAGGGGTCCTTCCACGTTTTGAAGGCCGTCTATCCTCATCTGCGCCGGCCCGGCGCGAGCATTGTCAATATATCGGCACCGCAGGCGGAGGCGCCGATGGCGGCTCAGGTACACGTGTGCGCAGCCAAGGCGGGCGTGGACATGCTGACTCGCGTTCTGGCGCTGGAGTGGGGGCCGGAGGGGATTCGCGTCAACTCGATCATCCCGGGGCCCATCGAGGGCACGGAGGGCATGCGACGGCTGGCGCCGGGTGAGCAGGCGCTGGAGGCGATACGCCTCACGGTGCCCACACGCCGACTGGGGACCGTGGACGATATTGCCAATGTCGCGATGTTCCTGGCCTCACCACTGGGTGACTACGTCAGCGGCGCGGTGATCCCGGTGGACGGAGGCTGGTCTCTGGGCGGTGATCAGGTGGCCATGGCCGAGATGGCGAAACTGTTCGCTGCCGCCGACAAGAAGTCCTCTTGAGCCAAATCGCCGATATCCCCGAACTCGTGGCAGCTGCGGCGGCTGGCGAGCGCCGGGCTCTGGCGAGGGTACTTTCACTGGTCGAGAGCGGCGGCACCGGCGCAGCCGAAGTCCAGCGAGCGCTCCGTAATGCGCCGGCGGACGGATACGTGATCGGAGTCACCGGCGCACCGGGCGCCGGCAAGTCCACCTTGGTCGGTGCGCTGCTCAGAGAGTTGCGGCATCGCGGGCGGAAGGTCGCAGTGCTGGCCGTCGATCCTTCTTCACCGTTCTCCCGTGGTGCGCTCCTCGGCGACCGCCTGCGTATGAGCGGCGGACGCCGGGACGACGGCGTGTTCATCCGTTCCATGGCCAGCCGCGGGCAGCAGGGCGGTCTCGCCGCGGCGACGCAGGCGGCCAGTCTCGCTCTGCAATGCTGCGGCTGGCCGTGGGTCCTCATCGAGACGGTGGGGGTCGGTCAGGTAGAGGTGGATATCGCCGCGATGGCGGACAGCACGGTGCTGGTCCTGAATCCGGGCTGGGGCGATGCGGTGCAGGCCAACAAGGCAGGGCTGATGGAGATCGGCGACATCTTCGTGATCAACAAGGCCGACCGGCCCGGCTGCGCCGATACCCGCAAGGACCTTCTGAGCCTGCTCGCGCAGCGGGAAGGCGAATCGCCGCCTGTCCTGGAGACGGTGGCTACCGAGGGCCGGGGCATTCCCGCGTTGGCGGAAGCGATCGCCGCGCGCCACGAGAAGCTGGCCGCCTCCGGCGGCCTGGAGGTGCGCCAGGCCGGGCGCATCGCGCGGATGGTGAGACTGGGCATGCGCGCCGAGGTAGAGCGCCGGCTGCAGACGATCTGCGACAGTACATCCTTCGAGGACGAGGTCGCACGCGTCGCCGCTGGCCAGAGTGCCGTTCCGGATGCCGTGGAGCGCCTGCTGTCCGCGATGGATACGGAAAGACACGGCTAGGGTTTCAGGCTTCGGTCGTGGGCGCCTTTCCCGTGAGGCGTTCGGCAGCGGCCACGATGTCCGGCAGCTGGGAGCCGGGCGGATAGACCTCCACTCCCTTTCCTTCCAGCCGGCGTTTCGCGTGAGGCGGTATTACCCCGCCAGCGAAGACCGGCTTCTCGATGCCTTCGTCCCGCAGCGCTGCAACGGCACGCTCGGCCACCTGTACGTGACCGCCGACGGACAGACCGATGAGGTCCACATCCTCGTCGATGGCGGCCTGGACGATCTCGTCCACGTTGGCCATGCCTATCATCACCACCTCGAAACCGGCATCCCGCAGGGCTCGTGCAACCACGGAGACCCCGCGCCAGTGCCCGTCGAGCGCGGTTTTTGCGAGCAGAATACGACGCTGATTGCTCATGGTTGTCTCCTCATGCGGTGATCGGCGTATCCCAGTCACCGAAGACTTCGCGGAAGCAGTCACCGATCTCGCCCAGCGTCACCTCCGCGTCGAGCGCTTCCATCATGGCGGGCATGATATTGGCATCGGATCGGCAGGTCTTCTCCAAGTTCCTCAATGCAGCCCCGGCCGCCTTGCCGTCCCGGGTCCGCCACAGCTCCTGCAGCCTCTCGGTGGCCACCTCGAAAGCGTCGTCTACACCCGTAAAACCGTCGATCTCGAACGGCGTGTCATCATGGGTGAAATCGGTAACACCGACGATGGTACGCTCGCCGCTGGCCTGGGCATCCAGGTCTGCATTCTGGTTCTCGTGCGCGCGTGCATGCAGCCAGCCGGAGTCAAGGCAGGCCAGGAAGCCGCCACTCTCCTGTATCTCTTCGAAGAACTCCCAGGCTCGCTCGATGAGTTCGGCAGTCAGCGCTTCGGCGTAGTGCGAGCCGCCCAACGGGTCGACCACCGCACAGAGGTTGCTCTCGTGCTGGAGTATCTGCTGGATGCGCACCGACATCTGGTGGGCGTGCTCGGAGGGGACCGACAATGCCTCGTCGTAGCCGGAGACGCCCAGCGACTGGACGCCGCCCAACACACCGGCAAGGCCCATGAGAGTACCGCGCACGATGTTGTTGAGCGGCTGCTGGTAAGTCATCATCGAGCCCGACGTCACGCAATGGATGCGCAGGTTCATCACCTTCTCGTTGGTTACGCCGTAGCGCTCGGCCAGCAGGTCGTACCACATCTTCCGCGCCGCTCGCAGCTTGCACGCCTCCTCGATTACGTCCAGCGTGAGGCGGAAACTCACGCCGCCTACGGCGCGGGCTGCCGCCTCCATGGACATGGAGCCGCGGCGCTGGGCCTCGTCAAGATACTCCACCGCGTTGGCGAACAGCACCCCCAGTTCCTGATACGCATTCAAGCCGGTGTCGGCGCCATTGTAGGCGGCAATGGAAACCGGGACCCATCGCGGCAGATACTGGTCGCAGAATTCCATGATGTCGACGTTGAACCGGAGCCCCGGACCCGTGGGTACCTGTTGCTTGGTCACGCAGCCGAGATACGTCAGGAAAAAGTCGCTCTGGCCGGTGCCCGGCAGGCGCTCGAGGTCGAGGCCCCTTTGCCTGGCCACGGTCCAGTAGCCGGCGAGGGCGAAAGGGGCATGCTGGACCACCGCGCCGCCGGCGTGGCCATAGGTGGACTCGATGGGAATGCCGTCGAGACAGATGCGGATGTCGCGGACGCTCTGCATCACGGCGCCGGTGAGACCGACATCCTCCCTGCGTGCCACGACGTCGGGATGATCCACGTTGTACATGTGGTCCGCGGTGTTGCGGTCGTGCTCCATCAGGAAACCCGTCTCGCCATGGGACAAGAGGAATTTGATGCGCTCGTTCTCGTCCTCCGGCTTGCCGAAGCCGCTCAGCTGGAAGATGCGCCAGGGCTTCGTCCGGTAACCCTTCGGGTAGGCGCCACGCAGAAACGGCGCCTGGCCGGGGCTGGACCCGGAGCCGTGACGATGCGCTTCGGGTACGTCTTCGGGACCATAATGGGATTTCAGCGGTATTCCGGAGAACGTCTTCCACTGCTTCTTCGACCACCGCTCCTGGCCCGAGTCACTCATGCCTCCTCCCACGTGATGTATCTTGATTCTACCGCCCTTGAAGAATATCAGTCTTTCAGTAAGAATTATATACTCATCAGTATAAGGGGGAGGCATCATGGCATTACCTGCCGGCGAGGTCATCTGTACGGCCATCGAGAAGGTTATCTACGGGCAGCGCGCGGCACAGGCGGTAGCGGCCGAGGCTGAGCGACTGGGTGCGCGCAACGTCTTCCTGGTGGTCAGCGAAACCCTGGACGAGCAGACCGACGAGATCGCGCAGGTCCGCGAGGCGCTCGGCAACCGGTTCGCAGGCCAGTTCAAGGGGATTCCTCCCCACGGCCCCCGCACCGCTATCATCGAGGCGGCCGACGCGGCCCGCGAGGCGCAGGCGGATCTGATCGTTACCATCGGCGGCGGTACGTTGACCGACGCCGGCAAGATCATGCTCATCTGTCTGAAGTACGGCATCCGGGAGCACGACGAACTCGAGCCTTACCACGTGTACGTGAACGAGGCGGGCAGCGTCATCAAGCCGGAGCTCGACGCGCCGGACCTGCGCATGATCGCCGTGCCTACCACCCTCTCCGGCGGCGAGTTCAACCCGCTGGGGGGTGCCACCGACGAGAAGCGCAAGCTGAAGCAGGGTTACGAGCAACGTCTGCTGGTGCCCGTCAGCGTCATCCTTGACCCGGCGCTTACCGTGCACACGCCGGAATGGTTATGGATGTCGACCGGCGTGCGTTCCCTCGACCACGCCATGGAGACGCTCGGCTCCCACCTGTCCAACGATTTCTGCGACGGCATGGCCGATAGCGCCATCCGGTTGCTGACCGACGGATTGCCGCGGGTGAAGGCCGACCCGGCAGACCTGGAGGCGCGGTTACGGTGCCAGATCGGAGCCTGGCAATCGATGGTGCCCGTTGTGGGTGGCGTCCCGATGGGGGCGAGCCATGCTATCGGCCACGTGCTTGGCGGCACCTGCGACGTGCCGCACGGGTACACCTCGTGTGTGATGGCGCCCTTCGTGCTGGAGTTCAACCGGCCCGTGAATGCCCATCGTCAGGAGCGAATCAGCGAGGCCTTCGGGGCGCCGCAGCGTCCCGCTTCCGAGTTGGCTGACGAGTTCATAACCAGTCTGGGCATGCCGCGCTCACTGGCGGCGGTGGGCGTGAGCGAGGACGACCTTCAGCAGGTGGCGGAGTACACCATGGAGGATTTCTGGGCCCGCACCAATCCGCGCCCGATCGAGAAGCCTGCGGACGTCATGGAGATTCTGCGGCTGGCTGTGGGATGACAGTCCCGATCGGGCATACTTTGCTGGATACCGGGAAAGGAGGCTCCATGACCAGATCCAGCGAACTGAAGACCGAAGTCGTTGCTTTCAAGCGGCGCCGTATCCTCGAGGAGGCGGCGCACCTGTTCTTCGAGAACGGCTACGAGGGTACGACGCTCGATACGATAGCCGAGCGGCTGCAGGTGACCAAGCCGTATCTCTACTCCTATTTCCGGAACAAGGGAGACATCCTGTTCGAAGTCTGCCAGACCGGTATCCGCAAGTCCCTCGCGGCGCTGGACGAAGCGCTGGCTCTCGAAGGCTCGCCGAGCAGCCGCCTGAAGGCCGCAGTGGAGCGAGTGGCCCAGATCGTGATCGAGAAGCGCGAATACATCGTGGTGTACATGCGCGAGGAAATGAATCTGCCACCGGACAAGGCCCGTGAGATTCGCGAACTCAGGAAGAGCTTCGACCAGCGCATGGCGGGCTTGTTGCGCGAGGGTCTGGAGGCTGGTGAATTCGGAGTGGAGGATCTCTCGGTGACGGCAACCACGATCGGCGGTGTGCTGAGCTGGCTGCCCAGCTGGTATCAGCCGACCGGAAGGCTGACCCCGGGCGAGGTGACGCTCTACACCGTCCGACTCATCCAGAAGATGGTGCGTTCCGCCTGACGGCGCGGCGCAGGAACTGAAAAGACGATGCCGGAGGCGACGCGATGAGTACAGCTGATAACACTTCGAAGCAGCACTCGGACCCCCGGGTGCCGGACCGCACCACCTGCGTGCTCCGCTATGTTCTGGACAAATGGGCAAGGGAGAAGCCGGAGGAGACCTTCGTCGTGTTCGAAGACGGAGAGGCGTGGAGCTTCGCTGAGGTCCGCGAGCGCACCGTCCGGCTGGCCGCCGGACTGGTCCGGCTCGGCATCCGCCAGGGCGACCACGTGGCAATGTGGCTGCCAAACGGCCGCGAGTCTTTGCTGTCGTTCTTCGCCATCAATTACGTCGGCGCCGTCTACGTGCCGTTCAACACGGCCTACAAGGGCCGGATCCTGGAGCACGTCGTCGAGAACTCCGATGCCGAGGTAATCATCGTGCACGGTCAGCTGGCGCCGCGCCTCGGTGATATCGAAACGGCGCGCCTGAAAGCCGCCGTCCTGGTCGGGGACGGTGAGGCCGGCAAGCTCGATACGGTGGCATTCGAGGACGTCGGCGCCGCCGGGAACGAGGTGCCGGAGCTCGAGCGGCCCATTGAGCCGTGGGATACCCAGTCCATCATCTACACCTCGGGGACAACCGGGCCGTCGAAAGGCGTGCTTTCGAGTTACCTGCACATGTACACGAATCCCGGCCCTGAAGCGTGGCACTTCGTGACCGGCGAAGACCGCTTCCTGGTGAATATGCCGATGTTCCACATCGGTGGCATGGGCCTGTCGTTCGCCATGCTGGCGCGGGGTGGTTCCATCGCCATGATGGAGAATTTCTCCACGGAGTCGTTCTGGCCCCTCGTGGCGCGCACGCAATGCACCACCATATTCCTGCTGGGCGCGATGGCTACGTTTCTGCTGAAACAGCCGGTCTCCGAGGCGGAGCGCCAGCACAAAGTGAGGCTGGCCTTCCTCGTCCCGCTCACCAGCAACCACCGGGAGGTGGCGGAACGATTCGGCATCGACATTTACACGATATTCAACATGACCGAGGTGTCTTCGCCCATCGTGTCCGATCCCAACCCCGAGAAACCGGGTACCTGCGGCAAGGTGCGCCCCGGCGTGGAGGTGCGTCTCGTCGACGAGAATGACTGCGAGGTGGCCGTTGGCGAGGCCGGCGAGATGATCGTTCGCACGGAGCGTCCATGGGCCATGAACCACGGCTACTACAAGAACCCGGAGGCCACCGCCAAGGCGTGGCGAAACGGGTGGTTCCATACCGGTGACGCGTTCCGTCAGGATGCGGACGGTTATTTCTATTTCGTTGACCGGGTGAAGGATGCCATCCGCCGCCGCGGCGAGAACATCTCGTCCTTCGAGGTTGAGGCGGAGGTGATCGCCTACGACGACGTGCGGGAAGCTGCGGCGGTCGGTGTGCCGAGTGAGTTCAGTGAAGATGAGGTCCTCGTTGTGGTTTCCCCGGTGGCAGGCCGCCGGATCGATCCGCAGGCGCTGTTCGGCTTCCTGCAGGATCGGCTGCCTCATTTCATGCTGCCCCGTTACATCCGCGTGATGGACGATTTGCCGAAGACGCCGACGGAGAAGGTGCGCAAACACCTGCTGCGGGAGGCCGGGACGTCCGCTGATACGTGGGATCGAGAAGCTGCGGGCATCAGGACACGGCGAGAGAAAATCTGAAGAATCCCGGCTCCCGATCGCTGTCTTCCCTCTTCCGTCTTCCGCAAGCGCTTTCTTACCGAAAGGGCTTTTAGTTTTCTTTATACTATTATAATCTACCCAAGAGTAGATTAGATCTATGTCCGGTTTCAAAGGCGATGAAGACGCCGCCGCCGGAAGAAAACCAGAGGGGGAGTTGCTATGTCATCACCGACATCGGGTGTGCGGCTGACGCTTGCCGCGATCGTACTGAGCCTCGTGACGTTCACCCTGCCACCGCTTCCGGCGGCTGCGCAGGACGAGCAGGCCATCGAGGAAGTCATCGTAACGGCCACGCGCAAGGAGACGACGCTGACGGATACGCCGGCGGCCATCAGCGCCCTGGCAGCCGAGGAGCTCGGCCTCGGCGCCGTCGAGGACGTCGGTGATCTGCAATACCGGATCCCCAACCTCTCCGTGGCCAACCAGTTCGGCGTCAACCGGGCCTTCATCCGGGGCATCGGCCTGACGAGCATCGAGCTGGGCGCCGACGGCGCGGTGGCCTTCCATGTGGACGGCGCGATCATCGCCCGTCCGGCAGCGCAGCTGGCCAGCTATTTCGACCTGGAGCGGGTGGAAGTGCTGCGCGGTCCCCAGGGTACGCTGTACGGGCGGGGTGCGACTGCGGGCGCCATCAACGTCGTCACGCGCAAGCCAACCGAGGTCTTCTCCGGCAACGGAAGCATCACGGCGGGCAACTACGGCCTGGTGGCTGCCGAAGGCGGTATCAGCGGGCCACTGGTGGAAGACAAGCTCTTCTTCCGCCTCGCGGCGAAGACGGTCGACCGGGACGGCTACGGCGAGAATCTGTTCACGGGCACCGAGATCAACACCCGCGATCACCAGGCATTCCGCGGCACGCTGGAGTGGCGTCCCGCGGACGAACTCGAGATCACGGTGAGCGGCGACTACTACGAAGAAGACGACACCAACTACGCCTACCAGTTTTTCGGGCCGACCACGATCGATCCGCTGTTCGGCCAGCTGCTGGGTGGCCAGACCATCTTCGACGCCGTAGCGAACCCGGACCCCTGGGACATCTATTCCGACGTCGATCCGAAGAACGACCGTGAAGGCAAAGGGGCCGTCGCGAATATCCGCTGGGAACGAGGCAAGTGGAGCCTGCGCTCTATCACGAGCTACCGGGACTTCTACCGCCAGAACGTCGCCGATCTTGACTCCACGAGTTTCGATGCCTTCGGCCGTATTACTTATACGGAAGACAGCGAGACACTGAGTCAGGAACTGTTGGTGACCTATGCGGAGGACAACTGGGACCTCCTGTTCGGCGCGATGTACTTCGAGGAGGATCTGTTCGGCAGCACCTTCGTACCGCTGAACAATATCGAACTGATTGTGCCGGGAGCCTTGCCGGGAGGCACCTTCGACCAGAAAGGAACGGTGGATATCGAAGCGCTGGGCCTGTTCGTACAGGGCACCTACAATTTCACGGATCGGCTCTCCGCCACGCTGGGCGTGCGCTACAGCGAGGAAGACCGGGATCACGTGGGCAGCTTCACTTTCTCGGCGCTGGGTATCCTCGGCGTGCCCACCGACAAGTCGGACAGCTGGGATGCGGTCACCCCGAAACTGGTGGTGGACTACCAGCTGACGCCGACTACGATGATCTACGGCAACATCGAGCGCGGTTTCAAGAGTGGTGTCATCAACATCGGCGCCATCAACCCGGCGGTGGACCCGGAGTTCGTCTGGAACTACGAGGTCGGCGTGAAAACCCAGCTCATGGATAACCGCGTGCAACTTGCCGCTTCCGCATTCTATTACGACTACACGGACCTTCAGGTGGGCCGCGTCGACGAAACCAGCACGCCGATCACCGAGAACGCGGCGGAGGCACGGAATACCGGGCTCGAGATCGAAGGCAACGCGGTGCTCACGGACGCACTGAGCGTCGACTTCTACGCCACGTATCTGAACGCCGAGTTCGACGAGTTCGACACTTTCGAACCGAACCGGCCGGGCGAGGGCGAGAAAGACCTGTCGGGCAATACCCTGCCGAATGCGCCGGAGCTGACCTGGTTCATCGGCGCCAACTACACCGTGCCGCTGGCCGGCGGCGACCTGCGTTTCCGCGGAGAGATTTCCTGGGTGGACGACATTTACTTCACCGAGTTCAACAACGAGGACGCGTTCCAGGAGAGCTATGCCATGACGAATGCCAGCGTCCGCTACACGCCGGCGAGCGGCGCGTGGAACATCGAGGTATGGGGCAAGAACCTCGGTGACGAGGACATAAAGGCGAATAACATCGTCGCGGCGCCGCTGTTCGCCTTCCCTCAGGTGGGTGCACTGTATCCGCCGCGGACCTACGGGGCGACCATCTCCGTGAACTTCTAACCCGGAAGAACGGCTTGTCGGAAGGATACCGCACGCTCTCCATCGAGCAGCGGCAAGGCGCGGAGTGGCTCACGCTCGATCGACCGGAATCGCTGAACGCGATGAACGGCGAAATGATCGATGAGCTGCTCCGCTACTTCACCGGACTGGAGTACCGTAGCGAGGTCCGCGTAGTGGTACTGCGTGGTGCCGGTCGCGGCTTCTGTGCCGGCCTGGACCTCAACGACATGGCGGGAGTCGAAGACCCGGGCAGCGCCGACGAGGCCCTGCCGCTGCAACGCCGACTCTCCCGCCTCATCCTTGCCATGCGCCGTTGCCCGCCGCCGATCGTCTGTCTGCTGCACGGTGCAGCGAGTGGCGGCGGGTTCGCGCTGGCGCTGGCCTCGGATATCCGCATAGCCAGCTCGGACGCGCGGATGAACGCCGCTTTCATCAAGGTGGGGCTGACGGGCTGCGACGTGGGCGTGAGCTATCACCTGCCGCGCATCGTCGGCGGTGCGCTGGCAGCCGAACTGCTGATGACCGGTCGCTTCCTGGATGCCGAGCGCGCATTGGCCCACGGGGTGGTCAGCGAAGTCGTCGAACCGCAAGCCCTGCACGGTGCCGGCGAGACGCTCGTCGGCGAGCTGCTGCAGGCGGCGCCGAAGGCGCTGCAACTCACCAAGGAGGCACTCGACGCGAACGTGGCCGCACCCAGCCTGGAGAGTGCCGTGGCGCTGGAGGACCGCCAGCAGGCCCTTTGCCTGACCAGCGGCGAATTCGCTCGTCGGGTCGCGGCCTTCAGGAAACGGGGGACCTCATGAACGCATCCGTACTCTTCGACCCGGCCGATCCGGCGCTGCACGTCGATCCCTACAGCGTCTATCGGCGGCTCCAGTCCGAGGCGCCGGTGTACTGGTGCGATCTCGGCTTCTGGGTGGCCAGCCGCTATAACGACATCGCCGAGCTGTTCCGTGACCGAAGCTTCGGCCAGGGTGAGTTCATCGACAACATCCGCATCTTCTATGGTGACGACTTCGACGTGATGGCACAGCCGGCCTACCGATGGCTGTCGAAGATATTCGTCATGCAGGACCCGCCCGACCACACCCGGATGCGCGGCCTCATCACCAAGGCATTGAGTGCGAAACGAGTGGCGGCCATGGAGCCGCGCATCGCGGAAATCTGCGCACGGCTGCTGGGTGACCTGGCCGGCCGGGACGAGGTGGACTTCGTGCACGAGTTCGCTTACAAGCTGCCCACGCTGGTGATGTGCGACATGCTCGGTCTCACCGCCGAGGAATACTCCGACGAGATGCTGACGGAGCTGAACCAGGCGATCGCCGATTCGTTCCTGGTTTTCGAGACCCGTGCGCTCGAGCCCGACGAGCTGGATCGCGCCAATCGGCAGATCGAGTTGCTGAACGAGTACTTCGGCGAATTGTTCGAACGGCGGCGCAAGCAGCCACGGGAGGACCTGGCGACCGCGCTTGTCTCCTCCCGCGAGGGTCGTGATCAGCTCACTCACGAGGAGCTGGTCACCAGCACGATCGGGATGTTCGGCGCCGGTTTCGAAACCACCGCGCACATGATCGGCAATGGCCTGCTCGCCCTGCATCAGCACCCGGACCAGTGGCGCGCGCTCGTCCAGGAGCCGTCGCTCGCCGCGAGCGCCACCGAGGAGATACTACGCTACGATTCCTCGCTGCAGGCCACCTATCGGACGGCGCTGAGGGACAACCGGGTGGGCGGCCAACCGGTAGACGCCGGCCAGCGGGTCCTTCTGCTGCTCGCAGCGGCCAATCGGGATCCGGATGTCTTCATGGAGCCGGAACGCTTCGATATCCGGCGATCGGACGTGAAGACCCTGGGTTTCGGCGGCGGTATCCACTTCTGCATCGGTGCTGCGCTTGCACGCCTCGAGGGCAAGGTCACCTTCGAGCAGCTGGCGACGAAGATGCCGGCTATGGAGGCGGACACCGAAAACCCTCGCTGGCGGGAAGGTTTCCTGTTCCGTGGTTTATCGGAGCTGCCGGTGCGGACCGTCGCGTAGGTCAGGCGACACCGCGACTGCCATCTGCGCAAAGCCCGTGCGGATCCTGAGCCAGACCGGACCCGCGCGTCAGCCGGCTTCGGTTATGCGCACCGGGGCACCCCGGTCCAGCCCCAGCCCGGTGGCGGCGTTGCCCTCCGCCCGCGCGATCTCGAGCACGCCGAAAGAGTTCACCAGGGCCAGGTATTCACCGGGCTTCGAGCGGCCGTAGGTCTCCTTCAGCTCGAAGTCGTGGCCGCCGGCGAGCACCAGCGGTCGCTCGAAGCTGTGCAGGTATTCCTCGCCGATGTTCGTGATGAGGTTGCCGAAGTTGTCCACGGTTACGACGACGCCGCTCACCCGGCCGTTGGCGCTGTCCGGCTCGTCCAGCCAGCCCGGCGTCCAGTCGTCCACCCGCGGCCCGAGGTCCTCCGGCCGCAGCCGGTCCGCCGCCAGCTCGCCGGCCAGCGGCGCGAAGATGTCCCGGCCGTGGAAGGTGGCGCTGGCCGGCGGCAGCGACAGGGAATCCAGCCCGGCGGCGTCCACCCGGTAGACGGCGGTATCCGCCACCGCATCGAGCAGGGGCGCCAGCAGGCCGTTGTCCGGTGCCAGGAAGAGATGCCGGTCGGCCTCGGCCACGATGATGTCCCGCTCGGTGCCCACGCCGGGGTCCACCACCGCCACGTGCACGGTGCCGGGCGAGAAGTAGTAATAAGAGCGCTGCAGCCAGAAGCCGGCCTCCGCCGGCCAGTGCACCGGGATCTCGTGGGTGAGGTCGACGATCTTCGCGTCCCGGAAACGCGCCAGGATGACGCCTTTCATCACGCCGACGAAGGGTCCCTTGTGGCCGAAGTCCGTGGTGATGGTGACAACACCGGAAGCCATCGCTGCACACTCTCTCCTCTGGGTAACCGGCCCCAGCTTACCGCAGCCGCGGCCGACCGGACATCACGCTGCGGCAGGGTCCGCGGTGCGCCGGGAGCGGTGCCACCAGCGGGCCCAGTAGATGAACGGCGTGTCGATGGCCGCGATGGCGAGCTTGAACAGGTATTTGGCCGCACCCAGCTGCAGCGCGGTGGCGAGGTCGACCACGCCCCACCACACCACCAGGGAGTAAAGGGTGGTGTCGAGTGCCTGGGAGGCCACGGTGGAGCCGGTGTTGCGCAGCCACAGCCAGCGCCCGCCGGTGGCCTGGCGGATACGGTGAAACGCCCAGACGTCGAAGCTCTGGCTGATGAGATAGGCGAGCAGGGAGCCGGCCACGAAGCGGGGGGTGAAGTCCAGGATGGTGACGAAAGCCTCGTGGACGTCCCGTGAGAACGCGGCCGTGTTCGGATTGGTGGATGGCAGGTACTGCAGGCCCAGGCTCAGCATGATGACGATGATCACGCTGACGAAGAACCCCAGCCGCACCGCCTGATTGGCCGCCTTGCGCCCGTAGTTCTCGCTCAGGACGTCCGTGGCGAAGAAGATGCTGGAGTAGAAGATCACGCCGAGGCTGGTCTGCAGGCCGAAGATCTCGGTGAGCTTGGGTCCCTGCAGGTTGGCGAGGATGATGGCGGTGACGATGGCGGCCTGCAGCCCGGCGCGGCCGAACAGGCGGAACAGGATCACCGTGAAGGCGAGGTCGGCCACCAGGGTGGTCAGCCACAGTGCCTCCTGGTTCGCGGCGAAGAACGCGGACAGTGCTTCGGGGAACATGGACTATCCGCAACCGGGGAGCGGCGAGTGGGAAGGGCGCGCCCGCAGCCATGCGCCGCGGGCGCCCCTCCCGGTGGCTCACATCAGGTCGGCGTAGCGCTCGACGTGGAAGTCGGCATTGCCGAACAGCGTATTGATCACCGTCAGCCGCTTGAAGTAGTGCGCGACGTCCACCTCCCAGCTGACGCCCATGCCGCCGTGCAGCTGGATGGCCTCTTCGCCGATCTGCCGGCCGGCCGTGCCCACCTGATACTTGATGGCGCTGATCGCCCGGCCGGCCTCGTCGGCGTCTTCGCTCTCCTGCGCCATCACCGCCCAGAGCAGCAGCGACTTGGTCTGCTCGTAGAGCATGAACATCTCCACCATGCGGTGCTGCAGCGCCTGGAACGCGGCGATGGGCACGCCGAACTGGACCCGGCTCTTGGTGT
>Ga0102929_1000217_pt1 | contig 33322 bp, 39 predicted proteins | sample SalPonR1_B_D2_MG_FD_78510 | JGI IMG/M metagenome (GOLD analysis project Ga0102929, IMG submission 78510) | Salt pond soil microbial communities from South San Francisco under conditions of wetland restoration - Salt Pond MetaG R1_B_D2_MG | ecosystem: Environmental > Aquatic > Marine > Intertidal... | reverse complement strand
ATTTTTCATCTAATAATAGATACTCATTAGGGCATTCAACATCACAATCACAAAGTACAACTTTCTTGCCTTGATCAACTAATTTATTAGCAAGTAAAATTGAAATAGTACTTTTGCCTGTTCCTCCCTTTCCTCCAGTAATTCCAATTTGCTTTAAACTTTTATTCATTTTTATTCATTTTTTCTTTAATCTCTTCAGCTCTAAATTGATGTTTTAATATCTCTATTTCAATACCAAAATGACTAAGGTTATTTTTAGCATTTTCTCCTAATTCATAAGTTAATATTTTATCTGCTCTTATAGCTTTGGCAAATCTTGCACCATGTGGTGTTTCTTTGATGTAATAAGGATTTTTCATCTTATCTACCAAATTATCATTATCAAAAACAAGATAATACTCTGATCCAAAAGTAGAACTTACCCTATCTCCTTTAATTGGGATAATGGTTCTTTTTCCTTTTTTTGCTGGACCTATTTTTTCAAATCCTTCTATTTCACAAATCTTTTTACCAAAACTAGGTCTTAAAGTATCTCTCTCTACATCGTAAGACTCAACTGAAATCACAACATGTTTCAAGTTGGAAATATTAGATAATAATCTCTCTTCTAAAGAACTTATCATTTTATCTACTTCTTCTAGTTTCAATTTAGGAGGTAATTTAATTGCTAATTCAGCAAAGTTATAGGCTGAAATTTTTCTAGTTCTTAATTCAGCTATCTCTATATTATGAGCTTTAGTAATTTTTTTAATTTTTGTTTCCATCTCTTTATCTGCAACATCTAGTAAAGAATCTTTTACTTCATTTCCTAACTCAAATGATTCATACAAAACATAGAATCCAATTAGTAATGCTAAAATTTCATCAGCTAAAGCATAGTAGTTAGCCAAAACTAATCCTACTAAAACTCCGACCGATGATAGGGCATCAGCTCTATTGTGTTCTGCATCTGCAACTAAAGCAAGAGATTGGTATTTCTGCCCAAAATGAAATTCCATTCTTGAAAGAACTTCATTTATTACAACAGAAAAAGCAGCAACTATGATTGCTGCGATTCCTAAGGTTGAATCTCCTGGATTTAATATAGCATTTATAGCTTCATAAATTATCCAGATACCAGACAAGGCAAGCAATAAAGTAACAAAAAAACCAGCTATACTCTCAGCTCTGTAATAACCATAAGGATGTTTTTCATCTACTGGTTTTCCTGCAGCTCTTACTCCTAAAAAAGTAACAAATGAAGAAACAACATCCATTCCAGAATGTATTCCATCTGCAATTAGGGCCATACTTCCAACTAAATAACCAATCCCTAACTTAGATATACCAAGTAAAAGATTAGTAAAAGTACCAATTATTGATAATAGTTTAGTTGACATATTTTTAGTTAATTATTAGATCCCCAACCTCGGCCTCTACCCTGTCCTCTACCAATTCCTTTTCCTTCTCCAAAATGCCCGCCAACATTAGGTTTTTCTACTTCTTTCAATTTATCTTTTTCCCATTTTTTAAAAGCTTCTGCTGCTGTTATATTCGCTTCTGCAAGAAAAACTTTAACTCCGGCTGAACTTAAAGCATTAAATGCATTAGGTCCAATATTTCCAGTAATTATAATGTTGACATCTTTATTTTCTAATTTTTGAGCTGCACTAATTCCAGCTCCTCTTTGAGCTGCTTGAGCTTGATTATCAATTATTTCTTCCACTTTTCCATCATCGTTTAAAATGAGAAAGTAATGAGTCCTTCCAAAGCGAGGATCTATATTAGATCCTTTTTCTTTTTTTGTAGCTGTTATAGCAATTTTCATAATTTTTAATTATTTTCTCTATCTCTTACCATAGCAGCACCACATTCTGGACACTCTTCTTGATAGCAAGGAACCCCTCTTTTATGTTCAATTCTAGTTTTGCATTGAGGACAAATACAATGTCCTCCTGGTCCTAATCCATATCCTCCAGATTGGCGTCCGCGTCCTTGTCCTCCACCAAGACCTCGTCCTGGTCTATTAGCATTTGAATTATTTACAAATCTGCCTCTAGGCATAGTTTTATTAAATTTAAAATTATTTTGACCTTTTTAAGTTTTTAATTTCTATTTTGAGTATATACCCATTCTTATCTATTGTCAAGCTTTTTTATAAAATAGAGAGAGTAAAAAGAAAAAGGTTGCTGTTAAAATAATCAAAGGACCAGCTGGAAACCCAGTTTGTTTAAATAATAAAACACCAATTAAGCCAGAAAGTGCTCCAACACCTAAAGAAATAAAAGAATATTGTTTTAAATTTTTACTTAAATTGTTAGCTATAGAAGCAGGTATTGCAACTAAAGCAACTGGTAAAAAAGTGCCAACTATTTTTACTTCTAAAGCAATAATAAAAGCAATACAAATTAGATAAATAAAATTATAAAGCCTGGAATCTATTTCTTCAGATTTAGCTAAATCATTTGAAATACCGATTAATATAAATTTTAAATATATTTTACGAATTACTATAAAAACTAAGATAGAAAAGATGATACTCAATATCATATCTAATTTTCCAATATTGGTTATGTCCCCTATTAGAGCTTCTTTTGCATGATCCATTGGAAGGAAAAGAAATCCTAAAGCTACTCCAGCAGCAAAAATAATTCCAGTTAAAGCTTCAGTTGGAATTTTTGTTTTAATTTCTAGTCCCCAAATAATTATAATTCCTAAAATTATAGTAAGAAATGCTCCCCACAAAATATTAAAATTATAGACCAAAGCAAGAGCTACACCAGGAAGAGCTAAATGACCTAAAGGCCCACCTACTAAAGCCATTCTTTTTGTAAACATTAAAGAACCAAGATATCCAGCAATAGCACTTATAAAAAGAGTTGTAATTAAACTTATTAAAAACTGACTCATTCTTCGTGTTTATAAAATTTTACTTTTGTACCATACAACTCTTCTAATAAATCAGGGGTTAAAATTTTTTTAGGAATCCCAGAACATAGCTTTTTTTTGTTAACACATAAAACAGCATTAGAATATCCATAAACAACATTTAAATCATGAGTTACTAATAAGATGGTTAAATTCCTTTCTTTCCAAAAACGATGCAATAAGGCATAAATAGTTTCTTGTCCTTTAATATCAATACTTGTAGTAGGTTCATCAAAAAGTAGTACTTTAGGATCACCCACTAACCCCCAGGCAATAAGTAATTTTTGGAATTGCCCAGAAGATAATTGAGATGGATTTCTATCAATAATTTTATCCTCTAGATCTACTAACTTTAATATCTCTATAATATCTTTATCTTTTTTTGTTTTAAGATGGAAAAAGTCCTTAACAGAAATAGGATATCTTTTAAATTCTTTCCTTGACAAACTCTGAGGAAGATAACTTATTTCATTATTACTGACTTTCCAATCTATTTTTCCTTTATAATCAATACAGTTTAATAAAGCCCTTAAAAGAGTTGTTTTCCCAGCTCCATTTGGCCCAAGAATTGTAAGAATCTTCCCTTCCTCTACTTTAAAAGAAAGGTCTTTAATTAATTTTTCATTATTTTTCTCAACTTCTAAGTTTTTAACTTCCAAGATGTTACTCATTCTTATTTATATTAAGAGTTTGAGTAGGATAAGGAATATTAATTCCTTCTTCTTCTAGTTTTTCTTTAATTTTAAAATTAATTTCTCCTTGTTTATCCATATAGAAAGAATACTCTCTACTATCTAAGTAGTAAACAATTTCAAAATCTAAGCTAAAGTCTCCGAAACTAGTAAAGTTAACTCTATCTAATTCAACCCCTTCCATATTTTCAATTATCTCTTCAATAATTACTTTAGCTTTCTTTAGTTTTTTATTTGAAGTACTATATCCGAGACCAAGTGTAAAATTAGCTCTCCTTTTATCCATCTTTTTAAAATTATGGATCTTCATATCAGTCAGCTTTTTATTAGAAACAACTAGCTCCTCTCCTCGTAAAGTTTGGATACGAGTAGATTTAATTCCTATCTTTTTGACTGTACCACTATCATCTCCTACTACAATATAATCTCCAGTTTCAAATGGCTTATCAAAATAGATTGAAAAAGCAGCAAAGAAATCACCTAAAATATTTTGCAGAGCAAAAGCAATTGCAATACCTCCAACTCCAAGTCCTGCTACTAAAGCAGAAACATTATAACCAAAGTTTTGAAGTAATAATATAATAGCAATACCCCATACTAAACCTATAGCTATTCTTTTAAGTAAAAGAATAGCAGAAGGATCTAAAGAATCATTTCCTTTTTCTCTTTCTTTTTCAAGTAATCTCTTAGCACAAAAATTAATTATACTTTGGATTCCTTTGGTAATATAATAAACCAAAATAAGTAAGAAAAGGTAATAAATATAAAGATCAAGTTTACCATAAAGTTCTACAAATCGAGAGGCTAAAAATAAAGCAAAAACAATATAAAAAGGCCACTTAACTGAATCAATAATTTCTATTATTAAGTCATCAAATTTAATAGTAGTTTTTTTAGCTATTTTTTTAATTCTAACTAAAATTATTTTTTCAAAAACCTTAACTATAATAATTGACCCTAAAAATAATCCAATAAAAGTTATAATTTGATTAAGATTATTTAAAACTAAACTTATTAATGACTTATATAGTCCTGTAATGTTAAACCTAAAATGTATTTAAATTAATTTTTTATTTCAATTTGACTTGGTGTTTTTAAAATAATCTCCGGTCTCCCTTCATACTCTTCTACAATTCCTTTTACTCTAACTGTTTTTCTATAATACCTCTCTTCAAGCTGAGATGGAAATCTAAATAGATCTGATTTAAAAATAACAGCTGTAAAGCATTGATTAGGATAGACTTTTTCAAAGTTTAAAAATATTGTATCTGTATCAGAGTGATATACGTCTGCAACTTTTCCTTCTACTAATACTTCTCTTCCAACTTGCTCTTTAGCATTACAAGCATTAACTACTCCAAGTCCCGTTTTAGAAGGAGTTAAGCTTTCAAAGCTACTACTATCTTCTTTAATTAATTCATTTTGCCATAAACAACCTCTCTCTTCTTCTGTTGCTTCTTTTTCTAATTCAATATAAGAACTATTTTGAGCTAGAGCTAAACCTTCTTTTACTAATATTCTCCCAATATTAGTATTGCCATAATAAACTTCTCCTAAGTAACGACAGTATTTATCCGTACCAGTATTCTTTAAAAGAACTTCTTTTTCTAAAATTAAATCTTCTAATCTATTTTTTGCTTTAAGATAACATTTTTCACCTTTTTCCGGAGCATCAATATTTAAAATTCTAACTGAATATCCTTTTTTAATTTCAAACGTATCACCATCAATAATTTCTTTTACTCTAACTCTACTTTCAGAACTTAATTGAGGAAGATCACAAGAATTACTTTTTAAATTTCCATACCCTAAAATACCAACTAATAGTCCACTAAGAGATAGAATTAAAGCTAGTACTTTTTTATTCATTGATTGTTCTTATAATCCTTAATAAATTTTTCTATTGAGCGATCATAAGTTTTTTCAGTTTCTTTTGAAAAAAAACAAGCTGGAACTTCATCTTTTTTAAGATGATATTTTAAACATTCACAACAGATGCCTTTTCGAGGACATCCTTCATAAGTACACGGGCAATCTTCTAAATTTTCTTCTTTTTGGCATTCCATAGTTTATATTATTATAGTTTAATAAAACTTCCGAAACAATCAAATTTTTTACCTTGTTTTCTTGCAGATAAAAAATTATTGCTGCAATAAGTACAAATTCCACAATCTTCAATATTTTCTTTTAAAATACCATTATTTATTAATTGATCTTTTGCTAATTTAGTAATACTAAAATAGAGTTTTTCTTCTTTTTTATTAAAATAATTTTTAAATTCTTTTCTCTTATAATATTTTTTATTATCTCCTCTTAAATAATACTCTTTTCTTATGTGAGGACCTAATCCAGCAATAGTTTTTTTAGAATTAAAATGACTAAGAGTATTTTTAATAATTCCTTTAACTAGTCCTTTAAATCCTGCATGGATTAAGCCTACTCTATTTTTAGAATTATCATATAAGAATACTGGGATACAATCAGCTGTTCTAATTAAAAGCGCCTGGTTCTTTTGGTCTGTAATCAATCCATCTACATTTTTAATTAATCTCTTATCATTGCTCTTACAAATATGAACCTTTTCCTTATGAACCTGTTCAGGATAAACTACTCTATTTGTGTCAGTTTTTTGAATAATTGTATCTATATCTTTTTCTAATTCTATTTTCTTTTCCAAGACTCCATGTTCTATTCCTTTTTTGTTAAATTTTTTAAATTTATACATTTTTATCACTTGTTTGTTAAAAGTAAAAGTGCTATTATAAAAGTGTAGCACTAAGGGATTTGTAGATATATAATTGTATGGCTTCTGGAAATAAGCAGGCTCGTTTTTGTCAAAAAAAACGACCTGAGATGGCTTACAATAACTAAAGCCCTTCAAATTATATATTTACGGTTCCTTAGTGTTTTTTTATTGGCTTTCTTTAAATTCTTCAATAATTTTTTTATGATCAAAACCAATATTTGAAGAAAGATCTTTTAAGGGGAAAAATTTATAATCAGAAGCTTCTTCTCCTAACTTTATTTCACTTCCCTCTTTTATTTTTCCGGTATAAACAATAGTAACAATATGATCTCGAGGATCTCTATTTGGAGTAGAATAAACCCCAAATAACTCTTTTATTTCAAGTTCTACTCCTATTTCTTCTTTGGCTTCTCTTTTTAAGGAATCTTCAACTTTTTCCTTATATTCAACGTGCCCACCTGGTAATACCCAAGTTCCTTTAAATGGAGGAATTGTTCTTTTTATTAAAAGTACCTCTTTTTTATCATTTAAAATTATAGCATCTGTTGTTAAACCAGGCCTTTTCATTTTATTTTTATATTTTTTATTTTATCTTTTTTAATATCTTCATTTAAAAGACTTCTAATTTCACCTACTGTACCTTCTTCCAATTCTTCTCCTTTAGCGGTGAAATAAAGAATCTGCCATCCTAATTTAAAACTAATATCTTTTAAGATCTGTAATTGAGTTTTTAATCTTTTAAGATCAGACTTAATAAAAGGGTCATCCATAATGAAAAATCCTTTTTCTTTATCTAATAGTTTTTCTGCTAAGGCAAGTCTTATTGAAAAAAAGAGTTGATCATAAGCTCCTCCAGATAATTTACTAGCTTCTAGTGTTTTTCCTTCTTTATTTATTACTTCAATAGTTCCTTTATCTTGATTAAAGGTGACTTTCTCATATTCTTCTTCTGTAATTTTTTTAAAGTAATCGGAGGCTAATGAATCTTTTCCAAATAATTCTGCTATTTTTTCTTTTTCTTCTTGCTCTAATTTCTTTAAAATTTTAATTACTTTAATTGCATTTTCTTTTTCTTTTCTGTGTTCTTCTATAAAATTTTTTAATTTAATTTTAATTCCTTCTAAATCAGAAAAGGTGTCACAATAATAGAAGTCGTCCTTAAGATCTAAGGCTTGATTAGACCTCCTCTCTATTTCTCTAATATCTTCTTTAGATTTTTCTACTTCTTCTTTTTTATTATTTATTTCTTTCTTTGTTTTATCTAAATCTTCTTTTAGTTTTTGAACTTTACTCTCTTCATATTCAATTCCGGGTTCTTTTGATTTATATTCTTCTAAATTTTTCTTTCTCTTTTGCCACTCCTTTAATCTTTCTCCTCCAAATAAATTAGTAAGAATTGTTTCTGCTTCTTTTATAATCTCTTCTTTTTTTTGTTTTTCTTCAAGCTTTTCTTTATAATCTTCTAATTTCTCTACTTTACCCTCTTTTTTAAGCTTCTCTATCATTTTTTGTTTTTTTTCTTTTGTTTTTTTATTTTTTTGTATATCTTTTTCTAAGTTTTTAACCCTATCTTCAAATTTAATTTTTTCTTCTTTTACTTGTTCTAACTCTTTTTCTTTTTCAGCTAATTCTTTTTCTTTCTTTTTAGAAATTTGTCCAGGTTTCCTATAAATTCCTTTTAGTATTATAAATAGACTTATTGCTCCTAATACTAATGTGCTAAAAAGTAAAGCTCTAATTGAAGTAAGGTACCATATAATTAAGTTGATAACAGTTAAAACTACGCTTAAGATAGAATCTACTTTAAAAGATTCAGTTTGACCCGTTTTTTTGCTTAAACTATACCTTTCTCTTTCTATCTCTTTTTCTTTCTTTCTTAGTTCTTCTCTTTTATCTTTATTTTCTTTTAATTTACTATCTAATTCTTCTATCTCTTTATTTATTCTTTCTAATTCTTTTTTATTGTCTCTCCATTTTTGCCAATCTTCTTCTTTGTATATTCTTAAATTTTTAATTTTTTCTTCTGCTTTTTTTATCTTTGAAAGAGATTTTTCAGCCTTTTCATATTTTTGCTTTTTTTGTGCTATCTCTAACCGATTAAGTTTATCCTCTATCTCTTCTTTTTTGTTTTTAAAATTAATTAATTTACTTTCAATTTTTTCATACTCTCTATCTTTCAGTTTCTCTACTAGTTCATCTATTTTTTTAATTAAGCTTTCTGCTTCATCTACTCTATCTCCTAAATGATTATCTTCTTTAGTGCTTTTAAATTTTCCTGTTGGCGTTATTCTAATAATGTCTCTAATCTTATCTTTAAGATCTGTAATTAAATTAGCTTTTAAGCCAGTTAGTTTATCTGTTACCTCAGTTAAAAAGTTCTCCTCTTCTTCTATAGATAGATCACTATCTCTAATAATAAATATATTTCTACATTCTGAAGCTGAAAGTTCCGATACTTCTGAAATAATTACTTGCTCAGGAAGCTTATTAGTTTTTCCTTCAATCTCTAAATTTAAATACCCCTCTGGTTGTTCTTCAACTCTTTTAATGGCATTAAAGCTTCTAGCTTTTTTCTTTAATAAAAATTTAGTTAAAGCATCTACGGTTAAACTTTTACCAACTTCATTTTCTCCTGATAGAAGAGTAAAGTTATCAGAAAGTTCAATTGGGCCTATACTTTTTAAAGGTCCATATTTAATTATGGAAAATTCCTTAATTTTCATGTTTATAATACTTCATGGTTTAGCATGAATAAAATTCCTTAATTTTCATGTTTGTTCTATTTCTGTCATTCCTTTAATTAATAAGTTAATTAACTCTTTCTCTTTCTCTTTAGAATAATTTTCTTCCTTTAATTTTTTTTCAAAATTTATAAATAAATCACTATTTAAAACTTCGCTAATATCTTTAATAGTAGGCTCTTGATACTCATAACATTTTTCCTTTGCTACTTTTCTAATTTCATTAATAAATTCTTTTTCTGTTTTGTTAATTTTTTCCGAATCAATAAATCCTCCTACTTTAAATAATACCTTAGCATTCTCTTCAACATTAGAAAGTTCTTTTTTAATTTTCTCTAGAGGATTTTCATCTTTATAAGAAAGTATGATATTAATTTCCTTAAAATAAGGAGTTTTTAATTTTTTAGGTTGAGGAGCTTCTCCTTTTTTAAAAATATTTACTTTTCTTTTTCCGGTTTCTTTTTTAGTAATTGATACTGGAGAGCCAGGATAGACAAAATGGGTATCCTGATCTATCTCTCTACTATCAAAATTAGTATGAAAATGACCAGCTAAAATATAATTAAAATTTAAATCTTTAAAATAGGATAATTTAACTGGCATATATCTTTTTTTACCTTCATCACCAAACTCTCCTTTAGAGAAAAAACTATCTAATAACTCTCCATGATAAAGAAGTATATTTGTTTTTTTAGAATCTACTATTTTATCTAAACTTCTTAGTTCATCTAATATTTTTTCATTACTAATTTCTTTAAAAGGAAGACCATAAATATCAACTTCTTCATAATTAATTACCTTTTTATCTTCACTTAAAACTTGAACATTATCACCAAAATCAAATTTCTGTTTATAGGCAGAATGATCATGGTTTCCTGATAAAAGAATTACATCAAAGCTACCCTTACTAAAAACTTCCCTAATTTTTGGTCTTAATTTATTAGCTTCAAAATTTTTATCAAAAAGATCTCCACTAATAACAAAGTGGGTAATTTCCTCTTTATTCCCTAGTTCAATTAAATCTACAAGGGTATTCCATCTTTCCCCTTGATACTTTTTAAGATGTAGGTCCGATGTATGGAGAACTTTTACCATAAATTTTAACGATTATCTCCGCTTCCTTTTAATTTTCCTCTTTCTTTACGAGATTGAAGTTTTTCAATATTAAAATTAGCTATTTCTTCTAGAGAAAGATCAAGCTCTCTAGCTAGTTGAGATAGATACCAAAGAACATCTCCTAGTTCTTTTTTAAGTTCTTTTCTTTTTTCTTCTGTAATTTCTCCTTTATCATCTCTTATAACCTTCTTCATTTTTTCAGCTACTTCCCCAGCCTCTCCTGCTAAACCAAGTGTAGGATAAACATAATTATCTCCTATATTAGGATAGATAGCAGTTTCACTTGCTTTTTTTTGATATTCTTTAAAATCCATAATAGTTAATTATTTAATTTGTTTTCGAGCAAAGCGAGGAAAAAGGTTCTGATTTTAGTCAGATCCTTTTTAAGCATCTTTTCCAGGAGAAGAAACAATAATTGAGTACCTTTCTTCTATTGGATCTTTTTCTTCAATAATAGGGCTAATTAATCGAGAAACTTCCTCACAATTTCCAATTGTAACTCCTTCTTCTTTATCAATTGTAATAATAATAGCCTTTCTTTCTCTTTTAAACCTTATCTTAACTCCTAAAACTTTATACCCAGCTTCTTCTATTATGGGAGTAACTATTTTTTTAATCTTTTTTTCCTTTTGATTCATAATTTTGTTTTTAAATGCTTTAACTATTTTATCTCTTTTTGAATTAAAAATAAAATCTACTGTAATTTACAGTAGATCAAATCATTTCAATATCTATTAATATAAATTAATTAGATTTAAAGTCTTCAATTATTTTACCAGAAATTACAGATTGAGGTTTAGTAGAAACTGGATTTTTTCTAGCATCTGCTTTTTCATCTTTCATCTTAATTAAAAGCCAATGTTCTTCTCTTTTGGTTTTAACTAAAACATAACCTCCTTTTAGTTTTTCTCCTTCTAGCCACACTTCTATTTGACCATTATTATAACTTTCTTCTAAACTCATCTTTTCTTTTAAATTTTTAAAAATTCCCTTATCCCAAACTATAACTATTCCTCCTCCATACTCTTCTTCTGGAATTATGCCCTCAAAATTTGCATAACCTAAAGGATGATCTTCCGTTTCTATTGCTAATCTTTTTTGGCTTGGATCAACTGAAGGACCCTTAGGGATTGCCCATGATTTTAAAACTCCACCTATCTCTAATCTAAAATCATAATGTAAACTAGAAGCACTATGTTTTTGAATTAAAAAAATTGGTCCTTTAGTAGAACCTCTTTTATTATCTCCAGGTTCTGGAGATTTCTCAAAATTTCTTTTTTTAAGATAGTCTTCTAACTTTTCCATTGTTTTATTATATTAAATTTTCTATCAAAAGAAAAGGTCTTTCATTTCTGAAAGACCTCTCTTTTTTTATATATTACTTTAATACTTTAGTTTCTCCTTTTTCTATCTTTTATAAATCTATAAATAGTATAGATTAAAAGAAGGATAAAGAGAATAAACCAAAGATCACATAAAGTGAAATTAAGATTATTAAACATATTTCCTATAGCAGCTGTTAAAGCTCCTCTATTAATTGAATTATCCTCTTCTGCTCCATTTGTCTCCTCTGTTGTTTTAGTAGTAGTTTCTTCAGCAGACTCTTCTCCTCTTCTAATTTCTTCTGTTGGAGTTTCCTCAGTTGGAATACTTTCTTCTTCTGTTTCGGGTACAAAACTAATTGGAGAACCTGTTTCTTCATCAGTTTCTATTGGAGTACTATCTTCCTCTTCTTCACCTTCACATTCACAAGTTTTAAAAGAAAATTCTTTACTTATAGTAGCGGGGGAAGCATGAGATATACAGCGATAATGATAAGTAGTATTATCTTTTAAATTATCAAGATAAATTGTATGGGATGTCTTTTTATTAGTAATCTCATCTGTAGTAGAAGCATATCCATACAATGGTAAACTATCACCAGTATCATTTAGATCTAAGGTATGACTTTTCCCGTCAGCTGAATAAATTACTCTCCCCGTAGAGAAATAACTTGTTTGCCAGGTTATTTCAGCAGATTCACAATCTGTTCCTACTTCTGAGCTTTCTCCAGTAATAGTCATTCCTGGAGGTAAGGTAGTTCCTCCTCCCCCTCCATTACTTCCATTTGTTTGGTTCCCTCCTTCTCCTTTTACACCAATTATTACATCAAAATTAGTAGTCTTCTCTTTCCAATTATTCCCTTTATCTTCAGGGAATTTAACCTTAAATTCATAGACAGCACTCTCTACCACATCCACATCTGATAAATACATTTCTCCATACTCATAAAATTCAGATAAAGTTTTAATTTCTGAACCTCCATATAAACTATTTTCTCCTTCTTTTATTTTAACTTCTAAAGCATTTGATAAGTCTTCACTACTAATTGGAATTCCTCCAAAATTAATAGCTTCAATAGCTACTGATTTTGAACTATCAGTTAAATTTGTAATTTTAATCCAACTACTTATTTCATCTCCAGGTAAAAAGTTAGTTTCCTCAAAAAGTGGAGGATGGTTTTCATCATCTAAAGTTTCACAATCCTCTAAGTCAGAATCATAGCAAATTTCAATCTTCAAATCTGAATATTCTTGAGCTTGAATATCTTGAGTTAAGGCTAAACTTCCAAATAAGATAACTAGTAATATTAAGATTGTTTTAATTAAGTTTTTCATAATTAATTTTCATTATTAGTTTCATTAGTACTGGTTCCAGTAGTTGTATCTGTTTCATTGTTATCACCAGTAGAGTTGTCTTCTGGTTCAGTATTATCTTCTTCTTCTTCTAATTTTACAGGTTCTGGTTCTTCTTTTGGTTCTTCTTCAATTATTTCAGTATCTTCTTCTGGTTCTTCCTCAGTTGAAATATTTTCTTCTTCTGTTTCAGTATTATCTTCTTCTTCTATAATAGTTTCTTCAGTAGTTTCTGCATTATTTTCCTCTGTCTTTAAATCTGTTTTATCTGTAGTAGAGCTTTCTTCTTCTGGGGTTGGATTAGGTTCCTCTATTTTATCTTTAGTAGTTGAGCCATTTTCAATTGTAGGTTCTGTTGAAGTAGAATCACTACTTGTGCTAGTTTCTTCTTCTGAGGCTAAAGTTTCGTCACTTGTTGAAGAAACTGTTGTAGCTTCAGTACTTGTGCTTTCTGATTCTAAGACACTAGTATCTGTTGTTGCAGTGCTACTGCTAATTTCATTTGTAGTAGTGCTTATATTTTCAACCATCGGATCACTGGAAGTAGATTCAGTGCCAGTAGTATTGTCTTGAATACTACTGGCAGTAGTATTTTCTTTTATGGTTGGAGTAGAAGTCGTAGAACTCGAAGTGCTTGAATTTTCTTCATTATTTTCCTCATTTTCCTTAATATTAGCCCCACCCGGAGTTGGAATTGGGTCCACCCAGTTCGGAGAACCATCTGGAATTCTTGCAAAAGACTTATCTGTATAAAAATTGTCTTCTTTATTATAATAAGTATGAGCATCTACTAAATTGTCACTAGAGTTCCACAACGTAATAATACCTTTTTGGTCTCCAAGTAAATTTTCCTCTTGAATTACAAAGAAACCTTTTCCTGAAATCTCTCCACTTAAAGGATAAGGGTTTTCATTGCATAATGAATCTTTAAGAGACCAAGAAAAAGATGGTGATTCAACATAACAAACTTCTAAAGTAGAAATATTCTTGCTTTGATTTCCTTTATTATATATCTCAATAAACTCTGTATATTTTTCTCCTATTGGTAAAAATTCATTAAGGACAATATCACTACTATTAGGTAATAAATCCTCTAAATATTCATCGTAATGTCCTTCTAAAACAATACCAACAAAAATATTTTCTGAATCGCTAAAACCTTTTCCTTTCATATTTTCAGGATATTTCTGCCAAGCATTAATTTCAAAATTAAAATTACACTCTTTTGTTTCTTGATAACTAAGATCAGCATTAGAAGAAATATTAATATTTAAATTATTATCTTCTCCTGAATTAATGTTTCCTTCTTTATAAAATTCTTCTAAAGTATTTCCATTAATTTTTAAATCTGAACATAAGTTACCACCAAAATTACTAATCCTAACTTCATAATTTAAATCTACTGTCCCGGTATTTTTAATTTTAGTAGTAGTAGATACCAGTGTATTAATATTATTTGGTGAAGGTAAAGGTGCTCGCCAATTAAAGCTTTCTGGATTAGTTTCAATTTTTAAAGTTCCGACTTGATATAAGTTTCCCTCTGTGATTTCAGTATCATTAAAATAAGCAAAAGTATTATCAATAAGAAAAGCCCCCACCCAATAAAGGCTAAGTATTAGTGACAAATAAATAAATTTTTCAAATATTTTTTTCATGAAGAATCTTTTGATTTTTTTATTTCTCTATAAATTTTTCTTGTTTCATCTCCAATTATTACTAAGGCGGGAATAATTATTATTAAAGCAAAGCCTAAGGGCTGCTTGGCAAAATTTACTCCATAACCTATATAAGGGATATCAAGTAAAACCTTACCTATTATTTCATTTTTATTAACTCTTTCACTATCTGGGTTATCGTTTGCATCTCCTTTAGTAATGTAATAAGGTTTTCCTTCTATTACTTCTATATCATTAATTCTATGGGTAGTTGATTTTTCACCTTCTTCTTTAAAAGTAATTACCTCTCCCATTTTATAATCATTAACTGGTTTTACCATTACTACAGCTCCTGTTTTAATGGCTGGCCTCATTGATCCAGACTGCACTACCATAAACTTGTAATTTCTAGAAATAGGTAACATCGAAGTAATTAAAAGTAAAGCAATCAATATAACTATACTAAGAAAAAGATAATAGATAACTTTAGTAAATTTCATTTTTAAATAACTATAAATTTAAATTATCAAACCCTTTATAGGTTGTCCGAGTGATTCTCGGACAACCGAAAAGAGTTTCAATAATTACTGTTGCCCTTCTTGAACAGCTTTCACTTTAAAAGTAGCATTTATACTATCACCTTGGAAGTCATTAGTTGCATCTTTATCTAGCTGAAAATCGAAGAAATAAGATCCATATTCATTTGGATTTAATGTAATCTCATGATTATCTTTAATCCCATTACTGCTTTTGGAAAGATCCCACAGATTACCATCATAAGAAAATCCAGTTTTTCCTTGTCTTCTAATTTTTACATTTAATTTCTTTGCAAATTCTTTTGCTCCCACCCAACCACTATTGCTGCTCTGTGTATAATTCAGAGCACTAACTTTTATACTATCCACAACATTAGTTAAACTCCCTGTATTTTTCAGGTGTAATTTTTTTTCTCCTGTCCATTCTCCCGGAGCCATATCACTAAAGTTAACTGAAAAATCTTGAGCACTTTGGCCGCTTAGACTCAACTCAAGTGTTCCTGCACTAAAAGTATTTCCTTCTGAAGTTTCTGTACTAGTAAAGTAAGCTGTTGTTGCACCAACTACCATAGCAGCTGCAACTCCTATTATTGCTAAACTAAGTAATATTTTTTTACTCATTTTATTTATTTAATTAATTTGTTTTTGACCTTTTTGAAAATAAATCAACCTTTTTAATTTCCTCCCTATTTACGAATACATTTAGTATCCGTGTTCTACCTTCATTTTAAAAACAGAACACGAAAACCAAACAAAAAACCGCTCAATCTAAAAGCGGTCTAAAATTAAATAATCCCTATTAAAATTTTCTATTATTAAATTCTGCCAAAATTTATGAAAAGACATTTTGTTAGTTCTAGTCCTCCCACCTAGATATTATTTGTACTTTTATTCTATTGTTATCTTTTAGTTTTGTCAAGACTTTTTTAAAAACCTCTTCTTGGGTGCCAAAGTTAGGGAGGAATTTCCGCTTCGGCACCCAAGAACAAGACCTAAATAAATAATATTGTCAAGTATTAAACTTTACTACTAAAAGTCTTTTTTGTCAAGAGCAAAGAACACTCCAAGCGTCCTCTTCTTAAATAGTTTGACAAAAAGAAAAAAATATGTAAGATAATAAGCGCTGTTGAAATTTAACTCAACTAGCCTGTTCCTTCTAATTTAATAAGGAAAGGAAGTGATAAATGAAAAAAGGGAAACCCAGTAACATTACTTTATTAGTTAATAGACACCGTTTTATTGGAAAGAATTTATTAAAAAAGGAGTGGTAAAATGCGTAAATCATTAGTATTCTTATTTGCATTAACTTTAGTTTTTGGTGTAACTTTTGGTGCTGCTGCTTGTTGTTTTAGTGCAGATCCTGTTAATCAAAATGTAAGAGTTAGAGCTCCATTCTTATTGGAAGCTTCTCATACAGGCAACGTTAACTTCGTGTTTGGTATGGATGATTATGAAAGAGGTTATATAAGAAAAAATAATCAACTTTTTTTAAAAGTAGGAGCTCCTGATAATTGGGATATAGGTGCTAGTGTTAACAATAATGGCTCTGGTGTAGCTAACGCTTTAAAAGCAACTGCTGGACAAGGTTGGATAGATCTAGAAACCTGGACCAAAAATATAAGAAGTGGAGTTAATGGAGTAACTAGTTTTTGGATCGATTATATGGTTGAGATGGAAGACCTTAACAGCAATTGTGATATTGATCATACAGTAACTGTTACTTATAATTTCATCTAATTTAGATCCCTAAAGGGAGGAGGAAAATCCTTCTCCCTTTTTTTAAAACGAAAGGAGGAAAAGTAATGAAAGAAATTATTTCTGTTGTAATATTTTTAACATTATTTATTTTTCTTGTAACAGGAAATGTCTTAGCTAATCAGAAGATGGTTATAGTTGACTACTACAATATGATTGATGCTGAACCAGGAGAAGTAGTTGCAGATAGCATTTCTGTTCGAAACCCAGCTGATATTGAGGCTAAAGTTGAAATTTGGGTACAAGACTGGAAAACTACTGTCCAAAACGGAAGAATAGTTAAAAGTGCAGTTGAAGGAGCAGGAGTTTTAAAACAATCTTTAGCTCCCTATCTTGAACTTAGAAGTCCAACAGAGATGACTATCCCACCAAAGGAAACAAAATATATTAACTTTATAACAGAAGTACCTAAGGAAAAGAAAGGTAGTTATTGGACAGCTATTGTGGTTAGTCAGTATTTTGAACAGCCCGAAGAGGAAGAAAAAGAAATTAAACCAAATAAAGGAAAAATCAAAGTAGACTCTAGAGTAGCCTTCTTTTCGAAAATAATTCGCTCTAATGAAAAAAATGATAATCTAAAACCTTGGATTAGTTATCTTTCAAAACCAGAAAAAAATGAAAATGGATTAATTTTTAAAGCAACTTTAGAAAACAGAGGAAAGGTAGCTTTTTTCTATCCTTGTGAGCTTATAATTTACAAAGGTTTAGAAAAAGATGAAAATCCGATTGTTAAAGTAAATGACAGAGAAGCTATAACTAGAGAGACACTTTTCTATCTTTTTCCCAAAGAAGACTTAGAATTAAAATTAGAATTACCAGTTAATCTTCCACCAGGAGTTTATACTGCTAAATTAAAAATTCAAATGGAAAGAGGTGAATACGCTCCTGTAGCCTGGAGAGAATTCAGAGTAAAGGAGTGATGATATGAAAAAATATCTTTTGTTTGCAATAATAGCTATATTTATTTTTTCTTCATCAGTACTCGCTACCAGTACGATTGATTATAATTTTTCCATAGACACTCCAATTTACAAAGAAGGAGAAAATGTTTTTGGAGAGAAAATCTTAGGAACCGCAAGAATTGGAACATCTTTTCAGAAAAGTTATGGTAAAGTCAGTCTAGGAGGAGAGGTTTCTAGTTATCCCTTAGTAGGAAAATCAGAAGATCTATTAAATTATGCTTCTATTAGAGGAAGTATTGATTGGTTCGAAGCTGGACGACTCGGAGGAAGTTTAAGTAGAGATACACTCGGCATTTCTTATTCTGATAATTTATTCGGAAATGAAAATTTATCAGCAACCATAGAGAATAAATGGTATATAGAAGATGAACGGACTACTCAAAGATTATCCCTAAGTTACAAGAAAAAATTACCTAACAATCAAAATTCAATCTCAATTAATGCAAGTTGGAATGTTGAGAATTTAAAAAAGACACAAAACGCATCTATTTCCGCTTCATATAATGGAAGTTTCCACTATATGGATGGAAACAAATTAAATACTTCTATAATCGGAGAAGTTTATGATAAAGATGGAAAACCTATCGAGGGAGTCACTATTAGAATTTTAGTTAATGACAAACTGATAAAAAGAGTAAAGACTTCTCAAGGAGGAACTACTTCATTTGGTGAGTTGGAACCTGGAGACTATAAAGTACAATTATTAGTTGATAGCTTACCAGAAGAATATGAACTTGTCTCAGAAAGAGAAAAGAAAATCACAATAGAAAAAAATCAGATAGAAAAAGTTAGTTTTGAGGTAATTGAAATAAAAATTTTAGAAAAAACAACTTTCAATGCAAAACTATAAATAAACAAAAGGCTGACCCACTAAAGGTCAGTCTCTTTTTTTTGATCAAAAGAAAAAGCCTTTGCTAGTTAACAAAGACTTCTAAGTTTTCAAAGCAAGAAGTTTCATGTGATAATATTTTTAAATCTCTTATTACTCTTAACGGATGCTTTTGAAGATCACTTATCCAATAAATAAGAGCCATGTTCTTGACTCTATTTTTAAGAAACCTAGAGTCAATAATGTCATACACTTCACGCGGAATCTTAGTGTGAACATAAACACTAAGTCTGCCATTTTTGAAAAGTAAGAAATAAAAAGAAGTTTTGATTTCTGAGAAAATCATTGAATCAATATTTCCTTTAAGACAACCCATAGGAACAATTGCTTTTTTATCTTTTCCAGTGAGCTCTATTAACGGAATCTTTATTAATCTCCTCTTTAATTTTTTCATTTCTTTCTCATTTAAAGAAATTTCTCCTTTCTCGAGTAAAATTTCTCCTAACCTATCTCTTTTAATTATTCTTATTGCTTCTCTTGTAATCCACTCTGCCCAAAATCTTTTCACAGCTATACCTCCTTTCTTTAAAATTATTAAAGAACTAGTGCTTAAACAGTAAAATAAATATAATATTTTGTCAACAATGTTACTCCTCTATTACCTCTTTAAGTATTTGAAAATCTTCTTTTAATGTATCCATCATATTGGGATTATAAGTTGCAACAGCAGGATGATAAAGAGGTATTAACTTAGCATCAAGTATAAAAGCTTTAGTTTCATAAATTTTCCCATGGATTTTACTAATACCTTTTACTTCTTCTTCTAATCCACATTTATTCATTAAAAATTCCATTGCGTATTTACCTAAGGGAGAAATAATAGTTGGAGAAATTGCTTTAAGTTGCCTTTGAAGATAAGGAGTACAAGATCTTATCTCACCTTTTTGAGGATCTCTGTTTCCAGGTGGCTTACATTTTAAAATATTACAGATATAAACATTTTCTCTTTTTAAATCTATAGAGTCTAAAAGTTTATCTAAAATACCTCCTGCTCTTCCACAAAAAGGACGTCCAGTTTGATCTTCATTTTTACCAGGTGCTTCTCCTATAAAAACTATATCAGCATCATGACTACCTTCTCCTACTACAGGAAGATTTCTGTTCTTATACAAAGAACATTTTTTACAATTAACTACTTCTTCTTTAATTTCCCTTAGTTTCTCATCAACTTCTTTGTTTTTTGAATCAGCCATAATACTATTTTTCGTAAATTCCGACTAATTCTGCCTTTTCAATAATATGTTTGTTCATCGCCTCTTCTAATTCTTCTGCGTCTACTGAAGAATCAAGCTCCAACTCACTATCTAATGCATATAATTTAAAAAAGTACCGGTGTTGTCCGTCTGGAGGACAAGGACCACCATAACCTGTACTTTTAAAATTAGTCATTCCTTCCACTGCTCCTGCTGGAACACTATCTTCTCCTATCTCTTCTGTTTTTGGAGCTATGTTCCATAGAGTCCAATGCGTCCAAACTCCCATAGGAGCATCTGGATCATCAACAATTAAGACTAAACTTTCTGTTCCTTTTGGAATATCTTCAATTGTTAATGGAGGATTAATATCTTCCCCATCACAAGTATATTTTAAAGGAATCCTCTCTGCATGTTGAAATGCAGAACTTTTAATTCGCATAATTTTAAAGATTTAAGGAAAAATTGATTTAGACCTTTTTGTTTTAAAATAATAGTTCAATTTAGTTAAACTCAGGTCAATTTAGTATTCACTTATTCTATTTTACCATAAAAAAACAGCTATTTAAATTAAATTCTTTCTTGCAAAAGAGAACGTCCAATTAAATAATCTACTGGACAATAATCATCCGTTAAAATTGGGTGTTGAGCTAAGTCAAAATCCCCGGGATTAATCAATTTAGAAGAGATATCTTTTATTTCTAACTTATTTTTAGTTTTTTCAGAAGAGAGATCAACTCCTTTATCTTTGTATCCTACAAATATAATGTTTTGATATTCTTTTGTTTTAGTATCTTTTGTGGCTAAAAAATAACTATTTTCAAATACTTCTTGAAAAGTTTTAATTTCAGATAAAAGAAAGGAGTGTTTCTTTTCTTCTACCTTCCCAATTACATTAAGGATAATTACACCATTATTTGTTAATTTTTGATGAGCCAACTTAAAAAATTCTTCTGTTGTTAAATGAGCTGGAATAGAGAAAAGCCCCCTGTAAGCGTCCCCAAAGATAAGATCATATTTCTTAGAAGTGTTTGAAAGAAATAGCCTTCCATCTTTAATATGATTTTTTAATCTATTACTGTCTGGTATAGTAAAGTATTTTTTAGATAATCTAAACAAAGAAGGTTCTATTTCACAAACATCTACTACAATATTTTCTAATTCGTTAATGTATTGAGCAGGACCAATATAGGCTCCACCTCCAATAAAAAGAGTGTTTTTAGGATTTTTAAAAGAGGCTTTATAAAGACTGGAGTATTTTAAATAATCAAATCCAGGTTTATTATTATCTTTAAACTGAGAAGCTGACATGCTTTTATCTAGTAAAAGATAACGAATAGGTCTATTATTCTTTTGGGAGTCTACAATAGTAATTTTACTATAAACTCCATCTTCCTGATATATTATTTCACCATCTTCCAAAAATTTAGCCTGCCCTATTCCTTTTACAGAGAAACCTATTAAAAAGATTGCTAAAATAATTGCTATTGCTAAAATAATTTTCTTTTTACTTAAGAAGAATAAAGGAATAGTACTAAGTAATATTAAAAATATTCCAGTTGCAATTATTATCTGTTGAGTTTTAAAGAAAGGAATAAGAAGAAACCCTGAAGAAAAACTCCCCAGAATACTCCCTAAAGTAGACCAGAAATAAGCTTTACCAGAAATACTACCTACTCCTTCTTTTGAGCATATCTTACTTTGAAGCCTAATAGTAAAAGGAGAAAGCATTCCTAAAAAGACAATTGGAATAAAGAAAAGAAGGAAAGCTAAAATAGGAGGACCATTTATAATAGAGAAAAAACTACCGACCACCGGAAGTAGATGGGTTACAAGCACTGAAAGAAATAAGATACTCAATCCTCCTATTAATATAATCCTAAAAAAACGAACAAGAGTAGGTTTCTTATCAGCTATCGTTCCTCCTACATAATAACCAACACTAAGGGCAGCTAGAATTATCCCCATAATACTAGAAACTGTAAAGATAGTAGTTCCAAAATAAGGTGCAAGAATACGAGTAGCTAATACTTCTATTATTAGTACTGCAGCTCCTGTAAAAAATATAACAAAATAAAGAAAATTTTTCTTTAAAAAACCAAACATAATTAATCTTTTTCGTTTTTAAAAGCTGGACAAATTTCTCTGTAATTACAATAAGGACACAATGGATTAGGGTTAGGGTTAAATTCTCTGTCCTTTTTAATAGTTTCTGCAACTTTTACAATTTTTTCTTCAATTTTAGGTAATTTTTCTTGATCAGCCTTATAACGCAATACCTTATTTTGGCTAAGATAATAAAGTATTTTTTCTTTTATTTCATAATCAGGATAGGCTCTATCCAAAAGTAATTCATAAAAATCAATCTGAAAAGTAGAAATTCTATTTTTTCTAAATTTACCTGTTTTGTAATCAATTATAGTAACTTTCCCATCCTCTTGATCTACCCTATCAAACTTACCTCTAATTTCTAGGTTATCTTTTAAACTATACTTTGGATATTCTTCTACCATAATTGGCTCTTTTTCAAAAAATTCACTTTCAGCAAAATTTTCAAAAATATCTTTTGCTTTTTCAATATAAGTTACTATCTCTTGCTTACTTGAAAAAACATTCTTATATTTTTGTTCCCATCTATCTTTAAATTTTTTCTCAAATAATTCTCTTAATTTTTCAACACTTCTCTCTTCTTTATTTACATTCTTATAAAATTCTTCCAAGCAAGAATGGACCAGACTTCCAAAAACTAATGGTGGTGTGTCTTTTCGGTATTTATCTCTTAGTTCTGGGTCACAGTCACACTTATACTTAAACGGACAATTAAGATAAGTATTTATTTTAGTTGGTGATAGTTTTAACATAGTTATTAAATATTTAAAGGTTTTTACTTTTTTTAACTAAATAATCTTTAAGATAAGCCGTAGCCTGACAATCTTCTGTATTATATTTTAAAATCTTTTCTTTCATCTTCTTATCTCCTTTTAAAAATTGAGAAAACCATTCAATAGAGTTTGCTCCCCCCGCATCAGCTGCACTCCAGCTAAATCCAATGTATTTACAAATAGCTTTTAAACCATAACTGTATAATGGCCAATCTGAATGTCTTTTAACTTTTCTATATAAATCAACTGAATCTTCTTCTAGTTGATCTATTACAGATTTATCTAAATCATATTTTTCTTGTAATCTCTTTAAAGTACTAATTTCATGATGAGAATAATGGTAAATAGGAGTCCCTTGATTCTTTTTCAAAAAATCCCATAGTTTTCTTGTAACTTCTTCTTCCTCTTCTAGATTATCTGCCATTATATATTTGTAATATTCCTGGTTTTTATCAAAATCTCTAATCCAAAATCCAAAAAGATATACTACATCTTGAGTTGGGTCGTCTTCTATGTCAAAATGTATCTCTTTAGAAGTTTCTGGGAAGTTAAGCTTAGAATAAATTCTTTCTTTTCCTTCTTTAAAAACTTCTGCTCTCTTATAGATTTTTTTAAACTTTTTCTTACTTATTCTATAAAAATAGCCTTTATCTTTAATCTCTTCTAATTCATCTAACCACTTATCTAATGGTTTATCTAGTATATCATCTATTTTTTTGACACCATAATCCTGCATTCCATACTTTAAGGTGCCTAAAGAAAAAAGAAGAGATAAATCTTGCCTTTCTTTTGCCCACTTAAAACAGTGATCTTGCCAAGGACACAAAGAACACTTTCCTCCAATAGCTGGCTCATATAATTTTTTACCTTGAGTCATCTGCTCTATTTCATCCAAAACTTTCTGGAATCTTTTTTCTTTTGTACTAATTTTATACTTTAACTCTTCCTTATCAATATTAATTATCTTTCCAAAACTTGGCTTATATTCTTGAATTTGGCTAAGTAAAAGAACATAAAATGTTAATTGAAGCTTATAAGAAATTTTAGGTTTTCCTTCTTTAAAACTATCTCCTCTATAACCTTTACCAGATTTAATATCTACTGGAATATAATAATAATTTCCAAATTTAGAACTACCTTTAACTTTTTCTAGAAGATCAGGCCTACCAGCATAATTATCTGATAATAATACTCCTTGATAAATATAATCTATTCCTCTTTTCATTAGAGCAATAGTTTTTTCAAAGGTTCTTTTATTTACAGGTTCAGTTTTCTTAATTCTTGCAAAGGTTCTTCCATCTTTTCCTATAATTTCTTCTATAATCTTATCTTCATGTTGTAATCCTCTTTCCCATAATAATCTAACAAATCGAGAAACTTCTACTTTTTTTCTTTGATCACCATGCTTTTCAATGTAAGGTAGAAATTTACATTTTCTGTAGTTATAAAAATCTGTTGCAATTATTTTATTACTCATTGTTTTCTTTTTTGTAATATTCTTTTTCACCTATCTCTTTTGGAAAATGAGTTTGATTAGGCTTTCCTTCTTCATCATGAGCATACTTATAATCCTTGCCATAATCAAAATTTTCCATTAAAGAGGTTACTGCATTCCTTAAGTGTAAAGGAACAGAATAAGATCCTTTTTTTGCATCTTGAGTTGCCTTTTCAAGAGCTTTATAGGAATTATTCCCCTTTTTTGCTGTTGCAAGGTATGTTACCCCTTGACTTAAGTTAATTTTCGCCTCTGGTAATCCTACGTGCTCTAGAGCTCTAGCAACAGCCACTGTCACCTGTAAAGCCTGGGGATCTCTATTTCCGATGTCTTCTGAAGCAAAAATTATCATTCTTCTTACTATAAAGCGAGGGTCTTCACCAGATTCTATCATTCTAGCTAACCAATACAAAGCACCATTTGGATCAGAATCTCTCATACTTTTAATGAAAGCGGAAATTAAATTATAATGTTCTTCTCCTTTTTTATCATAACGTAGAGCATGATGCTCTAGTACTTTATTTAATTTTTCTTCATTAATTTTACTTTCTCCTTTATTCTCTAAATAATTAGCAGTATTTTCTAAAATATTTAAACCCACTCTTGCATCTCCATCTGAATAATTAACAATTTTATCTAAAGCTTCTTCTGTAATTTTAAAATTATTATCCCCTAGTCCTCTTTCTTTGTCTTTTAAAGCTTTTTTAAATATTTTTTTTAAATCCTCTCTAGATAAAGGTTCCAACTTATAAACTATAGAACGAGATAATAATGGAGAAATAATTTCAAAAGAAGGATTTTCAGTAGTTGCTCCAATTAAAATAATTGTTCCATCTTCTACATAAGGAAGTAAGGCATCTTGTTGGTTTTTATTAAAACGATGAATTTCATCAATAAAGACAATAGTCTTCCTATTATTAAATTTCTTTCTCTTCTTTGCCTCTTTGATGGTTTCTCTTACTTCTTTAATTCCAGCAATAACAGCTGAAAAGGAATGAAATTGAGCCTCAGTTTTATTTGCCATTATCTTAGCTAAAGTAGTTTTTCCAGAACCAGGAGGACCCCACAAAATTAAGGAATTTAAATTGTCATTTTCAATAGCTAATCTAAGAGGACTATTTTCATCCATTAATTTTTCTTGGCCTAAAAACTCATCAAATCTTCTTGGTCTCATTCTTTCAGCAAGAGGCCTTTGTTTCTTATTAGTCTTGCCTTTTTCTTTTTTATCAAATAAGTCTTGCATATTCTTAAATAATTATATCATCTTTACCTTAAAAGAAAAAAGCTCCTTTTTAAAGGAGCTTCTATTTTAGTTTAGGGGCTTGTATCTTAACAATTCATAATTTATAAAATGCGTAGTTTTATTCTCAGACAGAAAGGTAAGTTTTTTAATCTGAATTTCTCTAGTTATCTTATCTAAATTAGCACATAGATAGCCTCTTATCTTTTCTTTAGTTTTTTCGCCAGTTAATTCAAAACTTACTAAGATCTCACCATTAAAATTATTTTTTCTTGTCCTTTCAATCTCTTCTATAATTTGGGCCCACCAACCTCTTGATTTAAAATACTCTCGAGTTTTTGAATCTAAATTTCTCGGGTATTTTCCAATCTCTAATCTCTTCTCATCAATAGGATCTGGAACAGCCATTTATTAACACCCCTTTTTATATTATTAATTTAGGTACAATGTAATTTAGATTATAAAACTTTTTAATCTCTTGTCAAGGAGTTAAAGCGCTCTCAGTATAAATATTACTTGGACTCCAAAGCATAAATCCAGCAAAGCTTTCTTTCGAAAGAGCATCATAGACTGCTTTAATTTGAGCTTTCACCTCTTTTTCAGAATAAGGTACATCATTTAAATCAAAATCTTGCAACCAAGGTCTTAATTTAGTCTTTCTCTCCCCTTCTTCAAATTCATATTGGTTTAACCTATACTGAGCAACTTCTATACTATCATTTACTACTTTATAAGGTTTTTTAGCTGGATTCTCTATGTTTAAAAACCCAGTTGTAAAATGAGAAGGATAAACCATAGGACATACATAATCAAAACTACCATAAGAGTCTTCTATATTTTGCCCTATTCCTAAATCATCATAATTAACAGTGGTTAACCCAAATAGATCAACAGAAATTGTAGTTGTGGATAGATTTTTATGAAGATAAGTAAAAAATTCTTTAATAATTTCCCTCTTTTCTTCTTTATTAGAATAAGGGGAATAAATATCTTTTAAATTACCATCTGAAGGAAAGCGAATATAATCAAAATTAATTTCATCAAATCCTTTTTCTTTAACTTCTTTTGAAATTTTTAAAATATATTTCCAGTATTCCTTAGCTCCAGGATCAATCCAAGACAAACCAATATTATCTTCCCATAAAGTAGTAGTGCTTAAACTAGTTGTGCTTTCTAGCTTTGCTTTATCATGAACTGCTATTTCTGGCTTCTTTTTAGCAACTAATTTATCTTGAAAAACTGGAACCCGAGCAATAGTATAAACATCATTTTCTTCTAACTTAGTTAGAAGTTTCTCCAGTTCAGGAATCATTATTGTTTCAGTATCACACTCTTCTACTTCTTCAATATCTGAATTATAAGTTACGTTCCCTAAATAATCCTTAACATTAATTACAACTGCATTAATCTCTGTTTTTTTAGCTAAATCTAAAACATAATCAATCTTATGCTCTCTTCCTGCAGACCAAGCTGTTAGGTAGATAGCATTAACTACTTTAGATGAAGTTGAATAATTAATTACAATTTCTTCTTCTTGGTTTACCTCTTTAGTAGGGGTTGCATTCTCTTCTTGTTCTGTAGTAGTAGCTGTTTTATTTCTTTCAGGAATATTAATTTCCTTTTCTACATTATAATTTAAATTATCAAAAAGAAAAGAAGTCTCTATTAAAAAATAATAAGAGACTGCTATTAAAATTAAAACAAAAAGTAATAATAAATATTCTTTTTTCATTTTGAATTCTATTCTTTTAGTTTTTTCTTAAATTTTTCTACTATATCTACTGGTTCAGGATCTACATCATATTTTAAAGCAAGATAATAGCTTGCCCAATCTCCTAAATAAAGAGTTTGAAATATTCTTGATATTAAGTTACTTCCCTTTGTTTCAATCACCTTACAATCACTATCATAATCTTCAATCACTTCTTTAGTTATATCGTATCTTTTCTTTGTTCTGTTAAAGTCCTCTTTGTCTTTAATAATAATCGTATAAAAATCTCCAATTAAATTAGTATAGCCAACTAATTCATTATGATTAAGCTCAGGAAATTGATGGGCAAAAGCATGAATTTTACTATTTTCATTTAATCTAGTCTTCCATCCATAAGAAAGACAATTTAATTTTTGAGAAGAATAAATTAAAGGAATTTTATTAAATAAAATATCAGCTATCTTTTTTCCTTTCTTTTCAATCTCTTCTTTCTTTTTATAAAGTTCCTCTGTCATTTTCTTAATCCTAATATTAGAAACCAAATCACTTTTTTCTAATATTTTTAAAACAGGAATAGAAAGATAACCTAAAGCACATCTTGGTTGAACTCCGGAAGGAACTTTAACAAAAGGTATATCATTTTCAGAACACCATTTTTCTAATTTTCCATCTGAACTAATTCCAACAATTTTACATCCTTTTTCTTTGGCCTCTTTTGCTACATTTAAAGTTTCTTCTGTATTACCAGAATAAGAGATAACAAAAACTAAAGTTTTAGAACTAATGTGGGTTGGAAGAGTATAATCCTTATTAACTTTAATCTCAATTTCATCCCCTACTAAGCTTTGAATTACATCTCCTGTAAAAGCGCTTCCTCCCATTCCAGCAATAACTACATCTTTAATATTTTTAAAAGCTTTAATTTTCTTAGAAAGACTAATAGCTTCTTTGCATTGATCTGGAAAAGTTTTTAAATCTTTTTTCATAATTTAAATAATTACTTAATTTCTTAATTATTTTACCATTTTATTCAATATCTTTTAAATCAAAAGAGAAAGACGACATTTTTTTGCCGTCTTTTTTATTAATTTTGATCGCCCCATTCTAGAATAGTAATGGTTACAGATCTTTTACCCCATGCAAAGCTTTTCTTTAAAGCTTCTTCTCCATTACCCATAAATAGGTCTATTCTTTTTCCTTTAATAGCAGAGCCAATATCTTCAACAATTGCTCTACCATATCCAGGAATATAAATAATAGATCCTAAAGGTATAACGCTGGGGTCAGCTGCTACTGTGCCAACTTTAGCAACTACTTCCGTATAAGTAATACCATTCCCATTCATTCGAAGATCTTTTCTATAGCTTCCCTGTGCATATGTGTTTTGGTTTCTCTCTGGCTTGTAATAAGCCGTTGAAACAACTTGCATTTTATAACCTTCTGGCTTTTGATTAATTTCTTGATCAAAAGCTTCTTGGTTATAACTTTGTTCTGGAAAGATCTTTTGAGCTTCTTGCGCAAAAGAACTTTCAACTAAAGCTTCTACAGCATATGGTGCCCATAAAGGAACCGATAATCCTAGTGCAAGAAAAATGCAGAGAAACAGCTTAAAATAGAAAAATCCATTCTTCAATTTCTATCACCTCTCTTATTTAATTTTAAGTTACTGTAGTTAAAGTATAGTATAATTACACAATTTTGTCAACAAAAAAGAGGCCCTTTCTAGGCCCCTTTTTCTTTTTTAAAATTGATTCTTATTTAAAATTCTAGCTCTTTTAAATATTTCTTTAATTCAGGACCAACATCGTCTCTCCTTAAAGCAAACTTAATTGAGGTTTTAAGATATCGAAGAGGATCTCCTGTTGTATGCCATTCTCCTTCAATTGGCTGCCCTATAACTCTTTTTCCTTTTTGGTGGGCAATTCTATTTAGAATATCCATAATCCATAATTCATTATCTTTTCCTAAAGATGTCTCCATTGCTTCTTCAATTACATTATAAGAAAAGACAAATCTTCCAAATTGAGCCATATTAGAAGGTGCTTCACTTGGAGGTAATTTTTCATATCCTTCTTCAATATCATACTTATAATCAGAATTTTCTTTGTATTTTACTGTTCCATATCTTTCTACTTCACTATCTGGAACTTCTTGCACTCCTAAAACAGCTTCTGGTTTTTGATCTTGATAAACATCTATTAATTGTTTAGTGACTGGTTTTTCAGAAATTGTTAGGTCATCTCCAAACATATATACAAATGCTTCATCATCATCAATAAGTGGCTTTACAGTTCTTAAAGGTGTTGCATTTCCATATGGCATTTCATTGTGCTGCCTTACATAAACAAAGTTAGCCATCTGAGGAATATCTTTAATAAGATTTAACCTCTCTATCTTTCCATCTTTTTCTAAAGTATGTTCTAATTCAGGATGAGAATCAAAATAATCCTCCATCATCATCTGCCCTGCTCTAGTTACTAATATTATATCCTCAATTCCTGCTTGAACTGCTTCTTCTACTAAATAATGAATAATAGGCCTATCAATTATAGGAAGCATTTCTTTAGGTTGGTTTTTAGTAGCAGGAAGAAAGCGGGTCCCATATCCTGCTGCTGCAATAACGGCTTTAGTAATTTTCTCCATAATAAAGTTAAAATATAATTATTAAAATAAACCTTTTACTAAATTGCTATTTAATATTATAATAGATATAAAATGCATTTACCAATTAAATTAAAAATTATGGAAAATATTAATTCAATCGCAAGAGAACAGCTTAAAGAAAAAATAGAGAATGATGAAGATTTTGTTTTGATTGATGTTCTAGGACCAAAGTCCTACTCTCAAATACATCTTCCAAATGCTATTAACCTACCTATTGAAAGTGAAAACTTCATCAAAAGAATTGGAAAGGAATTAGATGATAAGGGTAAAGAAATAATAGTTTACTGTGGTAGTTATTCCTGTCATCTCTCTTCAGCTGCTACCAAGAAATTAGTGAAGGCAGGATATTCTAATGTCACTGAATATGATGGAGGATTAAAAGATTGGGCTGCAGCAGGTTATCCTTTTGAAGGAGATAATATTGAACAAAGAAAAGAGGCTCTCTTAGGAGAGTAAAAGAAAAGTAACTAATAATTAATCAAAATCCATACTAAATGGAAAGAGCTTGATTTTTTTAAAAATTTACCTAATATAGAAAGAGCTATGGGAAAGAAACTAACTAAAAAAGGATTTAAGAAACTCAAAAAGGAACTTAAATACCTAAAAAATGACAAAAAAAAGGAAATAGCTCAGCGCCTTAAAAAAGCTGCTGCTTTTGGTGATCTTTCTGAAAACTCAGCTTATGATGATGCTAAGGAAGCAAAATCTGCTTTAACAGCAAGAATAATGGAATTAGAAAATATATTAGAAAATGCTGAAATTGTAGAAAAAGATAAAAATATTAATAAGGTTCAAGTTGGCTCAATAGTTACTTTAGAAGTAATTGCCAAAAATAAAGATCACAAAGAAAAATACGAGATTGTTGGAGCAGAAGAATCTGATCCTTTAGAAGGAAAAATTTCTTATGAATCTCCTCTGGGAGAAAAATTAACAGGTAAAAGAGTTGGAGATGTAGTAGAGATTAATAAAGGAACTAATAAATTTAAATATAAGATAGAGAAAGTAGAATAACCAATATTTAAAATCTTAAAAAACAAAAAAACCTCTTCAAGAGGTTTTTTTAATTCTCTTTTTATATATTAAAAAGAAGCAATGATTTTTTCCAAACTTTTCATTTTTTCCTCCATAGCTTTTTTTCCTTTATCAAAAAATCCTGCTGCTTCTCCTTTTAATACCTTATGAAACTTGAAGAAACTTGTCCCGTCAAATTCAGGCTCTATAATTAAATCAGCTTTACTTATATTTGAATTAGCTAAATTACACTCTAAAATTTTAATAGACCTTATCATTACACTATAAGGATTAATAGAAGGTTTTTCCTCTCCATTTAAAATACTTTTATTTGATAAATTTACTCCAATTATAATATCAGCTCCCATTTTATCTAATGTTCTAACTGGAACTGGATCAGAAAGCCCACCATCCCATAATATTTTTCTTCCTCTATTAACAGGAGCAAACACAAAAGGAAAAGCAATGCTGGCATGCACGGCTGAAGCTACACTCCCTGAAGCAAGCTCTACCCTATCTCCTTTCTTATAATCTGTAGCTAAAATCTTAAAAGGTATTTTTAAATCTTTAAAATCTGCTTTATCAATATTATTATTGATAAACTTTCTAATATCAGATCCTTTTATAATCCCTCCCTTTAAAGTTGTATCGGTTAAAGAAAAGATATCTTGCCAGCGAGGAGTAATTGTAATTTTCTCAACTTTTTTACTATCTACATGGTAAGCATAAAGTGCTCCTACTAAAGCTCCTATACTAGTTCCTGTTAGATAATCTATTTTTATATTGTTTTCCTCTAAAGCCCTTAATATTCCTATATGAGAATATCCTTTAGCCCCACCACTTCCTAGTGCAATACCAATTTTAGGTCTTTCTTCATTTTTTTTCATAATAAAATCTTGCTTTAGAGGTAATCTCTAAATTTAATTTAAAAATTTCTTTTAAATAAGTCTATTTTGTTTGTTCGTAACTTCTCCAAGCTTGAGCAACTGTAGGTTCCATCTCCTCTAAGTTATCTAATATTCTATCTCTTAATTTCTTGGTTTGTATCTCCTCTTCACTTCTTACAAAATTTAACACATCTTTTAAAATCTCTCTAACTATTTCTAATCCTCTTTCTTTTTCAATCCCAGCTTGTTTTACTGCTTTTTGAATAGAAGTTCTTAATTTTTGAGGATCAAACGGTTGCTTTGATCCATCTTTTTTTATGACAAAAGTTGTCATTGAATAAAAGGCTTGAAAGTTTTAATTGTTTTTAATAATTAAAACTTTAATAATCGACCTTTTTATCTTCTTATTTGAATACTAAAAAGCAAATTTACAACAACAGCTAAGATAATACTAAATAAGATTGCCCACCAAAAACTACTTACCATAAAACCTGGAACTATTACAGAAGTAAATTGAATTATAAAAGCATTAATAACAAGAGTAAATAATCCTAAAGTTAAAAGATTGATCGGAAGAGTTAAAAAAACTAAGACCGGCTTAACAAAAGAATTTAAAAATCCTAAGACTAAAGCAACCGCTAAGGCTACGAGAAAACTAGAAACAGTTACTCCTGGTAGTATTAAAGCTGTTACTAAAACGGCAATTGTATTTAAAAGCCAATCTACTAAATTATTCATAATTACTCTTGGATTTAATTAAATCTTAATCTATTGTACCAAAAAAGAAAGGAGCATTAAAGTAAATACTCCTCTTCTTATTAACTTCAAGCAAAGCGAGAAACGAAGGTTCTAGTTTTAACTAGGTTCTTAATTAATAGAAACTGGAATTTCAATCTTATCAGCATTTTCTGGTAAACCAGAAGGATTGTCTTTTTCTACAATTATCTTTCCCATTTTTTTGTTTGTTTCAAACTCTAGAGTTCCTTTAAATGGAATAATGTTTTCTGTTTGCCAATTACTTTCTGTCATGGCTGGAGCTTGAGCAATTATATTTCCTTGGTTGTCTACAAGTTTTAATCCTAAGTTAGCTTCAAAAAACCAAGTTCCTTTTGCTCTTCCCTTTACTGTTAATGGAGAACTAATTTCTGTTCCACCTCCTGGTTTTAATACTTCAACTTCTTTTTCAATTCGTTCAAAAGAGAAAGTAATTAGACTAAAAAAGATATTTCTTTCTTCTCCCTCTGCTCCCATAGCTGATGCTCCACTATTTAATTCAAAAATTGTATCATCTTCACCTTTATAGAATACTCTGTCTATCTCTTTTGTAACTCCAATAGATTTGTAAGTTTTAGCAAAAATAGCTCTAGAATTTTTATCACCAAAAATTATAGGTGCTTTGAATTCTCCTTCCCCTAAATCAATTTCATTATTAATCCATTCTGATAGAGAGAGCCTTTCTTCGTTAGAATGAGCTATAATAGTAAGATTAGGTTTTTCATTTCCTTTTTTAGTAAAGTAGATCTCTCTACTTCTTAGGTCTTCATTAATTTGAACTTCTTCCGGAT
>Ga0102929_1000215_pt1 | contig 33358 bp, 30 predicted proteins | sample SalPonR1_B_D2_MG_FD_78510 | JGI IMG/M metagenome (GOLD analysis project Ga0102929, IMG submission 78510) | Salt pond soil microbial communities from South San Francisco under conditions of wetland restoration - Salt Pond MetaG R1_B_D2_MG | ecosystem: Environmental > Aquatic > Marine > Intertidal... | reverse complement strand
GGCCCAGGAGATGTAGCGGATCATCGCCAGCTCGGAGTCCAGCCGCTCGGCCTCGGACTCGCAGATGGTGTGGGTGCTCGAGGCGACGTCCTGCACGTTGTGGGTGGAGTTGAAGCGCTGCAGCGCGTTCAGCAACGTGCGGGGCAGCAGCATGCGCCGCTGGTCGTCGCCCAGCGCCTGGATCTGGCGGGCGTACTCCCGGGTATCTTCCGGCAGTATCCGCATCCCTTCGGCCACCGGCACCAGCTCCTCTTCCAGCAGCGAGCGCTCCCGCAGGATGCGCACGGCCTTGTAGCCCATGATGGCTAGCGCCCAGAACATCAGGATGAAACAGGCCTCCTGCTCGAAGTCCTTGATCAGCACCCACACGGAGCGCTCGCGCACGTAGTCGGGATTTTCCTCCACCAGCCGGTTCTGCTCGACGATCACCTCCGCGGCGTTCGGCCGCACCACCGAGACGTAGAAGGTATGCACCACGATGATCACGATGATCAGCGCGAACAGCTGGTAGACGAACTCGAAGGGGATGTTCTTCTTCTGCATGGATCCCTCAGATGTCCACGGGGAAATTCACTGACTGGTCCGAGGAGACCTCCTGGGTGGGCACGAAGTCGTCGTCCTCTTCCTGTTCGTACTCGCCGCTCGCGCCTTCCTCGTCGGCGCCGACGACATCGGCGAGCCGTTCCTGCTCCTCGGTCAGGGTGCCGTCGTCGCCCGCGCCGTCCCCGGCGGCGGCGTCACCCGTCTCGTCATCCGCAGCCGCGTCGTCCGCAGCCGCGTCGCTGTCGGCTGCCCCGGCGGCGGCACCGTTCTCACCTGCCTTGTCCTGGGCCGCCGCGGGCGGCGCCAGCCATGCCGCAGCCGTCAGCAGCGCGAGCATGGCCGCAGCGGCGGCGATCAACGCGGTCTTCGAGTTCATCGGCATGTTTCCCGGTCCCATTGTCCCAGAATCCACGAGTATGACAGCGCTCGGGGCGAATTATTCCGCCGGACTCACTCCGGGGCGTTGCGGACCAGCCGGAAGCCCACGTCGGTGCGCGGATCGGTGCCGAAGTCCCGGAAACTCAGCCTCAGCTGGGTGATGCCGGAGTGCTGCCAGCTCGAGCCCCGGATGACCCGGTGGGTAGCGCTGTCGGGTCCGAACGGGTCCACGGCCACATCGTCGGCCGGCCCTGTGTACACGGCATAGTAGTCGTTGATCCATTCGGCCACGTTGCCGCCGGTATCGTACAGGCCCAGGGCGTTGGCCGGGAACGTGCCCACGGGAGCGGTGGAGGCGAAACCATCGTTGTAGCGGGGCAGGACCGTCGGTACGATCTCCTTGGCTGCCTGGTCGGCGTAGTTGCCGGAGTCCTCCGGCGGCGGCATTTCCCGGCCCCAGGGGTATTTCAACTTGCCGGCGCCGCCCTGGTAGCGTGCCGCCCAGGCCCACTCGGCCTCGGTGGGCAGGCGGTAGCCGTCCGGCAGCGGCCGGATGGGTACCAGCTTGCCGAACTTCTCCTCGTAGACCGGGGTGAGCCCTTCCTTGCTGCTCAGCCAGTTGGCGAAGGCCGCGGCGTCCTGCCAGCTGACGCTGGCCACCGGGTTGTTGTCGCCGGCCAGGGCCGGATGGGTATCGGCGCCCGAGTCGTGGGCCTCCCGGAAGGCCAGGAACTCCCGGTTGGTGACCTCGTTGACGCCGATGTAGAACGGGCGGGTGATCCTGACCCGGCGCAGGTTCTCGTTGGCACGCCGGCCCGGCTCGCGGCGCGACGCGCCCATCATGAACTCGCCGGGCGTCACGTAGCGCAGTGCGGCCCCCTGGGAAGTGGTGATCCGCTGGGGGATGGATGCGAGCCTCGCCTCCTCCAGCGTGCGCAGGCGGATGTTGACCGTCTGCGGAAAACCGGGCCGGGGCGTCACCTCGCCCTGCCAGGTTTCGTAGCCCTCACGGCGCACCTCCAGCGCCTGGGGCTCGGCGGGCAGTTCCAGCCGGGTGTCACCCCGTCCCACGGAGCGCCCGTCCACGAAGATTTCCGCATCGCCGGGCGTCACCGAGAAGCGCACCTCGCCGATACGCGCCGTCAGGTCCACGTCCAGCGTCTCGCCCTGCGCGGCCGCCAGCACCACGTTGCGGCTGTAGCCGCGGTAGCCGGCCTTGGACAGGCCGATGGTGTGGCGCCGGCCCGGCGCCAGCGAGATTCGCACGGGTGTCTGGCCCCGGTAGCGCCCGTCCACGGTCACGTTGGCGCCCGGCGGATTGCTGCGTACGCGCAAGACGCCGTCCGCCCTCTCCAGCTCCACGGTGGGCAAGGTCACCGGTGTGTCGGCGAAGGTCACCACACGGCCCTCCCAGGGCTTGTAACCTTCCCGCACCAGGGAGAGTTCATTGCGCCCCTCGGGCAGTTCCACGGTAGCCGGGGTTTCGCCGAGGGGCTCGTCGCCGGCCAGGATGGTGGCGCCCGCCGGCCGGGAGGTGACGGTGACCGGCGCGAAGGCCGGCACCAACTGTACCGTCAGCGTCTGGGTACGGTCGAGGCCGGGTACCTCCAGCCGCGCTTCCCACGGCAGGTAGCGCTCGGCGCGCACCCGCACGGTGTACTCGCCCGGTTCCAGCACCTGAGCCGGCAGGGGTGTGGTGCCGACTTCCTCGCCGTCGATCCGTACCGCGGCGCCGGCAGCCGGCACGGACTCCACCACCAGTCGGCCGGGCATGCGCTCCTGGACGAGCTCCAGGATGAGGCTGTCCTCCTCGCCCACCTCGAAGCGCCGCTCCAGCGGATGGTAGCCCTCGGTCTTCAGGGTCACGGTGTAGACGCCCGGGCGCAAAAGGTAGCGCTCGCCCAGCGGCAGGCGGAACCAGCCGCCGCTGATCGCCACCTCGCCGGGCTCGGCCGGGACGGTATCCAGCCGCACGGAGGTGGAGGTGAACAGCAACCAGGCCATCGCGGCGAGCACGGCCAGCGCCGCGCCGACCCACCCGTACCAGGGGACGCCGCGGCGCTCCGCCGCCCGCTGCTGCTCGATTTCCCGCCGCCGAAAGGCGATGGGCGCGATCTCGTCGGCGTCCTCTTCTTCGCCACTCTCCCGGACGACCGGTGGGGCCGTGACGTAGCGGCTCTCGTCCGGCGCGACTTCGAGACGCAGTAGCTCGTCGCCACGGGCGACCCGGATCTGCGTGCCGTAGGCCTCGATCTCGTCGCCGTCGCGCAACCGGCGGGCGGCCTTCAGCGGCTCGCCGTTGACCGTGACGCCGGCTTCGGCACCGCCCGGCTGCACGAACGGCGCGTCGTCGAGCACGTCGACGACGGCCAGCGGCAGCGCCGCGGCCGGGCCGGGCACCGGTATCTGGCTGCCGGGGGCCGTGGCGATGCGCAACGGCAGGTCCGGCCCGCCGTATTCGCGCTCGCCGACCTCGGTGACGACGACGATCTTCAGGCTCAAATGGGTTCCTCGCAGCGGACGACGATCGGCTCGAGTTCGATTTCCGGCGCCACCCGGAAGTCGATGCGCACGTCCCGGTAGCCCACCCGGGAGCCCATGACTGTATAGGTGCCGGGGCGCAGTTCAAGTTCGCGGCGCTCGAAGGTGCCGAGACGACCGACCCGGAACACGGTGACCCGGGTCTCGCCGTCGGAGACGAACTCCACCTCCAGCGGCGTCGCCGCCCGCTTCAGCAGGCGCGCGAGTTCCCCGCGCTGGCTCTCCAGGCGCGGACCGCCGTCCATCTTCGCGAGTTCGCTCAGCACAGTGGACGCGCGGCGCAGCGTCGCCTGCTCGCTCAGCTGATCCGGCGCCGCGATCCAGCCCTGGAGCTGGCGGTCCAGCGCCAGACGCCGGCGCGCCCGCACCCGGCCCTCCCGCGCGTAGTCCAGGTTCGAATCCTGCTCCAGGACCTCGCCCCAGGTGGTCAGCGCGGCCTGCCAGTCCTCGGCCGCCTCCTGGCGCTGCGCCTCGGCGGTCAGGCGCTCGATGGTGCGCAACCGCACCGCCTGCTCCACCTGCAGCAGGCCGTCCCCGGGCTCGGGGGACGACGGCCGCATCTCCCGCGCGGCCTCGAAGGCCTGCCTCGCCGCCTCGAAACGCTCGGCCGACAGCGCCTCGAAACCGGCCGTCATGCGTTCCTCGAAGCGGCGTCGCTCCAGCGCGGCCCGCACGCGTGCGAGCCCGGCGCTCGCCCGGGCATAGCGGGGATCGAGATCGGTGGCCGCTCCGAACCGCTCCGCCGCCGCCGCGAGTTCGCCCCGTCGTTCCAGTGCCTCGCCCTCGTCGGTGAGATCGATCACCTCGAGCAGGGTCCCGGCACGGGCGAGCCCGCGCTCGGCGTCCTCGTTGCCCGGCGTGACGGCGAGTGCGAGCTCGAACTGGCGCCTGGCGGAGACCACATCCTCGGCCGCCAGGGCTGCCTGACCCGCCGCCAGCGCCCGCTCGAAGATGGCATCCACCCGGCCGATGAGAACATCGAGGCCGTCGCTGGCCTGCCGGTACAGTACCTCCGCGTGGCCGTAGTCCTTCGCCAGATAGGCGTCGTCGCCCTGCTCGTAGGCGGCGCGTGCCGCAGCGTAGTCCTCGCCGCCCCAGCGCTCCACGCCGCGGAGTTCCAGTACCTCGAGCTTGGTCAGGAGCTCGCCCAGCGCGCGGTCGGCCCGGTTCCTCGCCCGCACTACCTCGTCGCGCGCGGCATCGTCCACCCGGTTCTCCGAGAAACGGACGGACTCCTCCTCGGCGCCGGCCTGCGACTCATCCGCCGGATCCTCCGCCTGTGCAGGGGCCGCAGGAGCCGCTTCCGGCTCGGCGGCAGCGCGCCGCTCCTCGACCCGGTCGGGCAGGAAAGCCACCACCCAGATCGCCGCCGCCAGCAGCGCCGCCAGGGCAACGCCCACAAAGGCGGCGGGCACGCCCTGGCGCCGGCCCGGCGCGGTGGCCGGTGGCGAAGCGGCCCGGCGGCGCGGCGTTACCGTCTCGGCCGGCTCGTCCGCCAGGGGCTGTGCCGCCGCCGGGCGCACCGCGCGTACCCGGCTCTGTTCCCGCGGCAGCAGGCCCGCCGAGATGCCGAGGCCGCCGAGGGTATCCACCACGGTCTCGGCATCCGGTCGCAAGCCGGCCTCGCCCAGCATGGCCTCGGTCAGGTCGCGCAGGCCGGCAACCTCGAAGTCGTCCCGGGCCGGCCAGCGCGGCCCGGGTTCGCCAGGCGCGCGGCCGTGCCAGAGCTCGAAGATCAGTACGCCGAGCGCATAGATGTCGTCGGCCCCGGAGGGCGGACCGTCGACGCCACGCTCCGGGCTGACCGCGGCCGGGGTGCCGGCGTCGGTCCGGGACGCCGCGAAGTCGGTCAGGACGGTGCGGCCGGCGGAGTCGACCAGCACGTTGCGCGCCGAGACATCGCCGTGGGACAGGTGGCGGTTGCGGGCATAGACCAGCGCCGCCGCCACGCAGGCGATGGCGCGCAGCCACTCGGCCGGCGGCCGGTCCGCGAAGGCAGCGATATCCGAGCCATCGACGTACTCCATGCCGTAGAACGGCCGCGGCTCCCCGTGGTATTCGAAGATGCGGACGATGTGGGGATGGTTCAGTGACCGGATGCGGCGCCAGCCGGCCTCGAATCGCTCGCGCTGGGCCGGGTCGCCGCGCAGGCGGTCGCCGAGCAACCGCAGCGCGACCGCGGAACCCGCCCGGTGATCATGGGCCAGCCATACGTCGGCGGTGCCGCCCTTGCCCAGGGGGCGTCGCAGTTCGTATCGGTCCAGCAGCCTCAGGCCGGAGTTCAGCTCACTCATGATCCGGTGATTATCCGCTGTTCAGCCGGTGTCTGTCCGCGCGGTACGGCGTGGTCGGTTCCGGCGGCCGTCCCGGCCGGACGCTCACCCGGACGGCGATAGCTCCCGGGAGGGAGGGCCGACCTGGATCTCGTCGGCGAGCCCGGTCTCCGCCTCGTAGATCTCGTGCAGCAGCCGGCGCCACTGCTCGTACTGCGCCTCGGCCGTGCCGGTCAGCCGCCGGGTCTGGCCCTTCACCGTCACCACCATCGGCGCCGCCTCGGAGCTGAACGAGTCCGCCAGCTCCCGGATGGACTCCTTGTGCAGACGCGCCTCCGCATTGCGCCGGAACGCCGAGCCGATCATTTCGAGTCCGCCGTGGATCGCGAACGTCTGCAGCGCCCGCTTGGTCCGCCTTGCCGTGCCGCTGCTGCTGTCCGTGTCCGCGGCTACTGCGCCGGCCACCACTGCGACGCCTGCCAGGCCCCGCAGAATCGCCGAGCGGCGCATCTCGCGGTAGGTGATGGCCTGCTCACGGGCCGCCTTGCGCCAGCCCTCGTAGGGGATGGCGATGCCGTAGTAGAAGTTGGCGTAGTGCTCGTTCAGCGTGTCGACGAACAGATTGTCCCGCTCGCGTACCTGGCGCAGTCGGCGCAGCATGGGATCGTTCTCGGCCGGCAGGCGGAGGATCTCGTAGCGGTCCCGGTCGGTTTGGGCAATGTAATCGTCGTACACCCGCGGCGCCAGGTCCTCCATGAAGCGCAGCTCGGCGACGGTACGGATGCGGCCCACCTCGTCCGCGGAGAGTTCGTCCAGCAACTCCTTCAGGTCGTTCGCGATCTCGTTGTAGACGCTCTGGTAGGGGTCGTTACGCCGGTCCCGGCTACGGGCATAGTCCGCCGACCCCATGCGGGTCTCGTAGCGCCGCTCCATCCACTCGCGGCCGGTGGCGTCGAAGGCGATCACCTCCAGCTCCACGCTGTCCCCGTCGGACTCCAGAATCTCGCCGGTCAGGTACAGATCGGTGTAGACGTCACGGCTCGGCAGCACCCGCACCGCGCCCCAGTAGCCGGTGCGCTGCAGCGTGTTCTTCAGGTGATAGGCGAAGTAGCGGGCCTCGGCCCGGCGGATCTCGGGATAGACGCCGCTCTTCTCCGGCTCGTTGTCCTCCTCGATGCCCGGCGCGAACTCGATGACGCCGACGTCCAGCAGGCGCGCCTCCGGCACCTCCACCGCGGCCCGGGTCAGGTCCACCTGCTCGCCGGAGCTCTCCACCCGCGCCATGCTGCAGCCGGCCAGCATCGAGGCGGCCAGCAACAGGACTGCCGGACGGACCGGCCGGAGGCGGATTTCGGCGTTGCGTGTCATGACTTCAGGCGTACCTCAGAGGCCCTTGTAGGCACGGTATTCGTCCCACAGACGCTCGCGGAGCTCCGGATCCTCTTCCGCCAGCGCCGCTTCCCGCAACTGCTTGGCCACGATGTCGTCGTCGACGCCGGACGGAACGTCCTCCGGCGTGCGCTCACCGATCTGCTCCTTGGTGAGCCGGTCCACCGAGCCGGGCTCCTGGCGGATGCTGCCGCCGGCGCCGCCCGCCGAGTTGTTGACGACGCCCACGGTGCCGCCCGTGCCCTCGCCGGCCTCGCCCGCCTGTTCACCCAGGCCGACGACGCCGCCACCGCCGCCCTGGCCGCCGCCGCTCTCGAATGCGTCGGTGTCCCGGCTCACCTCGGCGACCTTCTGCTGCTCTTCCAGCAGCGAGTCGTCGAAGTCGCCCAGCGATCTCTCGAATTCGTCCTCCGCGGAACCCTGGCCGCCACCCTCTCCGGCGACGTCCGTCATGCCGCCGGAGCCGGCTGCGCGTTCACCGACCGAGCCCACGGTGCCGTAGGCGCCGCCCTCGCCGGTCGTGGTGTTGCCGTCGTCTGCACCGCCGGCACCTCCGGACTGCTCGTCACCCGGCATGCCACCCGGCTCACCGCCCGACATGGCGCCGCTGCGGTTGCCTTCGCTGCCCGGCATCCCGCCGCCGCTCGTCGATCCGGCGGACCCCGCCTGGGAGCCCGATTGAGCGCCGGACTGAGCGCCCGGTTGCGATTGCGATTGCGATTGCGATCCCGATTGCGATTGCGATTGCGACCCGGACTGGGACCCCGATTGCGATTGCGATTGCGATTGCGACCCGGACTGGGATCCCGATTGTGTCTGCGAGCCCGACGGGGACGCCGGCGGCGAGCCGCTGGAGCCGCTGCTCGTGGAGGTGGAGGCGCAGCCGCCGGCCACGAGCAGGCCGGCCGCGCAGAGAACCAGTGCCGAGAGTCGGACCGGTGACGGGGTAAGGTATCGCTTGCTGCTCATTTCTCCCTCATGGCTGCCCTGCAGGACAGATTTGCGGCGCTGCCGGGACCGACGCCGGACCCGGCGTCACGGCCTCCCGAATAGCATTCGAGGCGGTAAAGCGCCGCAGAGTTCCCTGAGCCCTATTTGCCACAGACGGGGACCGGTATTCAATGCCGGCGGACAAATACCGCATGCCGCGGTCCGCGGCGGGGAAGAAAGGGGAGCAGAGGAGCCGCCCCGGGCGCGCCCGCCCGGGGCGGCAGAGGGTCAGAGGAGATTTTCCTCCGTCGCGCCTGATTCGCCGTCGCCGGTGGCGTCCGCCGCGCCATCGGCGGGTGCCGCCGGCTGCCGGTGCATCCGCTGCCTGAGCTGCTGGCGGCGCCGCTCCACGCGTGCCATGCGCTCGACGCGCATCTCGGTCAGCTTCACCTGCTGCCCCTCGTCCAGCGCCTGCATGATGTCGGCGTGGGTCCGGCTGCGCAGCAGCGTCATCCGGCGGGTCAGCTCACCCCGGCGCTGCGCCAGCGCGTTCGCCAGGGTCTCGTAATTCGGGTCGGACGGGTCGAGATTGCGCAGCTCGCGGTGATTCGCGCGCAGCTCCCGGTGCAGCTCCCGGGTCTCGGCTCGGCGGGACTCCAGGGTCTTGCGGATCTCCTCGCGCTGCCCGGCGCTGAGGTCCAGTTCCGCCGTCATGTGATCGAGCATCCGCGCCGGGTCCGGACCGCGGTGGTAGCCGCCGCCATGGGGTCCGGCGAGCGCGGCGCCGGCCAGGAACAACCCCGCGAGCGCCAGCGCGCCCCGCCGCGTCGAACGGTCGCTCGCGACACGTTTCATGCCGAGCCTCCTCCGTTTGCGCGCCGCCTCTGGTCCATGGCTTCAGGATAGGCCGCCCAGCGCAAAGATGCGCCATCACCGTGCAAAGAAGTGTCAAGGAAATCGCCCCGGTCTTGCAGCTTTGCAGCCGGCAGCGGAGCATAGGCCGATGAACAGCGGAGCCGATGACAGCACCGGCCGGGAAGAGGCCGACGGACGCCTGTTGCTGGTGGATGACGATCAGGACCTCGCCGGTATGCTGCAGGAGTATCTCGAGCCGGAGGGATTCTCGGTGGAATGGGCGGGGGACGGGCCCGCCGCACTCCAGCGGCTGGCGGCGGAAACCTTCGACCTGGTCATCCTGGACGTGATGATGCCGGGCATGAACGGCTTCGAGGTCCTGCGCCGGATTCGCTCGGAAGGCGACACGCCCGTGCTCATGCTGACCGCTCGCGGCGACGACGTGGACCGCATCGTCGGCCTCGAGATCGGCGCGGACGACTACCTGGCCAAACCGTTCAATCCCCGTGAACTCGTTGCCCGGCTGCGGGCCGTGCTGCGGCGGTCCCGGCCCGCACCGCCCAGCGAGGCCGGTCAGCTCGCCGCCGGCTCCATCGTGCTCGACCTGCGCACCCGGCGCGCCACCCGGGACGGCCGCGAGCTGCGGCTCACCGGTACCGAGTTCCAGTTGCTGGGGCTGTTGGTCGGCGCCGCCGGCGAGGTGGTCAGCAAGGAGACCATCTCGCTGGAGGTGCTGGGCCGCAAGCTGCTCCCCTGGGACCGCAGCGTGGACACCCACATCAGCAATCTGCGGGGCAAGCTGGCCGGCGACGGCCGGGGCAGCAATCCCATCCGCAATATCCGCGGCGTCGGCTATACGCTGGTAACGGACGAGCCGGATGCCTAGCCTTTTCCTGCGCATATTCCTCGGCTTCTGGCTGGTCATCGGGGTACTGCTGGCCGCAGCCATCATGGTGGTCTGGCAGGTGGCGGAGCAGCGGCGCGAGGCCTGGCAGCAGTTCGACCCGCGGGCGGTGCACATCGAGGCGTCCCAGGTGCTCTCCGGCGGCGGGCCGGCGGCGTTGCGCGAGTGGGTGGCCGACGGCGCCGGCCTGCCGCCGGAGCTACGGCTCTACGTCCTGCTGGCAGACGGCCGGGACATTCTCGGCCGGCCCCTGCCCGAAGTGCTGGTGGCCGAGCTGGCGCGCCTGCGCGCGGTGGCAGAAGAGCTCAGCCGACCCCGCGCCCTGCCCCCGAACTTCCGCCCGGCGCGGCCGATACCCCAGATCCTCGGCCCCGAGGGCACGGTCTACAGCCTGTTCCTGTTCCGCCGGCCGGGCGCGGCGGCGCGCCTGTTGCCGGGCGTTCCCGTCCGCATGACCTTGCTGCTCTTCGCCCTTGCAGTCAGCGCCGGCGTCGCCTGGCTCCTCGCCCGCACCCTGTCCCGTCCGGTGACGAGCCTGCGTGACGCCACCCGCGCGCTGGCCGACGGCAACCTGGATACCCGGGTGCGCCACCCCATCGTGAAGCGGCGCGACGAACTCGGTGGCCTCGCGCGGGATTTCAACGAGATGGCGGCCCAGCTGGAGGCCTCGCTGCGGTCCCAGCGCGAGCTGCTGCGCAACGTCTCCCACGAGCTGCGCTCGCCGCTGGCGCGCATGCGCGTGGCGCTGGGCCTGGCCCAGCGTGACGCGGGCGAGCTGGCGGCGCTGGCACGCATCGAGCGCGAGTCGGACCGGCTGGACTGGCTGATCGGCGAGATCATGGATTTCGCGCGCGCCGATTCCGGCCGCGGGCCGCGCAGCGAGGAGTTCGACCTGACGGCGATGCTGCGCGAGCTGGTCCGCGACGCCCGCTTCGAGAGCGGCGACGACGGCCCGCGCATCGAGCTGGAGGCGCCGGCCGGCATCCTGGTGCGCGCCCAGCGCTCCGGGCTCGCCAGTGCCGTCGAGAACGTGCTGCGCAACGCCGCCCACCATGCCGAGAGGCGCGTGGACGTGCGGGTAAGCCGGGAAGCCGGAGGACTGGCCATCACCGTGGCCGACGACGGCGGCGGGGTCCCCGCGGAGGAACTCGGGCTTTTGTTCGAGCCGTTCTACCGCGGTGACAAGGTGGGCACGGCGGGACTCGGACTCGCCATCGCGCGGCGGGTGACCGAACTCCACGGCGGCACCATCAGCGCCCGCAACGGGGAACACCGGGGCCTGCAGGTGACCATCACCCTGCCGGGGACGCTGCTCGGGAGTCAGAGACCGAGCTGACGCGCGGCCAGATCGCGCATGATCTCCTCCGACCCGCCGCCGATCGCGTTCACCCGCACTTCCCGGTAGATGCGCTCGATGCGGCTGCCCCTCAGGTAGCCCGCGCCGCCGAGGATCTGCATGGCTTCCCGGGCGCAGAACTCCATGGTGAGCGTGGCCTGCACCTTCAGCATGGCCAGGTCCGCCGCCGGCGTCTCGCCCTGGTCGACCCGCCGGATGCAATGCTCCAGATAGGCCTGGGTGGCATTCACCCGGCGCAGCATCTCCACGATCTTGTGGCGGATCACCTGGTGGTCGGCGAGGCGGCGGCCGAAGGTATGGCGCTGGCGGGCCCAGGCCAGCGCGTCCTCCACGCAGACCCGCGCCGCCGCGTTGGCGCCGCCTGCCATGGCCAGACGCTCGCCGTTGAAGTTCTTCATGATCAGGGCGAAGCCGGCGCCCTCGGTACCGATGAGGTGCTCCCGGGGTACCCTGACACCGTCGAAATGGATGGTGGCGGTATCCGAAGACCACCAGCCCTGCTTGCGCTCGAGCTCCGTCCGGCTGACGCCGTCCGCGTCCGCCGGAATCAGCAGCAGCGATATGCCGTCGTAGCCCTCGCCGGTACGCACGGCGGTCGTGAGGTAGTCGGCCCGCATCCCGCCGGTGATGAACGTCTTCTCGCCGTCCACCAGGTAGTGGTTATCCTCGGCAACGGCACGGGTCCGGATCGCCGCCACGTCCGAGCCGCCGCCGGGCTCGGTGATGGCCAGCGACATGTGCTGCTCCCCGGCCAGCACCTTCGGGGCTATCGCCGCGCGCAGCGGCTCCGGCCCCCCCGCCAGCAGCGGCGGCAGGGCGATACCGTGCACCATGAGGCTCGCGTTGACGCCCCCGGCGCCGGTGCGGGCCAGCTCCTCGGCGACGATCAGGCGGTGAAATCCGTCGATGCCTTCCGACACCCCGCCGTAGCGCTCGGGATAGCCCACCTGCAGCAGGCCGAACTCGGCGGCGTCGTGGAACAGGGACTCGGGAATGCGCCCCGCCTCTTCCCAGTCGTCCACGAAGGGCATGATCTTGTCTCCGACGAAGCGGCGCACCTGGCGGCGCCACTCGCGGTGGCTCTCCGTCATCCAGGGACAGGGCGGGCGCGGGAGTTCGCTATCGGTCGCCATCGTCGTCACCAGTCTGCTTGCCATTCTCGTTCGACCCGTCTTTCGATCCGTCGGTCGCCGTATCTTCGTCCCCGCTCCCGGCATCCTCCGTGCCCGGCTTGCGGAACAGGATGATGCTGAGGTCGTCGGGCTTGCTCGGCGTCGGCGCCTCCGGCGTCACCATGCGCTCGCGGGCGTCGCCCGAGAGCCGCGCCACCGCCTCCGCCGCCGGCCCCTTGCGCGCGATCTCGACGATCTCGGCGAGGTGGAGATTGTCGGTGAGGCCGTCGCTCGCCAGCAGCAGTGTGTCGCGGGGGGCCAGCTCGAGTTCGGCGCCCACCTCGATGCGCATGTCGGCAGTGCCGAGGAAATTGAACACCAGGTTGCGCTCGGCGTGGTAGAGCGCCTCGACCTCGTCCAGGAAACCCGCCTCCACGGCAAAGGCCACCGGCGTGTGGGCAATGGTCTGCATCTTCAGACGGCCGCGCTGGCCCGTCACCAGCGCCGCCGAGTCGCCCACATGGTACGGGCGCACGAGACGCCCCTCCACCGAGACGACGGTCAGCGTGGTCGCCGAGCCGTTGGCCAGCGCCATCACCGCCGCGTTGGCGGATTCCATGGCGTTCAGTATGGCGGTGCGCAGCATCACCGACGGGTCGCGGACCGCCATGAGCGATTCGATGATCGCCCGGATGGCCGTGCGCGAGGCTCGCTGGCCGGCCGGCAGTCCGCCGGCGCCGTCCGCGATGGCCAGCACGAGGGTTTCCCCGGCCAGCGGGATCAGGGCCAGCGTGTCCTCGTTGCCGCTCTCCTTGTCCGGGCTGCGGCGGCAATACAGCGCGGCCTCGCCGCCCGCCGCCCCGGCCGTCAGGATTTCGCCGGAATCTTCGTCCGTCGGCAATACCAGGGGCTGCTCCGCGGTGCCCCACGCCCGCGACTCAGCCATGCCTGCGGTGCCGGCCCCGCGCCCGGCCGGAGACCGGCTGCCGGCACCAGGCACAGTAGTTCCAGAATTCTGCCGCGATGCCCCAGCCGCAGGAACTGCAGCATCGCTCGGAGCCGGGCAGCGCCCACTTGCGCTTCACCTTCGCGCGGCACCAGGGGCAGTAACGCATGAAGGGCATCAGGGGCCCGCCGCAGCGCGCATTGGCGCAGCGGGCCGTGTAGCGGCGGTCGCTGTAATGCCGATTGGTCTCCTTCTCGAAGCCCGGACCGTAGCACCAGGCGCAATAGTCCCAGTCGAGTTTCACCCCGCGCTCGCAGCGCGGGCAATGCGCCGGAAAGGTGCGGGTTTCGCCGGCGGCCGGGTTGTCGGCACCGCACCAGGGACAGGCCTGCATGACCTCGGCCACCGGGCCCTCACAGCGCCGGCACTGATGGCGGGTGTCCAGCACCTTGCGGTAGCGGCTCCGGAACTCCCGCCACTGCACACGCTTCCAGACCGGGCCCTGCACCTTGGGGCTGCTGCGCCGGCGCTGGCGGCGCGCACGGCTGCGCGCGCGCTCGAACTCCGAGCGCATCTGCACGGCATCCCGGGTGCGGGCCGGTATGTCCACCTGCATCGCCCGCCGCAGCACCTCCAGCACGTCGGCACTGGCGCGCTGGCGAGCCCGCTCGATGCCGGGCGGCGGCCAGTCGAACGGCCACTCCGGCAAGCGGCCCGAGAAGAGCTGGTAGAGCACCAGTGCCAGCGAGAACACGTCCGACTGGAATTTGGGTCGGCCCATGGCCTGCTCGGGAGCAATGTAGTCGATGGTGCCGGAGCCCGAGGCCTTGAGCGTGCGCAGGTTGAGTTTTGCGAAACCGAAGTCGGACAGCCGCAGCCGGTTACCGGCGAAGATGATGAAATTTTCCGGCTTTATGTCGCAGTGGATGACCCGGTGCTCGTGGGCGTGGGCCACCGCGGCCAGCGCCTGGGAGGCGAACTCCATCCTCAGACTCTGGGACATGCGGCGCACCAGGCGGTCCGCCAGCGACTCGATGCCGAGGGGCATGGAGATGACGAAGTGATCGCCGATGAAGGCGGCATCGTAGACCGGCAGGATGTTCGGGTGCTCGAACTTCGAGGCCATCCGCACCTCGTGCAGGAAGTCCTGCACCGCAGAGAGGCTCCTGGCCGTGGTCAGCGGCACCTTCAGCGCGACGTGAGCCGAGCGCACGGTATCGTAGGCCTGATACACATTGGCGAGCGGCCCCTTCGACAGGCAGCGGACGATGCGGTACTTCCCGAGTTTCTGTCGCGCACGGAGCAATGCGTGCCTGTCCCCTTTGCCGGCCCCCCGGCCGGATATCCGAACGCTCCGGGAACCGGAGCGCCGGAGACGATCATTGGGCCTGGGCCTGGAGCCGTCAAGTCGGGGTACGCCGTACCTCAGAGCACCTCGAACAATCCGGCCGCCCCCATGCCGCCGCCGACGCACATCGTGCACACCACGTAGCGTGCACCCCGCCGGCGTCCCTCGATGAGCGCATGGCCCACCATGCGGGCGCCGGACATGCCATACGGGTGACCGATGGAGATGGAACCGCCGTTCACGTTCAGCAGCTCGTTGGGGATGCCGAGGGTGTCGCGGCAGTAGACCACCTGCACGGCGAATGCCTCGTTCAACTCCCACAGGCCGATGTCGTCCATCTTCAAACCCGTGCGCTCGAGCAGCTTTGGCACGGCGAATACCGGACCGATACCCATCTCGTCGGGCTCGGTGCCGGCCACCGCGATGCCCCGGTAAATGCCCAGCGGCTCGAGACCCCGCTTCTCGGCGAGCTTGGAGTCCATCACCACGCAGGCGGAGGCGCCGTCGGAGAGCTGGCTGGCGTTGCCGGCGGTGATCACACCGCCCTCGAACACCGGCTTCAGCCCGGCCAGTGCTTCGCCAGTGGTGCCGGGCCGGTTGCCCTCGTCCTTCGCCAGGGTAACCTCCTCGAAGCTGATCTCCTTGGTCTCCTTGTCCATCACTCCCATGGTGGTGGTGACGGGGATGATCTCGTCGTCGAAGGCACCGGCCTCCTGGCCGGCGGCGGTACGCATCTGACTCTGCAGCCCGTACTCGTCCTGCTGCTCCCGGCTGATGCCGTAGCGCCGCGCCACCACCTCGGCGGTCTCGAGCATGGACATGTAGATGTGCTCACTGGCGGCGATCACGTTCGGATCCTCGGCCCGGTAATCGTTCATGTGCTCGTTCTGCACCAGGCTGATGGACTCGAGCCCGCCGCCGATCACGATCGGCATGTTGTCGTGCAGCACCTGCTTGGCGGCAATGGCAATCGCCATCATGCCGGACGAGCACTGCCGGTCCACCGTCATGCCGCTGACCGTCTCCGGCAGGCCGGCGGCCAGCAGCGCCTGGCGGGCGACGTTGCGTCCGCTCGAGCCCTGCTGCATGGCGCAGCCCAGGATGACGTCGTCCACCTCGGCCGGATCCACGCCGGCGCGCTTCACCGCCTCGCGCACGGGATGGGCCGCCAGCGTCTGGGCCTGGGTGTTGTTGAAAGCACCCCGGTAGGCCTTGCCGATGGGCGTGCGCGCCGTGGATACGATTACCGCTTCTTTCACTGCCTTTCTCCCGGCGGGCGTGCGCGCCCGCCTGTCGATGCTCCGTGGGGGTCGGGACCTCAGCCCGTCTTGATGCCCAGTTCCTTCGCCGCGCGGGTGAGGAACTTCATGCTCTGGCCGCTGCCGTCCTGATATTCCTCGGCACCGCTCTTGTCCGTGATTTTCTCCCAGTTCGCGGCCAGGTGATCGGCGTCGCGCTCGTCGGGCGCCAGCCAGATGCCCGGTGTCTCCTCGAGATACACGCGGGCGTAGCCGCCCGCTCCGGCCGAGATGATCTGGCGGCTGGGTGCATCAGGGCTGACCAGGAACACGACCGCGGGCGTGACGTATTCCGGCTGCAGCAGCGCCAGCGCCTCCTCCGGCATGAGACCCTCGGTCATGCGGGTGGCCGCCACCGGTGCCAGGCAGTTCACGCGGATGTCGTATTTCTGGCCTTCGAGGTGCAGCGTGTTCATGAAACCGACCACGCCGAGCTTGGCCGCGCCGTAGTTCGACTGGCCGAAATTGCCGTACAGGCCGGTGGAGGACGTGGTCATGACGATGCGCCCGTATTTCTGCTCGCGCATGATCTCCCACACCGCCCTGGTGCAGTTCACCGAGCCCATGAGATGCACGTCCACAACGAGCTGGAAGTCCTCGAGGCTCACCTTCGCGAAGCTCTTGTCGCGCAGGATGCCGGCGTTGTTCACCAGCACGTCCACGCGGCCCCACTGGTCCACCGCCTCGGCCACCATGGCTTCGACCTGGTGGTAGTCGGCCACGTTGGCGCCGTTGGCGATGGCATCGCCGCCGCCGGCCTCGATCTCGGCCACGACGGCCCGGGCTGCCTCGCTGGAGCCGCCGCTGCCGTCGCGGGCGCCGCCCAGATCGTTCACCACCACCTTCGCACCGCGCCGCGCGAGCTCCAGCGCATGACAGCGTCCCAGCCCGCCGCCGGCACCGGTCACGATGGCCACCTGATCGTCGAATCGAATCGTCACTTCAGCCTCCCTCGGTTATTCTGCTGCGCCGGCCTCACTGCACGAAATACAGGGCCAGCGTCTCGGCCACCAGAGCCGGCTTGTCCTCGCCCCTGATCTCCACGGTGACCTCGGAGGTGGTCAGGATCTGGCCCGGCTTCTTCTCGTTCACGTCTTTCAGCTTCACGTGCGCACGAACCTCGCTGCCCACCTTCACGGGCTGCAGGAAGCGGACCTTGTTGGAGCCGTAGTTGATGGCCATGGCGATGCCCTCCGGCACCACGCCGCACTGGCCGGTGAGGTACGGCAGCAGCGACAGCGTCAGGTAGCCGTGGGCGATGGTCGTACCGAACGGCGTCTGGGCCGCCTTCTCCTTGTCCACGTGGATGAACTGGTGGTCGAGGGTGGCATCGGCGAAGGCGTCGATGCGCTCCTGCTCGATCGCGAGCCAGTCCGACGGCGGCATGTCCCGGTCGATGTAATCGGCGAGTTGGTCTTTGGGCACTGTTTCCGGCATGTCCCCTCTCCTGCTTCTGGTACTGGATATCGACGGGCCGGCACGGGGACCGTCCCTGCCCGGGCGTCATTCTTCTCGCAGGCGCCGCCGCCTGCGCGCCTCGGCGGACGCCAAGTGTACCCGAGTTGCGCACCGGAACGCCCCGCGGGCGTGCCCTGCGGCGCCGCGGGGCCGGAGAACGAGCCATCAAAACGTCATGGTGGCGTAAGAAAATCTTCAACTTGCGTGATTATCTTCAGCGCCATCTCGAACCACCAGCGGGGCAGAGGACATGGAGAACGCGCAAGCACGGGTACAGGCGGAAGCGGTCTGGCTCTCGGACACACACCTGGGTACCCGCGGCTGCCGAGCCAGACAACTCCTCGACTTCCTCCGCTCGCTCGAAACGAGCCGGCTCTTCCTCGTGGGCGACATCCTCGACCTCGAGGCGATGCGCAGCACGGTCTACTGGCCGCCGGTCCACGGCGAGGTGCTGCACGAGATCATGCGCCTGTCACGGGCAGGCACCCGGGTGATGTACATTCCCGGCAATCACGATGCGGAGCTGCGCCTTTTCGACGGCACCGATCACCGCCTGATCGAGATTCGTCGCCGCCACATCCACGAGACCCGCTCGGGCCGCCGGCTGCTGGTGACCCACGGCGACGAGTTCGACCGGGATCTGCGGGTGGGTTCGCTGAAGGAACGGCTGGGCTCCGCCGCCTATCGCTGGCTGGTGGACATGGACGCGGGCCTGAACCGGGTGCGCCACCGTCTCGGCTACCGCCCCGTCCGCATGGCCAGCGCCGTGAAGATGCGCATCAACGCGGCGATGGACTACATCCACCGCTTCGAGAACACCGCGATCGAATACGTCCGCCGGCAGGGCCTGGACGGCATCGTCTGCGGCCATATCCACCGCCCGGCGGTACGCCAGGCGGGCGACGTGATCTACTGCAACGACGGCGACTGGGTGGAGCACTGCACCGCGCTGGTGGAGAACCGGGAAGGCCGTCTCGGGCTGGTGTCCTGGGACGGGCAGGCGGAACCGGACCTCGGTCAGGCCGAACTCGGCGCCGTCGCCTGAGAGGGAAACACCCATGGCAGAGGATTCCTCCGCGCCGGATCTCAGTCGCCCCTACGCCGCGTTGTCGCGTCATATCGGTACGCTGCTGCACGCCGATGAGGGGCTGATCGCAGCCTTCTGGGACGACGGCCAGCCGGCCAGTGTCAACCTCGAGAACATCGCCTACTGGCTCGGCCAGTCGGCGCAGGCGGCACAGAAGCCGTCGGCCGGCGCCTGATGGACGGGTTCGTCGCGGGGCTGCTCGAGGCCGGCGCCGGGACGGACTCCGTGGTCGTCGCGCTGCTGTTCGACGCCAGCGTCCGCGCACTGCTCCTCTGGGACAGCTGGCGCATCGGCCCCTAGGGTTCCCCGGGGTTCCGAGGGAATCCCGGGGATTCCCACTGATCGCCAGAGATCACCAGAAATCGCCGGGGATCGCCAGCAACCTTCAGGGCGCCTTCACCGGAGGGCGCTACCCGGCAGAGCGACCGGGAGCGGATCGCATCCCCGCAGCAGGCGCCGCGCAAGCGGCTGCGCGACGGGGCGTCAGAAGGAAATCGGCGGGAAGCGCAGCAGCGCCAGGCTGGCGCCGGCGAGTGCAAGGCCGATGGTGCCGCCGGCGATCACGTCGGTGGGATAATGCAGGCCGAGGACCACGCGGGAGGCCGCGACCAGCAGGGCGAAGGGCAGCATCGCCAGTCCGAGCACCGGCAGGTAGACGAGGAAGAAGACCGAGAACAGCGCCGCGTGCAGCGTGTGGCCGGACGGGAAGCTGTAGCGGTCCAGCGGGGCGGTACCGCACTGGATGTCCGCGAACTCGATGAACGGGCGCTCGCGCACCAGGCGTTGCTTCAGGAACCGGTACAGCCCCACGCCGGCCAGCGCCGTGATGCCGGTCTGCAGGACGGCGCCGGCGGCCCCGGCGCCGCCGATGAGCAGCATGACGCCGAGTCCTGCGTACCATGCCACGCCATCCCCCAGGCGGCTCACCGCGCGGAACAGGGCGAGTACCGGCGTGCGCTGGCCCAGGCGGTTGACCTTGAGGGTGAGGGCGAGTTCGGCTGCCGCCACCTGCTGCCACATCGTCTGCACGGAACCCTTCTCCCGGGTTGCCCTGAAGCTGGCGAGAGTCTCGCCGGGTGACAAGTCAGGAACGTGACAGCTCGTTTAAGAAACCGTGACACGTGAGTTTCGCGGAACTTTCTCGGAACGGCAAGAAAGCGGTAATACTGACACCTGACACTCGTCGTCCATGCGAATCGCGATCGTCACCGATGCCTGGCTGCCGCAGGTCAACGGTGTAGTCACCACGCTGGGCAGGACCCACGACGAACTGAGCCGGGCCGGCCACCGGGTGAAGATGCTCACCCCGGCCGAGCACCGCACGGTGCCCTGCCCCACCTATCCGGAGGTCCGCCTCTCCGTGCTGCCCTACCGGCGTGTGCGGCGCACGCTGGACGCCTTTCGGCCGGACTGCGTCCACATTGCCACCGAAGGGCCCCTCGGCTTCGCCGCCCGGCGCTACTGCCGCCGCCGCGGACTCGCCTTCACGACGTCCTATCACACGCGCTTCCCCCAATACGTGCGTGAGCGCGCCCCGGTCCCGGTGGCGTGGATGTATGCCTGGCTCAGGCGCTTCCACCGGCCTGCCGCGGCCACGCTGGTGCCTGCCCCGGCGGTCCGCGACGAGCTCGCCCGGCGCGGTTTCGGCGACCTGCGCCTCTGGAGCCGCGGCGTGGACGTCGAGACGTTCCGGCCGCAGCCGAAGGCGGACCTGCCCGAGCGGCGGCCGATACTCCTCTACATGGGTCGCGTCGCCGTGGAGAAGAACGTGGAGGCGTTCCTGCAGCTGCGGCTGCCGGGCACGAAGTACGTCGTCGGCGACGGACCGGATCTGCCCAGGCTCCGCAGCGCATACCCGGACGTGGTATTCACGGGCTATCGCTTCGGCGCGGAACTGGCCGCCCACCTGGCGGCCGCCGACGTCTTCGTCTTCCCCAGCCGCACGGACACCTTCGGCCTGGTGATGCTGGAGGCCATGGCCTGCGGCACGCCGGTGGCCGCCTACCCGGTAACCGGGCCCCGCGACGTCATCGAGCACGGACGCACGGGGATACTGCACGAGGATCTCGCCGTCGCCGTCCGCGGCGCACTGACACTGGATCGCGAGGCGTGCCGGCAAGTCGCGCTGGAGAAGAGCTGGGGCCGCGCGACCGAGCAGTTCCTGAGCCACCTCGCAAGAAACGAGTCAACCGCGGACCGACAGCGACCCGGCACACTCTCCGCTGCCGTCGACCGCTGAGCGCGACCGCCTGTTGCGCGTGCCCGCCGGGCGGGCACAATGCCGCAATGACGATTACCGAACAGCGGCCGGGCCGGCCACCGCCCGGTCCCGGGCGCTCCGTCCTTGTGGCCGCAACGACGCTGATCCTCGCGATCGCCGGCCTGCTGCTGGCCTTCGCGGCCCTGATGGCGCTGTTCCTGGGCGCCGGGGGACCGGGCATGCGGTCACTGCTGGCACTGACCGGCTGGCTGACGCTGCCGACCGGCGCACTGGGCGTGCTGTGCCTGCGTCTGCTGCCGCCGGATGGCCGGGGACGCCTGTCCGCCTGCTGGGCCCGGCTGCCCGCCTGGCTGGTGCTGCTGATCGCCCTGCTGCTGCTGCTGGCCCTCTTCGCCGAGCTGGCGGTCTGGCTGGTGGAATTCACCGGCGCCGGCGGCGTGGCGCTGGGCCACTACCTGCCCATCATGGCCGTGCTCATCAATTCACTCGCACTGACGGCCGGCTACGCGCTGGTGGCGCCGGCCGGCGAAGCCGGCGAGCACCGCGGCCCGGTTCGCCATACCGATCCGGTGCGCCGCGACCCGGACTGACCGGCCCCGTCAGGCTCCCTGTTCCGCCGAACGCACCCGCGCGATGGCGGCGAGCCAGCCGTCGTGCAGCGCCCGGCGCCGCTCTGCCGGCATGTCCGGCTCGAACCGCGCATCGCGCCGCCACAGCCCCTCCAGCTGCTCCAGCGAATCGAATACTCCGCGCTGCAGCCCGGCCAGGCAGGCCGCGCCGAAGGCCGTGGATTCCGTGATGCGTGGACGCTCGACCGTGATGCCGAGCATGTCGGCGAGGAACTGCACCAGCCAGTCGTTCGCAACCATGCCCCCATCCACGCGGAGCAACTCCACGTCCAGGCCGTCGTCGCGCATGGCCAGCATCAGGTCCCGGGTCTGGAACGCCACCGACTGCAGCGTGGCCGTGACGATTTCCGCAACACCGGAGTCCCGGCTGAGCCCCAGGATGGCGCCGCGGGCGTCCGGGTCCCAGTGGGGTGCGCCGAGGCCGGCGAAGGCGGGCACCACGTGGATGTTGTCGATGACGCCCTGGGCCCGCGCGATCGCCTCCGAGTCCGGCGCGGCGGCGATGATCTTCAGCGCGTCGCGCAGCCACTGGATGGCCGAGCCCGCCACGAAGATGCTGCCTTCCAGCCCGTAGGTGAGCCGCCCGTCCAGCCGGCTGGCAATGGTGGTGAGCAGCTGATGACCGGAGGGCAGCGGCTTGTCCCCCGTGTTGGCGATGACGAAACAGCCCGTGCCGTAGGTGCTCTTGGTCATGCCGGGGTGGAAACAGGCCTGGCCGAACAGCGCGGCCTGCTGGTCGCCGGCCATGCCCGTCACCGGGATGGCCGCCCCCAGGCTTTCCGCATCCGTCGTGCCGAAGCCGAAGGCATTGTCGCAGACCTCGGGCAGCAGAGAGGCAGGCACGCCGAAATGGGCGAGCAGGTCCTCGTCCCAGCACTGGCGGTGGATGTCGTAGAGCAGTGTGCGCGAGGCGTTGGTGATGTCCGTGCGGTGCTCGGCACCCGCAGTCAGGCGCCACAGGAGGAACGTGTCGATGGTGCCGAAAGCGAGTTCGCCCCGCTCGGCGCGCTCGCGGGCGCCCTCCACGTTGTCCAGGATCCAGGCGAGTTTCGTCGCGGAGAAATAGGGATCGATGCGCAGACCGGAGCGGGCCGTGGCCAGTTCCTCGCCGCCTCCGGCGGCGTACTCGCGGCATTTCGCGGCCGTGCGCCGATCCTGCCAGACGATGGCGTTGTACACCGGCTCGCCGGTGCGCCGGTCCCAGACCACCGTGGTCTCGCGCTGGTTGGTGATGCCGATGCAGGCCACCTCCCGGGGCAGGCAGCCGGCATCCGCGAGCGCATCGTGCATGACGTCGACCACGCTCTGCCAGATCGCCTCCGGGTCGTGTTCCACCCAGCCGGGGCGGGGGAACACCTGGGGGAACTCCTGCTGGCTCACCGCCAGGATACGGGCCTGCTCGTCGAACACCATGGCCCGGCTGCTGGTGGTGCCCTGATCGATGGCGAGTATCACGTGTTCGGTCATGGTGTCTGCTCCTCGGGGCCAGCTTCGCCGGCCCGGCTGTTCCTCTCCCGGCTAGTCCGCTCCCGGCCGTTCGGGTCCGAGCGGCTCCGGGACCCGCATGCGGTGCCCCGCCTGTTCCGGCCAGGGCGCGCCCCGGTGCCGATCGGCGAAAGCAGCCAGCCGGCCCAGTACTGCCCCGGGCCAGGGCGAGACACGGCGGCTGGCCGTATCCACGTGCAGGTTCATCCACTCGCAGGTGGCGGCCAGCCAGCCCTCGCCGGCGTGGTACATGCGCTGAAACTGGTGGATGCGCTTGGCGTCCCAGGCCAGCAGCTGGGCGGTGACGGTCACCGGGTCGCCCTCGCGCAGCTCACGCAGGTAGTTCACGTGGCATTCCACGGCGAAAGTGGTGCCACCGCTCCCCTCCCGGTAGGCGGCGTCGAGCCCCAGCTCGTCCCACAGGCCGTCCACTCCGTGGTCGAACAGCAGCACGTACCAGGCCACGTTCATGTGACCGTTGTAGTCGATCCACTCCGGGCGGATGGCCTCGGCATGCACGGTCACACCCTCGAAGGCGCTCACGATTCGGCAAGCTCCGGGCGGTCGCGAAAATACGCCAGTGCCTCCGGGTTGGCGAGCGCGTCGGTGTTCTTCACGCTCTCGCCGTGCACCACCGAGCGCACGGCCAGCTCGGTGATCTTGCCGCTGATGGTGCGGGGGATGTCCGCCACGGAGAGGATTTTGGCCGGCACGTGGCGGGGCGTCGCGTGCTCCCGGATGACCCGGCGAATGCGCTCCTCCAGAGCCTCGTCGAGTTCGGCGCCCGGGCGCAGTACGACGAACAGCACCACGCGCACGTCGTCGTCCCATTGCTGGCCGACGGCAATCGACTCGAGTACCTCGTCGACCTTCTCCACCTGGCGGTAGATCTCCGCCGTGCCGATGCGCACGCCGCCCGGGTTCAGGACGGCGTCGGAGCGGCCGTGGATGATCACGCCGTCGTGCCCGGTCAGCTCCGCGAAATCGCCGTGGGCCCACACGCCGGGGAAACGCGCGAAATAGGCCTCGCGGTACTTCTCGCCGGTGGCGTCGTTCCAGAAGCCCACCGGCATCGAGGGGAAGGGCTGCGTGCAGACGAGCTCGCCCTTCTCGCCGACCAGGGGCGTGCCGTCCTCGTCCCAGACCTCCACCGCCATGCCCAGCAGCCGGCACTGCAGCTCGCCGCGCCACACCGGGCGCAGCGGGCAGCCGCCGGCGAAACAGCCCAGGATGTCGGTGCCGCCCGAGATGGAGGCCAGCAGGACGTCGTCCGCGATCTCCCGGTAGACATAGTCGAAGCTGGCCGGCGCCAGCGGCGAGCCGGTGGAGAGCACCGTGCGCAAAGCGGAGAGGTCGTGATTCCGGCCCGGCTGCAGGCCCGCCTTGTCCAGCGCCGCGATGTACTTCGCGCTCGTACCGAAAACGCTGACGCGTTCCTGCTCCGCCATGCGCCAGAGCCGTCCGCCGTCGGGATGGAAGGGCGAGCCGTCGTAGAGCACGATCGCGGCGCCGCTCGCCAGGCCCGCGACCAGCCAGTTCCACATCATCCAGCCGCAGGTGGTGAAGTAGAACATGCGGTCGCCCGGCTTCAGGTCCACGTGCAGCACGTGTTCCTTCATCTGCTGGACCAGCGTGCCGCCGGCGCCGTGGACGATGCACTTCGGCGTGCCCGTCGTACCCGAGGAATACACCACGTAGAGCGGATGATCGAAGGGCAGCGGCGCAAAGTCGATGGCGTCCGCATCCTGCACGAAATCCGCATAGTGCACGCCACGGGGAATGTCTTCGATGGCCGGCTCGCGCCCGACGAACGGCACTACCACGCAGGTATCCACGTCCGGCAGACGCTCGAGGATGCCGGCCACCGTGCCGCTGAGGTCGAACACCCGGCCGTTGTAGCGATAGCCGTCGCTGACGAACAGCACCTTCGGCGCGATCTGGCCGAAGCGGTCCAGCACGCCCTGCACGCCGAAGTCCGGTGAGCAGGAGGACCATACCGCGCCCAGGCTCGCGGCCGCCAGCATCGCGACGACGGTCTCCGGACAATTCGGCAGGTAGCCGGCCACCCGGTCGCCCGGTCCCACGCCGGCCCGTTTCAGCCCTGCCGCCACCCGGGCCACCGCGTCCCGGAGCTCGTCGCGGCTGAGCTCCCGGCGGGTGCCATCCTCGCCGTGGAAGATGATGGCCGGCAGCGGTCCCCGGTAGCGCAGCAGGTTCTCGGCGAAATTCAGTTCCGCCTCCGGGAAGAACCTGGCCCCGGGCATGGCGCCGGGATCCCGGATCACGCTTCCGGGCGGCCGCCGGCAGAGCGGGTCGAGGAAGCGGAACAGGATCGACCAGAACGACTCCGGTTCGTCGACCGACCAGCGATGCATCTCCCCGTAGTCCGCGAAGCCCTCGCCGCGGGCTTCCGCCGCGAAGGCGGCAAAGCGGGTCAGGTTCGCGCCCGCCTTGCGCTCGGGGGACGGTTCCCACAGTGGTCGGCTCATACTCGCTCCGGCTCGGTTGCGCCCGCGGCGCCTCGGCCACGGCATTGTAACGACCCGCCCGGCGGGCCGTAAGGGAAGCGCTGGCTGCGGCGGCGCGCGACCCTTACCATCGGTGGGCCCAGCGCGGCGAAGCGCCGCAGGCAGTTCAACCGGGAGCCGATCATGAGGGCCGTCGTCAACCTCCTGCTGATGCTGTTCATCGCCGCCGCAGTGCTGGCGGCCTGGGCCTACGAGCCCGACCGCAGCCCGCAGTCCCTGACCGAGCGCTACCGGGTCACCGGTTCCGGGTTCCCGGAGATCGACGGCATGAACGCCCATGTCGCGGTGGAGGGCGAGGGCCCGGCGCTGGTGCTGCTGCACGGCACCGGCGCATCGCTGCATACCTGGAACGGCTGGGTGGACGAACTGGCCCGGGACTTCCGTATCGTACGCATGGACCTGCCCGGGTTCGGCCTGACCGGCCCCCATCCCGACGGCGACTACTCCATCGATGCCTACGCGGGGTTCCTGCACGCCGTTGCCGATCACCTGGATCTGGGCCGCTTCCACCTGGCCGGCAACTCCCTGGGCGGGCGCATCGCCTGGAACTACGCGGCGGCCCATCCGGAGCGGGTGGACCGGCTGATCCTGATCGACGCGTCGGGCTACCGCATGCGCCGGTCACCGTCGCTCCTCTTCCAGCTCGCCGCCCTGCCCGGCATCGGCGACGTACTGGCGAAACTGACGCCGCGCAGTCTCTATCGCCGCAGCCTGGAAGAGGTGTACGCCGACGACAGCCTGGTGGACGAGGAGCTGGTGCAACGGTATTTCGAGCTGTCGCTGCGGGAAGGCAACCGGGAGGCCTTCGTGCAGCGGGTGCGCTCCGCCTCCGCCGGGGCCCGCAGCGACCCCGCCGCCGCGCTCGGCCGGATCAGCGCACCGACGCTCGTCCAGTGGGGCGCGCGCGACGAGTGGATACCGGTGGAGCACGGCCGGCGTTTCGCCGCCGACATCCCCGATGCACGCCTCGTCGTCTACGATGACCTCGGTCACGTGCCGATGGAAGAGGCCCCCGCACGCACGGCCCGGGACGCGCGGCAGTTCCTGCTGGAACAATGAGGCGCTAGCTCTTCGGCCCGAACAGCGCCCAGAGTATGAGGCCGAGCAGCGGCAGGATCAGGATGACCACGATCCAGAGCACCTTGCTGCCGGTGCCGGCCCGGCTGCCCAGGGTCTTCACGATCGCATAGACGTCCAGTATCAGGATGATCAGGCCGAACAGGCCGCCGATTTCCAGTCCCATGCAGGGCCTCCCGCTAAGCGTCGATATCGGTCGAGCATACACATGCGGCCGGCGCCGCGCACGGCGCGCCGGCCGGGCGGTACGGGTTTGGTAGTATCCCGGGAGTTCACGGCGAGACGAGGCAGCGAGTTGGCGCAGACGGTACCGGAACCCGGTCCTGCCAGGGACATCTACGATCTGCTCACCGGCGACGAGGACGCCCGGGTCTGCAAGGACATCGCGGATGCCGCCTGCCGGGAGCAGCCGCGGAACTACCTGCTGCACATCGCCTCGCTGGTCGCCACCAAGACCGGCGACCGGCTGGCCGGACCGAAGCTGGTGCTGGCGTGGCTGGTGACCAGTCTCGGCGCCCCGGCCTGGATGCTGGGCTGGCTGGTACCCATCCGGGAATCCCTGGCCCTGCTCCCCCAGCTCGTGGTCGCGCGCTATCTCCGTGCCGTCCCCGTGCGCAAGTGGTTCTGGGTGGCCGGCAGCGTGCTGCAGGGTTTCGCGGTCATCGGCATGGGCATGGTCGCCCTGACCCTGCAGGGGGCACCGGCCGGCTGGGCAATCCTCGGCCTGCTCACCGTCTTCAGCCTGGCGCGGGGCATCTGCTCGGTGGCCAGCAAGGACGTGCTGGGCAAGACCATCGCCAAGACCCGCCGCGGCTCGGTCACCGGCTACGCGGCCTCGGCCGCCGGCGCCGTCACCGTCGCGGTCGGCATCGCCGCGATCGCGCTGGATCCGGGCAGCCGGGACACCGGCTTCTTCGTCGCCGTGCTGTTCAGCGCCGGCGGTCTCTGGCTGCTCGCCGCCATCGTCTACGGCTTTCTTGCCGAGTACGCGGGCGCGACCGAGGGCGGCGGCAATGCACTCTCCGAGGCCGTCAGGCAACTGGGACTCATCCGCCGCGACCCGGACCTCAGGGAGTTCCTCGTCACCCGCACGCTGCTCCTGTCCACCGCCCTGGCGGCACCGTTCTACGTGAGTCTGGCGAACCGCAGCATGGACAACACCCTGTCCGGGCTGGGCTCGCTCATGCTGGCCTCCGGCGCGGCCGGTTTTCTCAGCGCGCCGGTGTGGGGACGACTGTCGGACCGCTCCAGTCGCCTGGTGATGCAGCGCTCCGCACTGCTCGCCGCGGCGGCCAGCCTGGCGACCGCGGCGCTGTCACTGGTACCCGAACTCCCGCTCCTGCCGGTCGCTTTCGCGACCACCTATTTCGCGCTCAGCATCGCCCATGCCGGGGTGCGGCTCGGGCGCAAGACCCACCTGGTGGACATCGCCACCGCGGAGAACCGCGCGAGCTATGTGGCGGTGAGCAATACGGTGATCGGCGTCATGCTGCTCGCGGGGGGCGTTTTCGGCGCCATCGCGAGCCTGGTGGGCGCGGCCTGGACGCTGGTAGTGCTGGCCGCCCTGTCGGTGGCGGCAGCCGCCTCGGCCCACCGGCTGAGCGAGGCCCAGCAGGAGGTCGGCTAGAACCAGCCCTTGCGCCGGAACCAGATCAGCATGCCGGCCACGATGGACAGCATCACCAGCCACAGCAGGGGATAGCCGTAGCGCAGGCCGAGCTCGGGCATGTTCCAGGGACTCGCCTGCGTGTCGAAGTTCATGCCGTACACGCCGACGATGAACGAGAGCGGGATGAACAGCGTGGCGATGATGGTCAACACCTTCATCACGTCGTTCATGCGGTTGGAGAGGCTGGAGAGATAGACCTCGAGCAGGCTCGAGGCCATCTCCCGGTAGCTCTCCACCAGGTCGAGGGCGTGTACCGTGTGGTCGTAGCAGTCACGGAGGTAGGGCCGTGTGTCCGCGGCGAGCGTCTCGTGCTCGTCGCGCACCAGTCCGTTCAGCGCGTCGCGCTGGGGCCACAGGCTGCGGCGCAGGACCACCAGCTCGCGCTTGAGGCGGTGGATCTCGTCCAGCGCTTCCCGACTGGGATCGTCGAACACGGTCATCTCCAGGGCCTCGATGCGTTCGCCGAGGGCTTCCATTACCGGGAAGGTCAGGTCCACCGCCGTGTCGATCAGCGCGTAGAAGAGATAGTCGACGCCGCGCTCCCTGATGCGGGAACCGGAGCGGCGCACCCTGTGGCGCACGGGCCCGAACGGGTCCGCGTGACCGGGATGGAAACTCACCAGCCAGGTATCGCCGAGGAACAGGCTGAGCTGGGCTGTGACCGTGCCCTCGTCACCGTGCTCCGGCGCGCCGACGATCGCGAACAGCTGCGCCTCGTAGGTCTCCACCTTGGGCCGCTGGCCCGTGTGCAGCACGTCCTCCAGCGCCAGCGGATGCAGCCCGTAGGCGTCGCCGATGGCACGCAGCAGCTCTTCCGACGGCGTCCCCTGCACGTGCAGCCAGGTCACCCGGGGGCTGCGGAAGACGGCGCGAGCTTCATCCAGGCTGCAGTCGCTTTTCTCCACCAGTTCGTCGCCGTCGAAATCCATGATGGAGAGCGACGCCGGTATGCGCTCGGCCTCGGGCGGGGGCGTGAGATCGCCCGGCGCGGTGCCGGGCCGGGTGTAACGGCCGGGGAACAGGTGCAGCGGATGACGCCGGGTTATGTAATGACGGGCGGGCCGCTTCTCACTGAAATTCGTGGGCTTCGTCATGGACTCGAGCCTGCCTGACGTTGGATACTCTTCCGCCTGACTTCAGTGTAGCCGCTCATGCGTAATTATGTCGCGTGCGCGCATACGCGGGTCCGGGCAAACGGGTGAGCTTCGCGCCGGCTATGGACGAGTACCGCAGAATCCTGATCGACGCGTGCCGCCGGCTGCTGCAGCCGATCGCCCGCATCATGCTGCGTGGCGGTATGACCTGGCGGGAATTCGCCGACATCAGCAAGTCGGTGTTCGTGCAGGTGGCAACCGGCGACTACGGCATCGGCGGCCGCCCCACCAACGTCTCGCGGACCTCCATCCTCACCGGGCTGACACGGCGGGAGGTGAAACGCCAGCGGGAGATACTGCACGATCAGTTCGACGAATCCCTCACCCGCAAGACCAACAACGCTACCCGTGTGCTCGCCCGCTGGCACCAGGATCCGGACTTCTCCGACGGCGACGGCAAACCGCGCGAGCTCGACTACGAGGAGGGCGAGCACAGTTTCACGGAGCTGCTCCGCCGCTACGCCGGCGACATTCCGCCGAAGGCCATGCTGAAGGAACTGGTCACATCGGGTGCGGTGGAGCAGACCGGCGACGGTCGGCTCCGGGCCGTCCACCGCTACTACATGCCTGCGGCCACCGATACGGAGACGCTGCGGCGCGCCGGCGAGGTGCTGGAGGACATCGGCACCACGGTGAACCACAACCTCGGACGGGAGGCGGAAGAGCCGTCGCGCTTCGAGGGCCGGGCCACCGCGCTGCACGTGCCCCGCGCCGCCGTCGCCGAGCTGCAGGCGCTGCTCGAGGACAAGGGCGAGGAGTTCCTCTACATGATCGATGACTGGCTGGCGGAGAAGGAGCGCGAGGCCGGCAAAGACACGGACACGGTGCGGCTCGGGGTCGGCCTCTATTTCATCCAGGGCCCGCAGCAGACCAGGGAAGAGAGCGATGAGTGACAGGACACGCAGGCAGGGCATCACCGCGCTGGGCGCCGCGGCCATGGCAGCCGCGCTGCTCGGCGGCTGTGACAACAGCGAGCAGGTGGCCGGCGTCGACCGGGGCGGCAACCCGGTGGCCGTCGTGACGAAGGGCGAGATCACCGGTTTTGGCAGCGTTGTCGTCAACGGCGTGCGCTACGAGACCGGCCGCGCGGAGATCATCCTCGACGGCGAGCCGGGCACCGAGGCCGGGCTCTCGGTGGGTGCCGTGGTCACGCTGCGAGGAGAGCGCGAACCCGGCGCCGACACGGGCTCGGCCAGCCGCATCGAATTCGACGACAACGTGGAGGGGCCGGTGGATGCGGTCGATACCGATTCGCGCACGGTGGTCATCCTCGGACGCACTGTGCACGTATCGATCGACACGCTGTTCGAGGGCGGCCCGGCCGCGACTCTGGGCGATCTCGCCGTCGGCGATGCGGCGGAGGTGAGCGGTTTCGAGCGGACCGACGGCAGCGTGGAAGCCACCCTGATCCGGCTCAAGCCGGCCGCCGACCGGCTGGAGCTGACGGGCGCGGCCGCCCAGGTGGATCAAGCCGCGAAGCGGCTGCGTATCGGCGGAAGCCGGGTCGACTACGCCGGCGCGACGCTCGACGGCTTTGCGGACGGCGCGCCGTCCAATGGCGACCGCGTGGAGGCCCGCGGCAGCCAGCGGGAGAACGACGGTACGCTGATCGCCGAGACGCTGAGCTTCCGTGAGAAAGGGATCGACGACGCCGACGAGGGTGGCGAAGCGAAGATCGAGGGCATCATCACCCGGTTCGCGTCCGCCGAGGACTTCGCCGTGGACGGCCAGCCGGTCATCACCGACGACGACACGGTCTTTACCGGCGGAAACGTCTCGATGCTCGCAGCCGACGTGCGCGTGGAGGTGGAAGGGACGGTGACCGACTCGGGCGCCGTCCTGGCCGAACGGGTGGCCTTCGCGGCGCCCAGCCAGGCGCGGCTGGCAGGTCCGGTGACCGAGATCGATCCGGCCGATCAGAGGCTGACCGCCGCCGGTGCCGCGGTGCATACGGACGGCATGACCCGTTTCCGCGATGCGAGCAGCGCTCGCCAGCGCCCGTTCTCCTTCGACGACATCGGCAGCGGCGATCGTATCGAGGCGGCAGGCACGGAAAACGGCGAAGCGCTGCAGGCGCGCAGCGTGACCCGGGTGGATGCCGCGGACGGCGTCGTCCTGCGCGCCCGCGCGCGTGAACTCGACCAGGGACAGGAGCGCTTCGTCCTGCTCGGCGTCGGCATCCGCACCAATGAATCGACGCTGTTCGAGGAGGACGGACAGACGATCGATGCGGACGCGTTCTATGCCCGCGCCGGCGACCGCAGCGTCGAGGTGGAGGGCACGCTCAACGGCGGTATCATCCGGGCCCGGCGCGCGGGTATCCTGTCTGATTGAACGACTGACCGCAGAGGGGCCATGGACCTGCCGACAACGATGACTGCCGTGGACATCACGGAACCCGGCGGCCCCGAGGTGCTCCGCGCGGTGGAGAGACCGGTGCCGGAGCCCGGCCCGGGAGAGGTGCTGATCCGGGTGCGCGCCGCCGGCGTGAACCGGCCGGACTGCCTGCAGCGCCAGGGGCTGTACCTGGTGCCCGCCGATGCCGACCCCCTGCCGGGGCTGGAGGTGGCGGGCGAGGTGGTGGCCGCCGGTGACGGTCCCGTGCGCTGGCAGGCCGGCGACCGGGTCTGCGCCCTCGCCCACGGCGGCGGCTACGCCGAGTACTGCCGGGTGGCAGCGGATCACTGCCTGCCCGTGCCCGACGGTCTCTCGCTCACCGAGGCCGCCTCACTGCCGGAGACGTTCTTCACCGTCTGGTACAACGTCTTCATGCGTGTCGGTCTGGCCGAGGGCGAATGGCTGCTCGCCCACGGCGGCTCCAGCGGCATCGGCAGCGCCGCGATCCAGATGGCCAAGGCGCGCGGCGCCGGCGTCATCGTCACCGCAGGGAGTGACGCCAAGTGCGAGTACTGCCGGGACCTGGGGGCAGACCACGCCGTGAACTACCGGGACAGCGACTGGGCGGCGGCAGCGAAGGAGATCACCGGCAACCGGGGCGTCGACGTGGTGCTCGACATGGTGGCCGGGCCCTACGTCGACCGGAACCTGGATGTGCTGGCCTACGACGGCCGCTACGCGCTCATCGCCTTCCTGCTGGGACCGAAAGCGGAGGCGAACTTCGCCCACGTCCTCAGAAAACGGCTGACGATCACCGGCTCGGCGCTGCGGCCGCAGACGGTCGGCGAAAAGGCGGAGATCGCCGCGGAACTGGAGCGCGAGATCTGGCCCCTGCTCAACGCCGGCGAGGTTCGCCCGACGGTGTTCACTTCCTTTCCGCTGATCGAGGCTGCGCGCGCGCATGCGCTCATGGAATCCGGCGAGCACATGGGCAAGATCGTGCTGGAGACCTGAGCGGCTTGCTCCTCTACAGGTTGCCCATGGTGAGCCGCGAGATCGCCCGGGTGAGGCCGCGGGGCATCAAGCGCAGCTGGAACAGCGAGATCTGCGTGGCTACGCCGGGCACGGCGACCACGTCCCCGCGCATCATCGCCCGGTAACCGTACCGGGCCACCTCCTCCGCCGGGGCTGCCACTGCGTCGAACATCTGCCGGTTGGTCATGCCGGCCGCATCGACGAAGCCGGTGGCGACCGGTCCCGGGCAGAGCACGGTCACCGTCACCCCGGTGCCGGTCAGCTCGGCGGCGATGGCTTCGCTGAACGACAGCACGAAGGCCTTGGTCGCGAAGTAGGTGGCGAAGTTGGGACCCGGCAGGAAGCCGGCCACGGAGCCCGTATTCAGAATGCGCCCGCTGCCGCGCTCCACCATCGCCGGCAGCAAACCGTGGGTCAGCGCGGCGAGCGCCATCACGTTCAGGTTGATCATATCCCGGTCCCGCGCCCAGTCCCGTTCGTGAAAGCGGCCCTGCCCGCCGAATCCGGCGTTGTTGATCAGGATGTCCGGCACGAGACCCTCGGCCAGCAATTCGTCCGCCAGTCCCTCCGCCGCGCCGGGTACCGCCAGGTCCCGCGCCACCAGGCGCACGTTCACCTCGTGGCGGTCGATGAGTTCCCCCGCCAGGTCCGCCAGCCGCTCCTCGCTGCGGGCCACCAGCAGGAGGTCGCCGCCCTTCGCCGCGTGGATGCGGGCGAGCTGCTCGCCGATGCCGGCCGATGCGCCGGTGACCAGTGCCATGTTCTCCATCGTCGCCCCCCTGTCGTCCATTGCTCCGCACGGTC
>Ga0102929_1000212_pt1 | contig 33499 bp, 35 predicted proteins | sample SalPonR1_B_D2_MG_FD_78510 | JGI IMG/M metagenome (GOLD analysis project Ga0102929, IMG submission 78510) | Salt pond soil microbial communities from South San Francisco under conditions of wetland restoration - Salt Pond MetaG R1_B_D2_MG | ecosystem: Environmental > Aquatic > Marine > Intertidal... | reverse complement strand
GAGTTTTTGATGAATATGAAAATGAGTATAAAAAAAGGAGTGACTATAATGTTAGTATCTACTTTGCTATGCAGCTGTTCATTTAATAATCCTTATAAGGGACTTAAACCTAGCGATTATTCCAAAAGGGAAGTAAAAAACCAAATACTAAAGTATTATAATGCTTGGTATAATAAATATATAAGAGAAGACACTAATAACGGTGGTAAGTATGTTTATTGGAAAGCTGATGAAGAAAATAAAGATAATACTGCTACCGTTTCGGAAGCACATGGATATGGTATGTTAATACTAGTTAACATGGCAAATCTTGACTCAAAAAATAATTATATATATAGAAAAGATTTCGATGATTTTGTAAAATTCTATAATCAAAACCGTTCATCGGTCATAGATGCATTTATGTGCTGGAAGATGGTATTTGATGAGGAAGGCAATGTTAATAGTATTGAAAGTGCCAACAGTGCAACTGATGGTGATATTGATATTGCATATTCTTTGATACTAGCAGACGAATTATGGGGTTCTGATGGCGAGTTTAATTATATTGATATAGCTAAGGATATAGTAACAGCTTTTAGAGAAAATATGATTTCTGAGAATAATTATTTATATATAGGAGATAGTGTTTTAAAGTATTTTAAGCATGATGACTTAATTAGAAGTTCTGATTTTATCATGGAAGCTTTATACAAATTCAAAAAAATTGATACGGATAATGAAAATGTATGGCAAGATGTGATAAATGAAACAGATAAAATACTAAATACTATGTTTATGGATTATAGCGAAGGTACTGGACTTATACCTAACTTTATATTAAATACAGAAGAAGGATATGTGCCAGCCATAGATAAACAACTAGAAAATGCAAATGATGGAGATTTCAGCTATAATGCATGCAGAACATCATTTAGAGTTGGGGAGTATTCTTTATATAATAAAGATAACAAATACGATGAATATTTATTGTCCTTTGCCAATTGGGCAAAGACAAAAACAAAAGAAAATCCTAGAGAATTTAATGCAGGATATTATATTACAAATGGTGAAGTGGGAACTCCTTTGCCAAATTCCAATTATGAAAGTCTAGCGTTTATTGCCCCATTGCTAATCAGTGCATCTGTAGCTAAAGAACAATTATGGTATGATAAAATATACAATTATATTATTAATAAAGATATAAAAAATGAAGGTTATTACGGAAATACGTTAAAAATGCTTATACTAATTAGTGGTACAGGCAATAAAATATATTAAGGAGATTGTTTATGAACTTTTCAATGTTTTCATTTCAAGGACCGTGGATATTTAATGCAATTATTATTGCTGTGGTAGTCTATTTTCTGGTTAGAGCTATAATTAGAAGGAGAAAATAGCTAATGTCAGAAAGTATTAGAAGTGCAAAGAACAAAGATAAGTAACTATGGGTTAGATTAAACATTTAAAAAGCTCTGCGATTTGATGGATGAGCCCTGTTGAATATAGGCTTAACTTCTTAGCTGCATAAAGAAATAGCGAAACAATATAAAAAGTGTTTCGCTATAAAGTTTAACTAATTGGGGTCACATCATATTGCAAAGGACTCAGTCCTTTTAAATTATGTTTAAACCCCTTATTATAGTAATAAATATATGAATTGTTCAATTGATTAGAATTCTGATTTGAGTAAGCCGAAGAAATTTTATGCTTTAGTATTATCTAATTTGATTTTCAATAAAAGAAGTCTAGTATTTCTACTAGACTTTTAGCGGTTAGATCGTATTTAGTATGAAATTGAACTGCCGTATACCGAAGGTAAGTACGGTGGTGTGATAGTTCGGAGAAATTAATCGATTTTCCATATACTCGATTAGTTTATAAATACTAGTGATAACCAAGGTATAAATGTTACCATTGCGAGGGCGATTAACCCGACTAAGAATAATGGCATTATGTACTTAAACATACTTTCCATTTTTATTTTGGCAACTGCAGCTCCTACAAATAGGTTGCATCCATATGGAGGAGAGCAAAGTCCTAAGGCTAAGTTAACTGCCATGATTACACCGAAGTGTATAGGGTTTATACCTAATGCTTCAACTGTAGGCATTAGCATAGGAGCCATAACTATAATTGCCGGAACCGTGTCTAAGAAACATCCCACGATTAAAAGTATTATGTTTACAAACATCAATACAACATATGGATTATCAGAAACACTAGTTAAGAATTCTGTAATCATTTGTGGGACTCTTTCAAAAGTCATAAATGTTGAGAATACAGTTGAGTATCCTAATAAAAATGATGTTATACCGTTTAATACAGAAGTGTCAAGAAATACATCATATAATCCTTTAAAATCTATATCCTTATATACAAAGATACTAATTATTATTGAATATACCACTGAAATACAAGCTGCTTCTGTTGGTGTAAATACTCCAGAATATATACCTCCAAGTATAATAACTGGTGATAATAGTGCCCAAAAACCATCTTTAGTAGCTTTTCCGATTTCCTTTAATCTGTTAACCATTGATATACGCCAAGGAACACTGACTTTGTCTTTGTTTTGTTTTCTTAAGTCTGTACCACTTTTAGTACAAATTATAATATTAGCTATTACAAATATTATTCCTATAAGTATTCCTGGTAATATACCCGCTAGAAAAAGTTGTGAAATTGATACTCCTGTTGAAGCTCCATATAATACGAACGATAAACTAGGAGGTATTATAGGGCCGATGATTCCGCCGAAGCATACTATTGTAGCTGCATAAGCAGGGTCATATCCCTTCTCTTTCATTTCGGGTATCATCATACCGCCTATTGCAGATGTTGTAGCCATACCTGACCCTGAAAGAGCACCAAAGAACATACAAGCTATTACGGTAACACAACCGATAGCACCGTTAACAAAATTTATTAGTGCTGATGCAAAGGTTACAATACGCTTCGCAATTCCACCATTTGACATTATTAGCCCTGCTAACATAAAGAATGGAATAGCCATTACGGTAAATGAGAATATACCACTATAACCATATTGAGCGTTTATTACCATGTTCAGATCAGAACATAAAAACATTGAAAGCATAGTTGCGCCGCCTATAGCGAAACCGACGGGTACTCCAACCATAAGGAGAACAGTTAATGCAATAAATAATACAGCTACTGTCATTAGTTGTTACCTCCTTCCGGTATTTTCTTTCTGCGCTTTTCTAATAAAGTATTAATGTTTGTATAAACTCCTTCTATCAAGCGAAGAGCCATAAAACTACAACCTAAAACAAGTGATAGATATCCCCATGAAGTGCTAATCTTAATACCTGCATATGGTACATTAATTTGACTTTGTACAAGCAAAACAGCATAATAAATAGTTATTGAACATATTATTAATAATATGATGTCTGTAATTATTTCACAAATCCTTTGCCCTGAATCAGATAAGCGGTCAATAAATAAGGTTATTTTAATGTGTTCATTACGCCTTTGGCCTATGCTTATTCCAAGCCAAGATATCCATACGAAAAAAAATTTACCTAACTCTTCGGACCATGATAATGAATTATTAAACAGATAACGCATGATAACTTGAAAGAATATTACTGATACCATAATTGCAAACATAACAACTAGACTTATGTCTTCTGCTTTATTCACATTTGCAATAAATTTGCTCTTTCCTTTTAACAAAATAGCCTCCCTTAATAGTTATAATATCGAGGGCCTAAAGGCCCCCGATATTATTAATGATTTTTTTTTAATAATTTATTCAGGAACTGTAGCTAACCATTTGTCCATTAATTCGTCGCCAATTTCTGCTCTCATATCGTCATAAACAGGTTGAACTGCTTCTATAAATGCTGCTACTTCTTCTTCGCTTAATTCTTCAATTGCTGCGCCTTCTGCTTCAAATCTTTCTAAATAATCTGCTTCTTTAGCTCTTTCTTCGTCTCTTTGAGCTGCACACATTTGGTGTACTCCTTCTTCTAGCACTTCTCTGTCTGCAGGATCTAGTGACTCGATCCAAGACTTTGAACATACTACAGGGAACGGAGAAGATGCATGGTTAGTCAAAGTAACATAAGGTGCGATTTCATGGAAGTTAAAGTCGTTAAATACACCGAGTGAGTGGTCTAGTGCGTTAACTTGACCTTGAGACAATGCTGTAACAACTTCGCCCCAAGCCATAGGTGTAGGATTTGCGCCCATTGCTTTCCACATTGAAACGTTTAGATCATTTTGGGAAATACGTACTTTTTGTCCATCTAAGTCATCTGAAGAATGATAGAATTTATCTCTAGAGATAACTTGTCTCATTCCATTGTAGTACATGTCGATACAATAGAAATCAGAATCCTCGATAGTTTCATTGAATAATTCTAAACCGCCGTTTTCGAAAGTACCTGCTACCCAATCTTCATAAGAAGGATATAGGTAAGGTAAATCAATGCAGCTTGATGCAGGTCCTGCAACAGTAGTAAAGATTGAAGATAAATCAAATACCATTGTTACAGTATTAAGACCAAGTCCTGCTACTAAGTCAGGAGAGTCTCCTAATTGACCATCTGAATATACTTCTACTTCGAATCTTCCAGGGGCCTGTTCTTCTAGGTACTCACCTAACCAAACGCTCCATGTGTGTGTGGATCTTTGTGATGAATCAGTATGGCCAATCTTAATCACGATAGGATCATCTGAATCATCTGAATCGTCGGATGAACTGCCACATGATGTAAATGTAGCCAGGCACATTGCTAGTGCCAATAATAGAATCAATAATTTCTTCATTTTTTTTCGTCCTTTCTATAATAAATTACTTGCTCATATAGATAGCAAATTACATGCCAGTTTTTATTTGATATTTAATCTGTTATAAATACCCATATATCAAAGCTGGATATAAAGAACTAAAAAAGAGGGGAGTAATCACATTAAAAAACGGAAAATTATTTCCGGTAAAGCGGAAATAATTTTCCGTTGGTTGATTAATTGGATTTGGATATACTATATTGCTCAAGTTTATTTCTTAGTTGCCTAGGTGTTATACCTAGTTTTTTGGCACATTCGCTTACTTTGTTGTCACATTTTTCCATGGAAGCTATTATAAAAGCTTTTTCAAAATCTGCCCTTGCATCCCGAAGTTCTTTTTCAGGGTCAAATATGCTTTCTAAGCAATTGCTGCTTTTTTGTAAGAATAATTCATTATTTGTTATTATTCCGTCATCGCTAAGAGCTACGAGTCTTTCGATTATATTTTTTAATTCTCTTATATTACCTGGATAATCATATTTAAGCAAATAATCCATTACACTATCGTCTACTTTTACTATTTTTTTCTTTTGGTCTGTTTCAATTTTATTAATAAAATAGGCGATGAGACCAGGAAGGTCTTCCTTCCTTTTCCGAAGTGGGGGTATAGTTATAGTAAGTGTATTTATCCGGTATAGTAAGTCTTCCCTAAATTTTTTGTTTTCAATTTCAATGAAAGGAGATTTGTTTGTAGCAGAAATAAATCTTACATCTAAATCTATGCTTTTGTTTCCACCAACCTTGCTTATTTTTTTTGTTTCCAAAGATCTTAAAAGTTTCCCTTGAGTTGACATGGGCAAATCGCAAATTTCATCAAGAAAAAGTGTACCATAATTTGCTTCCTCAAATTTACCTAATCTACTGTCGATGGCTCCTGTAAAAGAGCCTTTTTCGTGTCCAAATAGCTCGGACTCTATAATACCTTCAGGAAAAACCTGGCAGTTTACAGGAACAAAGGGCTCGTTGCATCTGTTACTTATTTTATGTATGTAGTTTGCTATTACTTCTTTGCCGACTCCAGATTCACCTAGTAATAAAATGTTGATTCCTGAATTTGCTGTTTTATTACACATAGTAATAATATCTTGGTAGCTTTTGCTTTTTGTGTTTAGAAAAAAGTCTGGAGAGTTTTGCTTTTTAAGTAATATATTGCTCTTTCTTTCAAGTCGTTTTAGTTTTGCTAAACGATTTATTTTTATCAACAAATCCGCAGGTTCATCGCTTTTAATAAAATATTCAGCTGCCCCAACTTTCATTGCTTCCACTGCACTTTCTATACTTCCAAATGCTGTTACTACAAGTACATCAGTATCGTTGTTTTTCATTTTTATTTCTTTAATTAGTTCCAATCCGGAGATCTTGGGCATTTTTAGATCAGTGATTACCAAATCAACATTATTGTTTTCCATATAATCGAGTGCATCTACACCATTTGAAAATGTTTCCGTTTTATAGCCTTCATTTTCTAGTATTAAAGATGTGATATTCTGATATTCTATTTCATCATCTACAATTATTATTTTATATGCTTGTTTATTTTTCATTTGATACTCCTTTTATAGGGATATTTATTGTGAATTTCGTTCCCTTGTTTATTTCACTTTCGCATTCTATTTTCCCCCCGATTGCTCTTAGCTCAGATGCTAGAATGTATAACCCTAAGCCAGTACCTGTATCTTTTGTCGTGAAGAAAGGATTGAATATTTTTTCAATGTTTGATTCTTCAATTCCTTTTCCGTTATCTTTAAATTTGATGTTTAGTACATCATCATTGAAGCTTAAACTCAATACGATTTTTCTATTGGCGATTTCAAAATCTGTAAAAGCATCAATGCTATTATTAATAAGATTAATAATAGATAACTTCAATACATCTTCATTTAGTAAAACACTTATAGGGAGATTTGCCGGTTTGTCTAATTCTAACTTTACGTTATTGTCCTCTAAGTTTTTTTCTTCAAGTAATAATATTGATTCCAATGTTTTGCTTATATCTACGCTTCTGTTTTCTTTCCTGGATAACTTTGAAAAATTAAGCAAGTTATTAATTAAAGCATGTATTCTCTTAACAGAATTGTCTATAACCGATATTGCATGAATACTGAATTCGTCTTCATGTTTATTGCCTAATACAAATAGATAGTTTTTTATTAAGCCTAGAGGATTTCTGATCTCATGAGCAAGTCCTGCGGATAATTCCCCCACTGCAATCATTTTAGCATCTTGACGATTTATGAACTCATGCTTATATCTTTCGGTATAATCTCTTATTATGAATAAATTCATATGGGTTAGGGTGTCGAGCCTTCGTTGTGTTACTAGATAGTAATTTGGCCCATGTGAAAAAGGTTCGTCTTCATTTATGTGTGAAATATATGGTTTGAGATTCTCAAGAGAGTAAAAATCAGAATCTAATAATTCTTTTTTACTTATTCCTAAAATTTCAATAAAAGAGTTGTTACATTCTTGGATGATACCTTTATCGTTGAAAACTATAATGCCATCATGCAATGAATCTATAACATCTCTAAGTTCATTTTTACTTTCATTGAGTTCTTTTGTGCGTTCTTCAACTCTAGTTGAAATAACATGGTTCCAACTTCCTAAGACAAATACAATAGCTAGAATTAAGATTATTATATTACTCATATAATTATAATCTGATATATCCCTAACCTCTGGCATAAAACTACCAAACCACTTGGAATGGATGTGCAGATACTGATTGTTTTCTTTCAATTCTAATATGCCTTTATTGATTATGCTATATAATATTTCATCATTTTTATTTATAGCAACGGAAATGTCTTCGGAATAAATTGAATCATTTATAAAACGGAACTTTTTATCTTTTATAGCTTGATTTAGTTCATACGCGATTTTTGTTTCGTTACCAACTATTGCGTCTACTTGTCCTAGCCCTAATAAATAAAGGCATTCATCTAAATCATTGGTTAGAATCAGATCAACACTATTATTATCTTTGAAAAATTCATTTGCATAATGATGTGTAATAGAACCAGTTACGACTGCTATCTTTATGTTTTCTACATCCTTCAATTGATTAAATTCTGATTCGTTTCTAACTAAAATCTTGCTGTGCGATGTAAATAGAGGCTCAGTGAACAAAAAGACTTCTTCTTTATGTATTCCTTTACTTATAACTGCTGCATTAATTTCGTTATCGATTAAGCTTTTAGCTAAATCATAGTTTTCATAAGTGACACCAGCAAACTCTTTTTCCAATGTAACAGATAGTTGATTGAAATAATCTACAAGTATTCCTTTGTTTTGTTTAGTTTCTTTTAAAACATAAGAAAATGGGGCATCTTTAATATCGATACCGTAGACTATATCATTTTCTTTTAAATATTCGCGTTCTTCTGCGTTTAGAGGCATAGAATATTTGATATAGTCAAATATATTCATTTCATATTTGCTGGTAACATCAATGCCCTTTACGAAAAGAACTATAAATACAAATATTGCAAATATCATTAATGCTTTTTTCTTCATAATAAACTCCAATAGTTTTACTAATTTTACATTGAAATCATTAAAATTGCAATATAGAAGAAATCAATGAGTTCTTGCAGACAGGAAACAAAAATTAAGAATGTGCAAAACTCTATTAATATTAATGTTCTCAGCTGTTTTTATGGTATGATTTTGAAATTTGTAATAGCATTGTTAACAAAATTAAACCCAGAAAATAGGAAAAATCAAATTAAAATGCTATTTTTAAACCAAATAGTTCCAGAAAATTATTTACTTAGAAATATTGATAGTGTATTAGATTGGTCTTTCATTTACGACATAGTAGAAGATAAGTATTGTTTAGATAGCTGCGGATAGTCTAGAACTTGTGACTTTAATATGAAGATGACAATTTTGGGGTCCTTAAAGGCCAACTTTATAAATGTTTGATAAAGTCAGGTTGTCTTCGGCCTAACTTCCGTAATAATGGAGGGCCTTAAATTATGTTTGACAAGGATTAAAAATTATGTTATAAATTAAACACTGTTTAATTATTTGGAGGACTTATGGCAAATAAGAAAAAGATGAAAAATCATGAAGATATAAAGGAAATAATACTTGAAACAACTAAAAAGATAATAAAAGATGATGGCCTTGATAAAGTCTCCATTAGAAGGATAACAAATAGAATGGGTTATTCACCAGGGATAGTGTATCATTATTTTTCAGATAAGGAGGAGATCATAAATTGCATATTTAACATGGGGTATCAAGATATAATTATGGCTGTGGGTGAGGAACTTAATAGAGATGGGAATGCAAGAGAAATTCTTGATAATTCAATAGATGCATATATTGAGGCGGTTTTAAAGAATTCATTGGAATACAAAGAAATAATGAATAGTAATAATACCTTAATTAGAGAGAAAACTAGTCTTTTGTATCAAGGAGCAAAAGATAGTGATAAGGCAATTGGAATGATCGTTAAAAATCTTAATGATGGCATGTCTCAAGGAATTTATCGAAAAGTGGATGTTGAGTTAACGTCCCAAATTATATGGACAACTATATTTGGGTTTGCATTTAAAATGACGCAAGAAAGTGTTGATGATAACTATAAAAAGAAACTCATTAAAGCACTTAAAAATAATATTTTTAGTAGTTTGGAGAAAAAATGAGTAGAAGAATTAATGTTATATGTGTAGCAATAATAGGCTTATCTATTCTTGCTACATTGGCAGGATTATTGCTAAATGGAGCAATAGATAGAGAGTTGATGTTTGTATCAGTAAGGGGTGAACTTATTGAACTATATGGAAAGGGACTATATGGATATGATTCAGTATCTGTTGCGCTTCAGGCAAAAGCACAAGATTTTATTACTTTAATTGTTGGGGTTCCTACTCTTATTTATTCTTTGGTTAATAGAAAAACTTTAAAGGGGGAGTTTTTGTTTTTAGGTCTAATAGCATATTTTGTATATACATATACTTCATATGTTTTTTTAAGCAATTTCAACCAACTGTTCTTTGTTTATGTTGCAATTGTGTCTCTTAGCATAACAGCCTTAATTATCGCCATTGGGGAAATAGATTACACAAATATAAAAAAATATTATAAGGAGAAAACCCCCACAAGGCTTTTGGGGAATTTCCAAATTATAGTGGGTATAATGATTGCTTTTATGTGGATTGGTAGAATAAAGCCATATTTTCTTGGTGGCTTACCACTGGGTCTTGAACATTATACTACTTTGGTGATACAAGCCCTTGACTTTGGGTTATTTATACCATTGGCCATAGTTGGTGGTATATCATTAAAAAAACAAACATCCATGGGATATCTTCTTAGCCCTATGGTTATAACAAAGGCTTTAATGCTGGGGATATCGATTCTTGCAATGACCATAAACCAATTTATTCAAAATTCATATTTCTCAGCTTTGGAAACTGGAATATTTGTTATAGCTGACATAATTATATTAACATGCTTTATATTACTGTTTAAAAGTATTAAAGACAATAATAATGTATAATAATATAGATGGATTATTCATTTATAGAAAAGTATCAAATATTACCTATGTATTACTAGGCACTCTATAATTAAATGATAAAACTAAGGACACTTTTCTTCGATTTATTGAAAATGAATTAAGGCGCAAATATGGGTTTACAAATGGTTATAGTAAAACAATAAAAAAGAGATTAGGTTGATATCCTGTAAAAACACAGTTATAATTAAAATATCTTAATAAAGGGTAGTGTATTTATGAGAAGATATTTTAATGAAAAAATTGATTTATGGGCAATACTGGCAAAGTTAATAATCATAGTATTACTGGTTTTGCTTGTTTTTGATTATGTGGTTTATAGAAAAGCAAGAGAAACTGATCTTCAAAGTTTTGTAAATATTAGTAAATATGTTACCTCTCATACAGAGGAGTCTGTTTCATGTTGGATAGAGGATGCATCAAAAACGGCAGAGTACATAGCAGAAGCGGATATTATTATTGAAGCTTGTGTTAATCCTTATGATATAAATAAAAGGGACGAGGCTACAGAATTCCTAAATGAAATGTATGAAAAATATGATTACAATGAAAATGTTGGGATAGTATTAAATAATGATGAAGTTATCAAATTAAATATTGATGGAAGCATTATAGAAATTGAAAGCAATACGGTTTTTATGGATAGTTTAGATGGATATACTTTAGGGCAAAGACATGATACCATGCCATATATTGAAGAAGCATTTAAAGAAAATAATTATTTCATTAGCGAAGTGCATTCTAGCGATAAAAGAGAAAGACCAATAATCGTAATGTTGGTGCCTATTAAAAACAATGATGAGATAATAGGGGCAGCGTTTTTAGCTCTTAAAGTGGATATAATAATTGAAAGATTTTTAAAGACTAATCTAGAAGGTGAAACGGGTTATGTATTTTTGACTGATGAAAGAGGCTATATAGTAGCCCATAAAAATACCGATTTTATATTAAGTGATGGTTTTAAAAATAGAGAAGATTTTAAAGAATCAACAAAAAGAATTATTGAAGGGCAAACTTTAATAGAAAGTTCACTGTATCAAAAAGATAAATATTATTATTCTCAAGAAATATTGTTTGATGAAGACATATCTCAGAGAGAAATTTATGCTGTTTTTACTATGGATAATGATGTTATATTTAATAGTTCAAGAAATATTTTATGGTTGATAACCCTTGTTTTTTTCGTAGGGTTAATACTAATAGTGTTCACATCATTTAATATCAGTAAAAATAGGTATAACTATAAAAGAGAAAAAGAACTTGAAGAAGAAGTTGAAATAAGGACAAAACAACTTAAAGAATTAGCTGAAAAGGACTCGCTAACTGGGTGTCTTAACCACAAGTCGCTTTTTGCGGTTTTAGATGAAACCATAGCAAATTCAAAAAAAAATGGTTTTGTTGTAGCCATGATGGATATAGATAACTTTAAAAAAGTAAATGACAAGTATGGACATCCTAAAGGCGATGAAGTAATTGAAAAGGTCGCAGAAGTAATTAAAAATAGCTTAAGAGATGATGATATAGTAGGTAGATATGGCGGGGAAGAGTTCTTAGCCATTATGCCTAGTATTACGAAAAAACAATCTGAAAGAATTGCTGAAAGGATAAGAAAAAATATTGAAAATTTAGTATTTGAGCCTGAAATTTTCAATGTTACTATAAGCATAGGTGTGGTTTTATACAAAAATGAAAATGCAATTCAACTAGTTAATAGAGCAGATAAACTTATGTATGAAGCTAAGAAAAAAGGCAAAAATCAAGTTATGGCTAATCAGGAGTGATTTATTATTGATTTTTTTCCTGAAGATTTTATTTCTTACAATCTTTCTACAGAAAGGTAATTAATTACACTCTTCAAATTGGTTTGTGACAATAGATATGTTTTTTATCAATTGATTTTTTTTGCTACCACAAGAAAGAGGTTAGTTACTAGATTGGACCCTTATATCATGCATGTTATCAGGTGTAGGATTTTAAAAAAGTTTTAAGAATTTTCAAGCTGAATGAGTGTGACTTGAAAACTGTATTGTAATAGATTAGATGAAATTCATTGAATTTTTGATTTTTAAAAAATATTAACATTAGTATTATTGGAGTTTACTGAATTGGACAAAATTTTGGCAACTTGCAAATCTTTTCAACATTGCTAGCCCATATGAAAAAATTAACTAAAGAAGATTGCCTTGAATTTATCTACAAAGTGATTTCCTTGATGTTTTTCTTATATTTCCTCATATTTTGTTTTTCTAAATTTCAAAAGTATATTTAAAGAAAACAATTAATATATTAAAGTCCTCTTCCAAAGAGTTCCTTGAATTTTAACAAAAGCTTTCTTGGTGAAGATAAATTATTTTCGTTATTTTTTTCTCCCATCGTAAGTAGATTTACCTTTTCAGAATCATAAATTAATTCTTTTTGAGAATCGTATATTTTTTTATCAACAACCCTTTTATTAAAATCACCCAAATGATTCATATCACGCGCTTTAGTATTATCCATATCTATTGCTTCAAAGATACGGTTGAGTTTATCTTTACAAGTTTTATCAAAAATTGGAGCGGCTACTTCTACTCGATTTTCTGTATTTCTAGTCATAAAATCAGCAGAAGAGATATACATCTTATTATTATCGCCATAACCGAAACTATATATCCTAGAATGTTCCAAGTATCGGCCAATCACTTGAGATATGGAAATATTTTCAGTAGCATTGGGTACTTTTGGTAAGATACAGCATATACCTCTGACAATTAAAAAAATTTTTGTTCCAGCACATGATGCGTTTTTTAAAGCAAAAATGATATCAGTATCAGTTATAGAATTAATTTTGATTTTTATAATACCTTTTTCCCCTAAGATCTCTTGTTCCTTAATTAATTTGATTACTTTCTTTTTTAATTGATTTGGAGATGTGAGTAAGGTGCTATAATTTCCTTCCATTTTACACAATTCCATATTCTTAAAAAATTCTGAGGCATCTTTGCCAATTTCTTGATTGCCAGTAATTAATGATAGATCGGTATATAAAGCTGCTGTAGTTTCATTGTAATTACCAGTTCCAATTTGAGTAATGTATTTAATTTCTCCGTGTTGTTTTAATGTTATTAAACATATTTTAGAGTGCACTTTATATTTATCAAAACCGTATTGTACGTTTACACCTGCTTTTTCCAATCTTTCAGACCAATTGATGTTGTTTTGTTCATCAAAACGAGCTCTAAGTTCAATTAAAGCGGTAACTTGCTTACCATTTTCTGAAGCCATACAAAGATAATCAACTATTTTAGCAGAGCTTGCCAAACGATAGATGGTTATTTTAATGGAGATAACGGATTCATTATAGACGCAATCCTTTATCAAACGAATGTAGGTTTCTATTGATTCGTAAGGATATGACAATAATACGTCTTTTTTTAGAACTTGACTTATTAGTGATTTCCTATAATTTAAATTTGAATATACTCTAGGAGAATGTTTAGAATATATTAAATCTAACATATTTTTAATTTTAGAATATTTAATTAGAGATGAAGCATAAGTCAAGTTCATGGGAGCTTTTGAAATAAATACCTGATGATTATAAATTTTAAAATTTGTAAGTAAAAAATCCTTGAACGATTTGCTTATTTCACTTGAAATTTCAATTCTAACTACTTGCATTCGATTTCTTTCTTTTAATAATTGTTCTATTCTTTTCCTTAAATCATAAGGTATATCAAAACTCTCATCATCACTACTTAAGTTAATATCAGCATTTCTAGTTAAACAGAAATATACTTTTTCCTCTATTTCATAAGAGGAGAAAACTGAATCGGCAAATTCCAAAATCAAGTTTTCCATATTAACAAACTTGATGGATTCTAAGTTTTTCAAAACATATATTTGTGGTAGGGAATCAGGAATAGGGATAATACCAATTATATTGTTTTTTTTCTTTTTAATATTGACTCCAATATGCAGTCTTTTATTTAGTATATGAGGAAAAGGATGATGGGCATCTATCACTTGAGGAGAAAGAATCGGCAATACATTATTAGTAAAATATGATTTAATTTCAATATATTCTTTTTTTTTAATTCGGCGGGTTTACAGTTTTTTATACCGTATATTGCAAGCTTATTAGTTACATCGTTATATATTTCGTCTTTTTTGTTATTCAATACGTGAATACGCAAATAAGCTTTATCTATTTGTTCCTTATATGTGTATCCGCTACGTGGGTCATGACTGTGTTTACCTTTTTCCATTTCTTTTAGTGTAAATAGTGAACCAATTCTAATCATGAAAAATTCATCCAAATTAGCTTGGTATATGGAGATGAAATTTAAACGTTCCAAAAGAGGGACGGTTGAATCGGTTGCTTCATTTAAAACTCTTTCATTAAATTTTAACCATGATAATTCACGGTTTTGTGTGTATTTTAAATTTAAATCAATATTACCCATTTTCACTCCTTGAATAAGTTATGGTATAAAAAACCTTCTCTAACACCATGTTTAGAAACAATCATTGCATTACAGTTAAAGTATTCTGAAATGGCATTAATTATTATTATTCCAGGTATTATAGTATGGATTCTGTCAGGGACTATTTTTAGTAAATAATGTATACCATTTATTTTATTATCTAATACACAATCTAGAACTTCCTTGAGCGCTTTAGAATTAAAAGTTGAATTAGCATTGGGTAAATCGTTCCATTTATTGATGATTTGCAAGCAAGCACGGGAGGAACCGCCAACACAGCATATTTGATCTATATTTACATCCATGTTTTTATAATCAATTTTTTTTAGCTCTTCGAGAAACGCTTTTTTTATCCTTGTGGACTCTTTTTTAGTGGGCAATATTTTATTAACATACCTATTATATATATTTAAAGAGCCAAATGGTATTGAAACCTCATATCTGATTTTACCATTTTTATATATTACTATTTCGGTTGAGCCTCCACCTAAATCAAACATTAAACCTTCATCTATGTTGAGTGTTTTGTTTGCGCCTATATAAGCATAACTTGATTCTTCAGAGGCGGAAAGTATGTCTATATTTAAGCCGGTTTCTTTTTCAATGCAGTCAACTACATATTCGGAATTGTTAACATTTCTTATGGCAGCCGTTGCGAAGGTATAAATTTTTTTAAATTTAACGTTACTTACTAATGTGCTGAATTCTTTTAGAGTGGAAATTGCTTTTTCGATACCCTCGTCACTCATGTTGTTGCTATCATCTATGAACTGAGCGAGACCGGCACTTTCCTTTTTAGTGAAAAGAAGCTCCAAGTTTTCTTCAATCTTATTAAAAGATGATAAACGAATTGTATTAGAACCTATATCAATTACCGCGTACATAAAACACCTCTTTTATAAATTATATCACTTATTAGTATATTATATTTTTAACTTTGTATTAAATTCATTTACAGTATAATTATAACATGCATTTAGTAAGTATAAAACAATGACAAGGAAGTTCTCTGTGTGGTATTATAAATATGACTTTAATATTACTATAGTTACTATTATATTATTAAGCTTTTATTTATAATTATAAAAGGGAGGAACTATATATGAATTATAATAATATTAAATGGTTTTAAAAAGGTTTACGATTTATATGTTATGGCATACTTATTTTTTGAAATTATTTTTATGCTTATAACAGATTACTTTACTGTTTTTGAGGAACATGAAGTGATGTAATATATTCCTTTAGAGAGATAATATTTAATACTGAAAAAGGGTGACTGAAGTTGTTTGGACTTTTATGGGCTCTTACGGGTATAGTTGCAGTTATTACAGGCCCAAGGTCTATAGAAGGATTATTATATACTAATCTAAGGGTTGGCACTCCCTTAATAGGCTTACTTGAAATAACTTTACAGATGCTGCCTATTTCATATCTGTTCACAAAGTTTTCTTGGAGAAAGAAGAATGAATGAATTAAACTATCAGCTTTTAGACAAAAAAGTATTTAGAAGTTTACATGTTTCATATGCTGTTTTAATATCTCTAATAACTATATATGTTATCTGGGAAAACTCTGAAAGATGGCTTGAACTTTCTTTTTGGCTTGCAATATTTATATTTATTGAAGTGTATCAACACTTTGCAAATAATATAGGTCCTAGAATATTTTTAATACTTCCTATAGTTGAACTTCTTACAGTTATTCCATTGGGTCTAATGACTATATCCGCCGTTGCCATGTGGTTAATACTCATTATTAATATAGATGTTATTATAGATATGAGTATTAAATACTCAATACCATTTTCCATATTTAGTTTTGCAGTATATATTACAGTATACTTAATGAAATTAGGCCCGCCTACCATAGGGAATGCTGTTATTGTGATATTCATAGCCATTATTCAGTATGGAATAGTTATGGGCATGGGATTTATGGCAAAGAATTTTTATACCCAAAAGAATGAATACATTGAATTATTAGCGGAGCAAAAAGTTCAGATGTTGGAACTTGAAAAATTAGCTATCGTACAAGAGAGGAATAGAATGGCAGGGGAAATTCATGATTCTGTTGGGCATCAACTTACAACTGCCCTTGTTCAGCTTGAAGCTATCATGATGATAATGAGCGAAGAAGATCAATTAAAAGATAGGGTTTTAATAGTTAAAGATCAAGTAAAGGAAGCACTTGAGGAACTTAGAATATCAGTTAGATCTTTAAGGGATGACTATTATGAAACCTTTGATGAAAAAATATATGAATTACAGAAAAGAGTAGAAAAAATTACAAGGGTTACTGTTAATGTGGAGCTTTTAAATACTGATTTAATTCCTTCGAAATATAGAAAAACAACCTTTTATATTATTGTAGAATCAATAACAAATGCTATTAAACATGGCAAATGTAATAAAATAGATATTCTTGTAAAAGCTGGTAAAGATAAGGTTTATGTGGAAGTTACCAATGATGGATGTGTCCCAAAGAAAATTGAGCCAGGATTCGGATTGTCTCAAATGCAAGATAATGTGAATAGTTTATACGGCAAACTCAAATATGGTGTATTTAAAGGAGAATATAAGCTTAGTGTGGAATTTGATTTATTAAAAGGTGAGGTTTAATGGATAAGATTAAAGTGATGCTAGTGGATGATCAATCAATTTTAAGAGAAGGTTTAAAAACAATTATAAACTTAAACAATGAATATACGGTAACATTGGAAGCTTGCAATGGTAATGAGGCAGTTGATAAATTCGATGAAATTTTAGTTGATGTAATTCTCATGGATATAAGAATGCCCACAATGAATGGAATAGAGGCTACAAAAGAAATTAAAGCTGTAAGTGATAAAGTGGCAATTTTGGTATTAACGACGTTTAATGAAGAAGAGCTAATAGTTGAAGCGCTAGCTGCTGGTGCTGATGGATATATACTAAAGGATATCGAGGGGAAGCATCTTCTTTCTGCAATTAAGGATGCATATAATGGCGATTTTATATTACCTTCGAAAGTTGCTAATATGCTAGCTAAAAGAATATCGGCTAAAAGACTTGATTCGGATTATGCTTTTAAAGAAAATGATTTGGATGAATTATCCCTAAGGGAAATTGAAATAGGAAAGCTCATAGGGGAGGGACATAATAATAGGGAGATAGCGGAACAACTTTTTCTTAGTGAAGGTACTGTTAAAAACTATATAAGCGAGATATATTCGAAATTAGGAGATAACAACCGTTATAAGGTAGGACTGAGGTTTAAAAAAAATAGTGACTAATTAATTACTAGGGTCACTTATCATATTACTTGCCTTCTTGGTATGATTAAGTCATACAAGGGAGGTGTTTTTTATGAATAATATTTATGAGATTGAACAGTTAATGGAGTATATGGTAATAATATTACCGCTATTATTATTGAATTTGGGTTTAGTTGTTTTTTCACTAGTTAAAATATTCAAGGACGGTGTCGACAATCTTAATAAGGGTCTTTGGATAGTAATTGTGATATTTGTAAATCTAGTTGGCCCAATATTGTTTTTAATGCTTGGCAGAAAGAAGGACAACTATGATAATTACTAATAATTTAGTAAAAACCTTTGGAAAGTTTAGAGCGCTGGATGATATTTCAATTAATGTTTTGGACAATGATGTGTATGGCTTTTTAGGACATAATGGTGCAGGGAAATCTACTACAATAGAAATATTAGCAGGGCTTTCAAAACCAAATGAAGGAGAAGTAAAAATCAATAGTGAAATGATTGGGTATTTGCCAGAGGAACCTAAATTTTATCCGTGGATGACTGGTGCTGAGTATTTGACCTATATAGGCAGTGAATATAAGGGAGATACGAAAAAGCGAGTAAAAGAAATGCTAGAATGGGTTGGCCTTGAAAAAGCAGCTAAAAGAAGAATAGGTGGATATTCAAGGGGAATGAGACAAAGACTTGGTATGGCGGTAGCATTGATACATGATCCAGATTTAGTTCTATTGGATGAACCTTCTTCGGCTTTAGACCCAGAAGGCAGATCAGATGTATTGGGAATGATAAAAGAACTTAAAAGTAGAGGGAAGACTATTTTTCTTTCGACACATATATTAGATGATGTTGAAAAGGTTTGCGATAAGGTTGGGATAATTAGAGAAGGCAAAATGATTAAAGAGGCAGATTTAAGCACAATAATGAATCAATATACTGAACCGAATTTTGAGATAAATTTTGCAGAGGTTCCTGACCCATATGAGATAATTGAAATTAATAAAGAGCAATGGGTTAAGGATATTACAAAGGATGAAAAGAAGATTACCTTGATAACAGCTGATGGTGCTGATATGTCAAATGAGATATATGGTATTGTCTCTAAATTAATGACACCGGTGGATTCTATTGTTAGAAAAAAACATACATTGGAAGAAATATATATGATGATAACGGATGGGGAGGAATAAATGTTAGTTATAATAAAAAAAGAAATATTGGAAGGTATTAGAACCTATAGATTTCTTTCCATAGCGGCAGTGCTACTCTTCTTTTCTATATTAAATCCAGTTATGAATAAGCTTATTTTACCAGAAGTACTCAAATCACAATTCGATGGTATGGAAGAGGAAATGCTAAATCAAATGGTTATTTCAAATCAAATAGATTGTTTAAGAGGCTTTATGGGTGATGTCTTTGAAATAGGTACACTTGTTATAGTATTAGTTACTGCTGTATTAATTGCAGGAGAGAGAAAAGAAAAAACGTTGATTTTGCCAATATGTAGCAATAAAAAAATAGAAGATATAGTAATTGCAAAGAATTTAGTTTATGGGATATATACAATAATTATGATTGTTATAGCGGTTATAGTGGATTATATCTATGCAGGTGCTTTGTTTGGAATGGATGATATTAGCATAACTACGGTGATTCTAAGTGGAGTATATATAGGGATATTCTATTATATGGCAATAAGTATTGTACTGTTTGTTGGAACATTTTCAAAAAACACAATTTCAACTGCCATAATCTCTTTGGTTATAATATATGGAAGTAATATTATTGCGGGGGTTTTTGAAAATGGTAATAGGTTTCCATCGGGTTTATTTGATGAAGCTATCTTATTAAGTAATGCTATGAGAGAAGAAGTAATAATTCCTCTATTTATAACAGTATTTGTTATTGCGGTATTAAATGTGTTAACTATTTACAGAATGAGAAGATTAGATTTGGTTACTAGATAGTGAGGGGTTAAATGAAAAAAATAATTGTATATATAGCTCTAATGTTAATAATGGTATTAGGAATATCCATACTTTCATATGGAGGTAAAAATATGAAAATTGAAGTAAATGGAGGCACAATTAACGGAAAATTGATAGATGCCTCAAAAGATAAATTGGTCATTTTTGTGGCTGGTTCAGGCCCCACAGATATGAATGGAAATACACCTCTTGTTGAAGGTGATAATGATTCGTTTTTACAGCTAGCAAAAGAATTAAAAAAGGAAGGGATATCAACCTTTAGATATGATAAGAGAACTGCAGGTGAAAGCCTAGAGACCTTTAATAACGAAGGCGGCATTGTGTTTGATGACTTTATTGATGATTTAAATGCGGTCATAAAGGAAATGAAAGCTTTAGGTTATGAAAAGGTAGTAATTATGGGACATAGCCAAGGTTCATTAATCGGAATGATTTCAGCTAAAGAGATGGGAGTTGATGGATATATATCCATAGCAGGAAGTGGAGAAAATATCGGGAAAACCATGATTAAGCAATATATGGTAGATGAAAATATGTATGCTAATCACATAGATTTAATCAACAAACTTTTAAAGGGGGAGACTAAAGCCAATGGTGAAGAAATTGATCCTATGTTTAATATGATAAATCAAGAATTTTTACTAACTTGGATGAAGTATAACCCTAAACAAGAAATAGCCAAACTACAAATACCTATATTAATCATTCAAGGTTTAAAGGATTTACAGGTCAAAGAATATGATGCTAAGCTGCTTGATGAATCGGCAAATGATTCTGAACTTGTATTGATTGAAGATATGAATCATGTTTTAAAGGAAATTGGAAGTGATGAGGATAACGTAAAATCTTATGGAGATCCATCTTATTCATTAAGTAAGGAAATGATATCGAATATAAGTGAATATACAAACAAAATAGGCCAATAGGCCTTTTTTGTTGACAAAAATATTAGGGGAAGATATACTTAGAAAAAAAGGAGGTAGGATGATGTCTAATAGTGGACTAGGTCTAATAGATGATAAGGTGAAATGTTCGTGTAAAGGTTATACTTTGGATAAACTTATTCAACCAAACATTTTGATAATTTTAGCTAAAAAAGAAGCCCATGGATATATGATTATTAAGGAGCTTGAAAATATGGGAGTTTTTCATGATGAAAGCGTTGATAACACAGGAATATATAGGGCATTAAGAACCCTGGAAGAACGAGAAATGATTGAATGTGAATGGATTATGGAAAAGACGGGTCCTGCTAAAAAGAATTATACGATTACTGAAAAGGGCAAAGAATGTTTAGTAAAATGGGTAGATACTCTAGAGGGATACAAAGTGTTTATTGAAAAGATAATTGGAGAGGGTAAAATGGCGATAAAGTAATGAATATGGAAGAATTAAAAATAATTGAAATGGCTAAAAAAGTGGCCTTCAAAGGTGAACTTTTGGATAAAGAAATATTTATTAAACTTTTGGAAATAGATCCTCTTTCTAGGAATTGTGATGTTCTTGGCGAAGCAGCAGGTGAACTTGCAATGGAAGTAACTAAGGGCAATGCATATATATGGGGGGCAGTGGGAATAGATTATCATCCATGCCCTATGAATTGTAATTACTGTTCGCTGGGTGAAAAGTGGGGGATAGTAAAAGAAAATTATGAATTACCACAAGATGAAATTTTAGGTATAATAAGAAATTACGTAATGTTAAATGTAAGATGGATAGTTTTAAGAACAACTCAATTCTATAGTGTTTTCAAACTTAAAGCGCTAATCAAAAAAATTAGAAAAGAAGTTAAAGGCGAATATGAGCTAGTTATTAATATAGGAGAATTTAATGATGAGTTAGCTGAAGAATTCTATGGTTTAGGAGTGGATTGCGCATATCATACACTTAGGCTAAGGGAAGGAACGGACACTAGTTTTGATCCAAATGACAGGATTGAAACCTTAAAGAATGTAAAAAAATCAAAGCTAAAACTTGTTTCTTTAGTTGAACCCATAGGAATAGAACATGGGAATGAAGAAATAGCAGAGGCCTTATATAATATTTCAGATTTTAAGGCTGTTGTTTCCGGCGCAATGCAGAGGATACCTGTGAAAGGAACTCCTTTGGGCGAATTAGATGCTTTAAGTGAAAGAAGGTTAGCGCAGATAATAGCAGCAATAAGACTGGCTTTAAATTATCATGTTAAGGATATATGTGTGCACAAAGCATCTGAAAAATCCGTAAAATGGGGAGCAAATGTTGTAGTTGTGGAAACGGGGGCTGTTCCAAGAGATGACTCTAATGTTTTAACCACGGATTGGAATGGATTTACTCCCGTAGATGCCGAAAGAATATTTAAAAATAATGGATATAATGTGATACAGAAAAGAGAGCTGATATGAAAAGACTGGTTGCTATGATGATTTCTTTTATTTTATTGTTTTCGATAGTTGGTTGTACTGTTAATGAAAAGCCATTAAGAATAGGTACTTGGAAAACGGCTCAAACAATCCAACCTTTTTTTTATGAAAACTATTTGAATAATAAAGAAATCGAGGTTCTTCCTTTTACAAATCCTGGAGACATGAAGATGGCTTTACTTTCTAGTAGCCTGGATATATGTGGCTCCACTTTAGTTACTGCAATTACGGCAAGGGCTAAAGGAGAACCTATAGTTGTTTTAGCTGGATTATCCAATGGATGTTCTGCTCTCGTTATAAAAAAAGATTCGGGAATAAGGGAAATTAAAGATCTTAAAGGTAAAAAAATTGCATATGTACCTGGGACAATGCACCATTTGTTGCTATTGGAAGTATTGGGAAAAGCTGGTCTAAGTCCCGAAAAAGATGTGGAGTTAATAAGGGTCGATTTTTTTGACATGGGTCAAGCTCTTAAACGAGGAGATATAGATGCTTTTTACAGTGGAGAACCATATCCTTCCATGGCAGTAATTGAAGGCTATGGGGAAATTCTATTGTATCCTAATGAGGAAACGGGGTTTGGAACAATTAATAGTGTTATGATAACTACTAAGGAGAGAATAGAAGAAAAACCAGAACTTATAAAGAACTTAGTATATGCCCATTATATGTCAACCATTAGGCTAAATAATGATAACGAGGCATGGGTTAATAAATCGTTGGAATTTGGAGTAGAAAGAGATGTTTTGAAGCTATCAATGGAGAATATCAACTTGTTTTGGGATATTGATAAAGATTATATAAAGCGGGTAGAGAAGTTATCATTAAGAATGAAAGAACAGGGCATGATAGAAGAGGTGCCAGACATTGAAGCCATGTTTTTTACAAGGTATGTGGAGGATATAAGGGAAGATTATGAAAAATAGAGTATTAGGACTTGTAATTCCGTTAGCTATAGTATTTGTTTGGTACATGATAACAGATGTTTTTGGAACTGAGTCTTATCTTATGCCTAGCTTTATTATGACTATAAAATACTTTCTGGATTTTATTTTTGGATTCTATGATATTACAATTTATTCAGGGGACTTTGTTGCTAATGCCTTGGCAAGTATAACAAGAGTTATAATTGGATTTAGCATATCAACATTTTTAGGGATATCTTTAGGGTTTATTACTGGGAGGGTTAAGGTTTTAAGATCGTTAATAGAGCCATTAATAAATGCAATAAGAACAGTGCCTGGAATAGGGTGGTTGCCTATTTTTATGGTATGGTTTGGAATTGGAGAAACCCTTACAGTTCTATTAATAGCTTTAGCGGCTTTTTTCCCGGTATATTTAAATACCCTATATGGAATACTGGAAACTCCCAAAGAATATATAATGGCAGCTCAAATGCTTGGAGCCAATCATATAAAGATAAATACAACGGTTATTTTCCCTTGGGCATTTCCTTCGATTATTACAGGATTGAGACTAGGTCTTGGAGTATCTTGGGCGTATCTCGTTTTGGGAGAACTTACGGGAATAAACTTGGGAATCGGAGCTGTTATGATGGATTCTAGGATAACAGGACAAACGGAAATGATAATTGTAACTATGGTAGTTATTTCATTAATAGGTTTTATTAGTGATAAATTATTAAAGTTTATAGGGAAGTGTGTATTAAATTATGATGAAAAAAGATAATAATGATATTATGAATATAATTGGACTACATAAAAGCTTTATGATTTTCAAAGAAGAATTGATGGTTTTAAAAGACGTTCATATTAGCATAAAAAGTGGAGAGATTCTAGGAATATTGGGACCTTCCGGTTGTGGTAAAAGTACTTTGCTTAATATTGCCGGTGGATTCTTAGAAAAGGATAGTGGGCAGGTGCTTTTTAAGGGAAAAGAAATAGAGGGCCCTTCCAGTGATAAGGGAGTTGTTTTTCAAAATACAGTTCTGTTTCCTTGGCTTACGGTAAAAGAAAATATTTTATATGGTTTAAAATTAAAAAAAACAAACAAAGATATAATGGAAAAGAAGTTTGAAAAAATTATTGATCTCATAGGTCTTAAAGGATTTGAAGAGTATTACCCAAATCAAATGTCAGGCGGAATGCAGCAAAGGGCTTCCTTGGCAAGAGTACTAATAATGCAACCGGAAATAATACTGATGGATGAGCCCTTTGGCGCATTGGATGCTTATAGTAGAATGATTATGCAGAAACTACTTCTCGACTTATCATTAAAACTAGAATTGACTATACTTTTTATTACTCATGATATTGAAGAAGCTTTAATACTTTCGGATAGAATACATATTATGGATAGAAGACCTAGTAGTATTATAAAAGAAATAATAGTTCCTTATGATAGATATAGGGATTATAGTATAGTTGGAGATGAGGGGTTTGTAAAATTGAAAAAAGATATTTTGAATCTGCTTTTTAATAATGAACATTGATGTGGTATAATTATTAAATAATAAAACATGTGAGGTTTATATATGCCATTGGAAATTATTAGAAACGATATAACTAAAGTCGAAGTTGAAGTCATTGTTAATGCTGCTAATAAATCCTTGTTAGGAGGAGGCGGTGTTGATGGTGCAATACATAGAGCAGCAGGTCCTGAGCTTTTAGTAGAATGCAAAACATTAAAGGGATGTAATACGGGAGAGGCAAAAATTACAAAGGGATATAACCTGCCGGCCAAGTATGTGATTCATACGGTTGGCCCTGTATGGCATGGAGGGAAAAAGTGCGAAGAAAATCAACTAAGAAATTGCTATAAAAATTCTTTGGAATTGGCAAAATCTAAGGGCCTTAAAAGTATTGCTTTTCCGTTGATATCATCTGGTGTTTTTGGATACCCTAAAGATCAAGCACTGAAAGTTGCTACATCTGAAATAAGCGATTTTATATTAAAAAATGATATGCTAGTTTATATAGTAGTATTTGATACCAACTCATTTATTATATCCGAGAAGCTTTTAATTAATGTTAGAAAATATATTGATGATAAATATGTTTCTGATAATTTCATGTCATATAGAGGAGAACGACGCATGGTTCCTGAGGTCAATATGGAAGCCTGTTATTCTATAGATGTTGACTATATTGAGAAACACATGGATGAATCGTTTGCTGAGAGGTTGTTTAGGTTTATTGACGAAAGAAACCTAAAGGATTCGTATGTATATAAAAGGGCAAATATCGATAGAAAGCATTTTTCGAAGATAAGGAATGATTTGAACTATAAGCCGGGAAAGAAGACGGTTTTCGCTTTTGCCATAGCACTTGAGCTTAATTTAGATGATACTAAGGATTTATTGAATTCAGCTGGTTATTCGCTGAGCCATAGTAAAAAATTTGATGTAATAATAGAGTATTTTATTGTATATGAAATATACAATATATTTGAAATAAATGAAACATTATATGCATTTAAACAACAAACATTAGGATCATAAATGTCCCATATAGGGCGACCAATGCTAAGTATTAAAGTGTTATTCTTTATTCATAATAAAAAAGGAGGTAATTATTATGAAAAAAGGATTAACAGAATTAGTATTTATTATTGACAGAAGTGGATCAATGCACGGACTGGAAAAAGATACAGTGGGCGGTTTTAATTCTATGATTGCTGAACAAAAAAATATAGAAGGAGAAGCGAATATTACAACTGTGCTATTTGATGATGATTATGAAATATTTCATGATAGGGTTAGCTTAAAAGAAATTGATGAAATGACAGGAAGCGACTATTATGTAAGGGGAACAACGGCTCTTTTGGATGCAATGGGCAAAACTATCAGCATGATGGGGAATATTCAAAAGAATTTACCTAAAAACAAAAAAGCTGAAAAGGTACTATTCGTAATTACTACAGATGGACTCGAAAATGCTAGTAGAGAATATTCGGTTCATAAAGTTAAAAGCATGATAGAAAGACAAAAAAATAAGTATGGATGGGAGTTTATCTTTTTAGGAGCGAATATAGATGCTGTCAAAACAGCAGAAGATATGGGCATTGGTAGAGATAGGTCATCTAATTACTGCGCAGATGGAAAAGGAACTAAGCTTAATTATGACGTTGTTTGTAAAGCAGTATCTAGTTATAGAGATTGCTGCATAATTAATGAGGACTGGAACGAAAGTCTTGAAAAAGATGTTGAAGAAAGATTGAAAAAATGATATGGAATTCAAAGAACTGAATGCAAATGACAAATTAATGACACAGGTTGCCAATATATATATTAATAGTTGGCTGATTAATTATGCTGATATTTTGCCTAAGTGGTATCTTGATAAAATGGACTTAGATGCTTGCATAGACAGGTTTAATTCATATGTAGAGAAAGAAAATCAGGGTATAATTTTAGCAAAAGAGGGAGAAAAAGTATTGGGTTTTTCTGCTTATATGCCTTGTGATAGGGTGGATAATAGCCTTTTATTAGAGATGCTACATATTAATCCTATGTTTCAAGGCAAAAAAGTAGGTAAAGCACTTATAACTAGAACATGGGATAAAGCAATGGGACTTGGCTTTGATAAGATGAGCATTAGCTTTATGAAGAAAAATAATAGAGCTGGTGAAATCTATAAGCATTTAGGTGCAGAATATTTATATGATTATTACGAGGAACTTGATGGTGCAGAGGTACTGTCGGAATTGCTTGTTTGGAGAAAATAAACTTTTTAATGAGGTGTATTTTTTCTTTTTATATAATGTAACTGTATTATATAAAAAGTGATATAATAATGGGAAAGGAGGTGTTATATGTCCATTGGGTATGCTTGTTTAAATATAGGTAATAATATGAAGATTAAATCTCTTAGGTTAAGCGATGCCAATGAAGAATCTATTATAGAAACATCTAGGCAAAATTTAAATGTTTTAAATAGGATTTTAGAATATAACATTGAGAATAATATTAAACTATTTAGAATTAGTTCAGATATTATTCCCCTAGGTTCTCATGAGTTTAATAAGGTCAAATGGTGGAAGGATCTAAAAACGGATTTGGAATATACGGGAAAGAAAATTAGAGAGAATAACATCAGAGTTTCCGTTCATCCTGGTCAATATACTGTGTTAAATTCAAATAATAATGAAGTTGTTGATAAAGCCATAAAGGACTTGATATATCATCAAAGATTTTTGGATTCCTTGGGAGTAGGCAATGAGAGCAAAATAATACTTCACGTAGGTGGGATGTATGGAAATAAAGAAGAAGCGATTAAGAGATTTATCAATAACTATAAAATTCTTGATGATTGTATTAAAAAAAGGCTTGTAATAGAAAATGATGATAAGATTTTCAATGCAAATGGTGTGCTTAGAATTCATAATGAAATAGGACTTCCCGTTGTTTTTGATGTTCTCCATGATAAGGCGAACTTCTCAGATTCAAAATATGACACCTATGATTGGATTGAAATATTTAGTAAAACATGGGGAAAAGAAGATGGTAAACAAAAGATACATTATTCAGAAAGCAAAAATGAGAAGGAAATAAGGTCCCATTCTAATTATATAAAAGCTTATTCTTTTATGGAATTTTATAATAACCTTGATAATAAAGATATTGATATTATGCTAGAAGTTAAGGATAAAAATTTGTCGGCTGTAAAGTGTAACAATTTGACGAATAATAATTTAAAAATAACTGATTTGGAAAAAGAATGGAGTAAATACAAGTATTATGTTCTTAGTAAAGATGCAAACATATATAAAGAAATTAGAGAGTTATTAAAATACAAAGAAAAGCCTAATGTAATTAAATTCTATAAACTTATAGAAGAGTCATTGGATAAAGAGCTTTTATTAGGAAATGATATTAATGCAATTCAGCATATGTGGGGATATCTAAGAGATATTGCCAATGATGAGGAAAAAGAAACATATAACAAAAAAATAGATAGATATAAGACGCTTAAGAATACCAATAAACCGATAAAAAAATACTTGTTGGAACTTAGTGAAAAATATAAAGCGGATTACCTAGTAAATTCAATATACTTTTACATATAATGTTTTACTGAAGGTTAAAGGGGTATATAAATATTATTGAATAATTGAAAGGAGTAATAAATATGGAAGAGAACATGATGGAAAAAAATGTAACTATGCCGTTAATTGGGGACAAAGCTCCAAGTTTTACAGCAGTAACTACTCAAGGTGAAATCAACTTTCCTGAAGACTATGAAGGGAAATGGGTAATACTATTTAGCCATCCGGCTGATTTTACACCTGTATGTACTACTGAGTTTATGACTTTTGCTTCTATGCAACAGGAATTCAAGGACTTAAATGTTGAATTAATTGGTTTATCAGTAGATTCTCTATATGCACATATTGCATGGTTGAGGACAATAAAAGAAAAGATTGAATACAAAGGAATGAAGGATGTTGAAGTGAATTTTCCATTAATCGAAGATATTAAAATGGATGTTGCTAAGAAATTTGGCATGATTCAGCCGGGATCATCTGAAACTCAAGCAGTTAGGGCTGTGTTTATCATAGATCCCAATGCTGTAGTAAGAACAATTCTTTATTACCCTTCTTCTACGGGAAGAAATTTCCAAGAAATTAAAAGGATAATTGTTGCATTGCAGAAAGCTGAGAGAGACGGAATAGCAACTCCTGCAGATTGGCAACCGGGAGATGACGTAATAATTCCACCTCCAGGTTCTTGTGGAACTGCAAAAGATAGGGTTGAAGATCAAGATGAAGGTAAATATTGCTTAGATTGGTTTATGTGTTTTAAAAAAGAATAAAATATTTTAAGATTCGGTTATTAGGTGTACCCCCAAATGTTAGATAAAAAAACATTTGGGGGTGTATTTTTATTGGTCTTGATTTTTGAAGACATTATTGGTAAACTGTATTATGTAATATAACAATCATATATTGTAACCGAAACGAATTTCATGGAGATTAATGATGAAGAATAATAAAGGGTTTTCCTTAATTGAATTAATTGTGGTTATAGCTATTATGGCAGTTTTAGTTGGGGTTATAGCGCCGCAGTTTTTAGGATATACAGAAAGAACTAAGGAAAGTATCCTTAAGTATAATACAAGAGGTGTTATGGAAATTGTAAGTTTACATACCATGGAATACTCTAGAGAAAATTGGTACGTAGAAAATATTGGGAAACCGGAAGGATCCCTTAATAACTTTATTGAAGATAAACTTGAAGTTATAAATAATGGTGATTCGGAATATACTTATGGTAATAATTCGAACATAGTTAATCCTTATAGCAGTAGTCTTGCTATACTGGATTGGAATCAAACAATTAGTTCTGGAGAAGGCCATTGTCCTGCGGTTTTTTTAACGGAGGAAAGTAAATATTCACATGATAATATTGAAGACGCTTCTGACATTAATAATCTGATTGGGACCATAGTTGTATATTTTAACGAATCAGACGAAGAAACTGATGAAATACAGTTTTACTATATAAAAGAAGACGGAAGCAAATCGGAGTATTTAGAAACATTATAGGTGGTTTATGAAAAATAATAAAGGAATTTCCTTAATTGAATTAATTGTAGTCATATCTATTATGACAGTATTAACTGGAGTGATAGCACCCCAGTTTTTAGGATATTCAGATAAAGCTAAAAGAAGTGTAGCTTTACAGAATTGTGATACAGTAGTAAAAACTGCCCAAGTTCATATTGCTGAGACAGAGGAAACAAATTTAACTGCTCCATATGATGAAATCAAAGCTAGAAGTAATGTGCAAGGAGAAATAGAAGATATTCAGGTTACTGTAGATGGAACTATTACATATCTTAGATATAAAGGGGTTTACACGGTCATTTACGAAGATGGTGAATATAGAATATTGGAGGACGGAGAAATCTCCAATGGATTCCAAAATGATGGATGGGTGCTAGTCGATTCCAATGGAGAGGAACATATCTTTGAGGCATCTATAACAAGTGCTGAGGTTTTTCAATTGATAGAAGATTCAGAGAATAATGGTATTAGTATATTACCAGGAACCATATTAAAAGAAGGTGAAGATTATTATGTGGTTGGATACAATGATTGGTTTAGCGGTGCCGGAAGTGATAGTATAGGGGAATATAATAATGTTTTAAAACTAGATGATGATTATATATATACTGAAAATGATATGGTGGATAGCTGGGGTGAGCAGGTATGGCCTAACAATATTGAAAAAGGCGACATTTGCTACTATGGTGACTCATACTATATTGCGCCTAATGATGTAAATATATATACGAAGCCTCCGGGAGGTTGGATAGAAATAGAATAAAAATTGCCCAAGGGCAATTTTTTTTATATACCTATTGACTACCTTGGTCAATGGTGGTAGTATTTATATAGACCAAATTGGTCAATGAAAGGAGGTGCTCATTTGGAAGAAATACTAAATAAGATGAATAACGAGAAAAGAGAAAACCTAATTAATGCTTCCCTTACTGAATTTGGGATTAATGATTATGATAAAGCATCAACTAATGTGATTGTTAAAAATGCAGGTATTTCAAAGGGTTTATTGTACCATTATTTTAAAAATAAAAAAGAGTTGTATGAATACCTAGTTAGATTTGTATTGGAAAAAACCACTAAAGAAATACTTGATAATATAGATTATGATGAAACTGATATATTAAATAGAATAGCTAGCACAGCGGAATATAAGATGAAACTTTTCTATAAATACCCGGGGATGGTACAATTTTATAAAAAACTAACAGTTGGTAAAGGTGTTGAAGAATTAAAAAAGCAGATAGATGAATATTATCCAGGATATTATGAGAAATATTTTAGTTATAATATTGAATATTCTAAATTTAGAAAAGATATTGAATTAACTAAAATGATAAAAATGACTCAGTGGATTTTGGAAAAATACAGCGAGGAAATATTTTCTCAGATTCAAGAAAAAGAAGAATTTGATATGGATAAGATGTATGAAGAGCTAAATGATTATCTGAAGTTATTGAAGATATTATTTTACAATTAAGGAGGAATTAATGATTCATGTAAAAGATCTAAACCACTCATATAATAGAGACGGTAAATATGCAATAAAAGATGTAAATTTTGATGTAGGTGAAGGTGAAATATTTGGGTTTTTAGGACCATCAGGGGCCGGTAAATCAACTACTCAAAATATTTTAACCGGCTTATTGCCTTTACAAGAAGGGGAAGTTTCTGTTGCAGGATATGATGTCAAGCATATAAAAAATGAAATGTTCAATAAGATTGGTATGTCCTTTGAACAGTCAAATGTTTATAGTAAAATGACAGCTAAGGAAAACCTGAGTTTTTATAGAAGGTTATTTGACGGGGAAACAAGGGACCCACAAGAGTTACTTGAACTGGTTGGATTGGGGGATAAAGGAAATATTAAGGCTGGAGAATTTTCCAAAGGTATGAAACACAGACTTACTTTTGCGAGATCGATGATTAATAACCCGACTTTATGGTTTTTAGATGAGCCCACAACAGGGCTTGATCCTTCGATTGCGGCTGATATTAAAGATATAGTAAGGCAGCAAAACGATAAAGGTGTTACAGTGTTTCTTACAACACATAACATGTATATAGCAGATGAGCTATGTGATAGGGTGGCTTTTATTGTGGATGGTGATATTAAACTAATTGATTCCCCTAAGAATCTTAAACTTCAATATGGAGAAAAGCTTGTTGAAGTAGAATATTACGACAATAATACTGTAGCTAAAAAATCTTTTTCAATAATTGACGAAAAAGACAAGGCGTTACTTAAAAAAGTAATTGATGAACATGAGATACAAACTATGCATACAAAAGAAGCAACTTTAGAAGAAATCTTTATTAAGGTTACTGGAAGGGGGCTTATATAATGAAACTTTGGTACAGTTATTTAAAAGAATTAAAGCTGTCTTCCAAGGGTTTCTACTTCTACATAGAGATAATTATGACTGTTATTATCTTGGTTCTACTTCTCTTTGTAATACCGGAAAATTATGCAGCTAGTGAAGAAGAGTATATTAGTCTTGATTTGCCAGAAGCTGTGGAGGAAAATTATTTGGATTCAATGTTAGAGGAAGATTTAGACGGCAAAGTGGAAAAAGTGGAATTAGAACTAGATGATGAAACTATCATAGCAGGTTTATATGCGATGGAAGGCAAAGAGGTTTATCTAATAAGTGATAAAGATGATATGATAGCTTTAACCAAAGTGGCTAGACCAAGAATTGGAGCTTTAATAACATTGGATTCTGAAACTGGTGGCATAAAATATGACTATTATATTCAAGGTTATGAATCAGATAGAATGAAAAACTTGTATAAGATTATAAATAATGAAAATATTGAAAGTATAGTAGCAAACTCAGAAAATGTTGAAGTTAGGATGCTGCAGACAGGCTATGAACAATTAAACACAAGACAAAATGCTATACCAGCATTAATAACTTTTAATGGAAGCCTTATGGGAATGTTTATAATTGCTGCATATATATTCCTAGACAAACAAGAGGGTGTTATTAAGGCTTATGCTGTTACAGCATCTAAAGTATGGCATTATCTTATGAGTAAAGTGCTTACATTGGTTACTGTGACTATTATTACGACAATGATGATTGTAGTACCTGTGATGAGAACTCAGCCGGCATATTGGGCGTTACTTATACTGCTTATAACATCGGCATTTTTCTCGTCCTCTTTGGGCTTATTGATATCGGGATTCTTTGATAACATGACTCAATCCTTTGGTGTTATATATATCTTCATGATGCTGTTTATGCTGCCTGCGATATCATATTTTTTGCCTAGTTGGAGCCCGGGATGGATGCAGGCGATCCCGGTATACTATCTGATATTAGCATTTAAAGAAACGATACTTGTAAATGGTGATATGCAATTTGTTATGTTGGTTTCCCTTGGATTCTTAATTGGTGGAGGAATACTTTTCTTCTTTGCCAATAAGAAATTCAAGAAGAATCTAGCGGTATAGAGAAGGGGTAATCATGAAGAAGATGTTTGTAATCTTTAGTAGAGATTTAAAAGTAAATATAAGAGAATTCCTT